>Ga0214544_1005538_pt1 | contig 24357 bp, 21 predicted proteins | sample CNSS3metaG_FD_160074 | JGI IMG/M metagenome (GOLD analysis project Ga0214544, IMG submission 160074) | Root nodule microbial communities from cowpea collected in UCLA plant growth center, Los Angeles, California, USA - CNSS3 | ecosystem: Host-associated > Plants > Roots > Nodule | place: USA... | reverse complement strand
TGCTTTACTCTCTCCTCCACATCATTTATGCTCCCCAATCACCATGCGCCACCTAGCATTGCTTTCTTACTCCTAATTAACCTACAAAGCAAATAAACATAGATTAGCATGTTGGCTTAAGTCAAGTTAACTATAGTCAACAAGTCAAACCTAGTCAAAGGTCAACAAGTCAACTAAAGTTGATTCAACTAAGTCAACTTTGGGAATAAAAAGTAACAAACACAAATGAAAGGGATGAAGGATTAGTGAACTTCCTTTCTAAACATGCTTAGTCTTCTTAAGCATGTGTCTCCATCCTTGGTTGTGGTCAATCCTTCATCAGTTACGCATTATTCATGCTTCTTTCTCTCCCTCCCCATCAAGAGAGAAAGTCTAGAGGGAACCTTTATATGCTCTACAGTTGGAAGACCAGGTACCATCTTTCTCCATCTATTCTTTCCAATCCAATCATAAGGTACATTTCTGCATTCAATTCTTTGAAGTATTGGAGACGGCTTAATTTATTATTTATAGAGTTTATTGCTTTTATTTTTCATACACATACGCGACACACCTCCAGTGAAAACCTGCCCTAGACCACGCCACCACCCATTGACGATGCAACAACTTTGTGAAATCGGAATTGTCACCAACAGAACCTCGACGTCGGCGAGCCCACGTCCACGAGAGAATGAGGCCACACCACAAAGTAATACTAGACCAAGAACCATGGAACCTACATGTCATCTTGAAGTCGCAGCAAAATATGAAACAACGTGCCACCTCCACAACAGCACCTTCAAGCCACCATTGTTGCACTTGGAAAAACATGTCATGCAAACCCACTTGAAGCAGCATGCATTTGCATCACGAATCCTCCATCACACCGCCTCGAGAAGCCACCTGCAAGTTCAAGATTGTGGAGGCAAAAACCTTAATTTTGGAGAGAGGGAGAGAAAGTGTGTGTCACGTGGAAATCACTAATTGGACAGTCGTCAAAGGGTCAAATACTTCAACTCTGGTCAAATATTCAATTCTGGTCAAAGTTTGGCCAAATAAAGAGGGACTAAAAAGCAATTATTGATATATTTGGATTTTCCTGCAAATTTGGTCTACATGATTACAAAGGGCTGATTTAGAAAATTAATGCAAATATTATTTGGTTATAATTTATCAGATATCTTTAAATAATTAATTTATTTAATTATATCACAAATTTTCAACCAACTATATTTGTCAAATAGTTTATATCTCACGAAATATTTTTAAATATTCATAATCACTACAAATATAAATAATATTTATATTTATATTTATTTTAAAAGATATTTAAGAGATTTTAGCAACAAAAAAAATCTAGTCCAAGTCCTATATAAAGAGACCAAGGGAAGGCAGAAAGAGAAGTTTGAAACATCAGAGTTTGCATTTCATGGAGTTTTAAACTTCTTGGGTTAGTTTCATTGTAATTTCATTATGGATTATGAGGTTAGAATGAAAAAAAAAATTGTTCTTTTTATTATTGTCGTGGTTTTGATTCATATATGACTTTTGTCTTTGAATCATGTAAAAAGTAATGATTTTTACATGCTAGATAATTAGCGAAGTTTTTAAATCTATATCCATGCTAAACACATGAGTTGAAGGGTTTCTAAATTTAATTGAAACTTAGAAACTTTCACGTGATTAAATGAATTTTTACCAATAATTGAGACTTTACTTTGGTTAAAGGTATTTTCTCTAACTAAAATTAGTCGAGATTTTACTTTGATTAATTAATTATGTTTTTTATTTAGTGAGGCGACAAAAGAATATACATGATTAAGCATAGTAAAATTTGATTAAGACTGTACTTTGGTTGAATTTATTGTGGAAAATCTACAAGTTCTCCCTTTTAATTGAGGCTATACTTTGGTTTGAAGTGAGAACGCCAACAAATTAATTGAGACTTTACATTGATTAATTTGCAAATCTACAACAATAATTAATTGAGCAATAATCTTTAGGGCAATAATCGTAGTCCTTCAGAAATTCCATCCACCTTCTCTACCTCATGTTCAACTCCTTCTGATCAAACAGATACTTAAGACTTTTGTGATCGTTGAACACACGAAACTGGGCACCGTAGAGGTAGTACCTCTAGATCTTCAAGGCAAACACAATAGCCGCCAACTCGAGGTCATGAGTGGGGTAGTTTCTCTCATGCACCTTAAGTTTCCTTGAAGCATAGGTCACCGCCTTCTTTTCTTGCATTAACATGCAGCCCAACCCTAAATGAGAGGGATCACAATACACCTCAAAGGGTTTCCCAACATCTGGGATGACCAATATGGGAGCACTCGTCAACCTTCGCTTAAGCTCTTGAAAACTCTCCTCACACTTGTCGGTCCAAGTGAAAGGTTGGTCTTTCCGGGTAAGCTGTGTCAGAGGCGCCACTATCTTGGAGAATCCCTCTATGAATCTCCTATAGTAGCCAGCTAACCCCACAAAGCTCCTGATCTCGGTTGCCGACTTGGGACTTTCCCACTTAAGCACTGCATCCACCACCTTTGTTGGATCCACTGCTATCCCCTGAGCGGATATCACATGCCCCAAAAATTGTACTTCACCCATCCAGAATTCACACCTGGACAACTTGGCATATAGTTGCTTCTCCCTCAGGACACCAAGTACCAACCTTAAGTGTTCCGCATGTTCCTCCTGGGTCTTGGAATAGAGGAGTATGTCATCTATGAAGAGTACAACAAACTTATCTAAGAAGGGTCTGAAAATCCTGTTCATGTAGTCCATGAACAAAGCTGGAGAATTGGTTACACCGAAAGGCATAACCACATACTCGTAGTAGCCGTATCGGGACCTGAAGGCTGTCTTCTGCACATCATCAACCTTCACCAATATCTGGAGGTATCCCGACCGCAAATAAATCTTCGAGAATACCGATGACCCATGCAGCTGATCCATCAAATCGCCAATTTTCGGGAGAGGATACTTGTTCTTGATGGTCATCTTGTTTAGCTGCCTGTAGTCTACACACAGGCGTGAACTTCCATCCTTTTTCTTCACCAACAACATTGGTGCGCCCCAAGGCGAAGTACTGGGTCTTATGAATTGTTTTCCCAGTAATTCCTCAATCTGACTCTTTAGCTCTACCAGTTCTGTTGGAGCCATACGGTATGGGGCCATCGACACTGGACCGATTCTTAATACAAAGTTGATAGAGAATTCTACCTCTCAGCTCGGAGGCAACCCTGGCACTTCCTCTGGAAATACATCTTCAAATTGGTGCACAACCGGTATAACTGACGTCCTCTCCTCCTTCTCCACCTCAAGATGCGTGAAGATTATGTAACACTACGCGCCCTCTTGTAGTTCCTTCACAACCCCTTGAGATGATAACAACTCAGGCTCCTTTGAGTCGGGGAATAACAACCTCTTTTCTCGGCAATCTATGATAATACGATTGACAAAGAGCCAATCCATCCCCAAGATTACCTCCAACTCTTGTAGAGGTAGGCAGATTAGGTTCACCTTATACCTCCACTGGACACCTAGCACAAAAAGACGATGTCCAGACCAAACCCGACGCCGGAGTGGACACCACAAACTCACACTACAGCTCACATACCAGCAGACCCAAACGTTTCACACAAGCATCTAACACAAAGGAATGTGTCACTCCAGAGTCATACAACACAATAATTTGCACCAGCAATCACACAACAACGAATAACAATGTTACCTGAGCTTGCTGCCTCCGTTCCTGACATAGCATACACTCGACTTGTCGCCTGAGGCCTGTTGCCTCCTCTCCTGTTGCCTGTCGCTTGAGGCATGTTGCCTCCTCTCCTCTACGAGTCACTGCCCTAGCAAGGGTGGGGCAGTCCTTCCAAGAGTGGCCTTCCTTGCCACAATTGTTGCACCTGCGATAACCATCCATACGTGGGCAGACGTTCCTCACATGAGGGCCCCCACATATAAAACACTACACTCGGCCCTACTAGGGAGGAAAGCTCCTAGACCCTTGATACTGATGGTGGGGTCTGTCATATGGTCTCCTCCACTCTTCCTGTCTCGGTTTGGGTTAAGATGGCCCACCAGTCCTTTGTTGTTGCTGTGATAGGCACTGACGTTCTACCTCATTCTTCAATTTCTCCATCACTATGGCCTTCCCCACAAGTGCAGCGAAGTCCTTGATGGATAGTGGGGCTACCATCAAGCGAATATCACCATGGAGCCCATTCTTAAACGTGCGGCATCTCCATTCTTTGTCGAGTGGCAATGTGTAGAAGCGGTTAAGGTGCTTGAACCTCTCAGCATATTCTGTTACCGTCTTCCCTCCTTGAGTTAGTTGGAAGAACTCCACCTCCTTGGCATATCTGATGCTGACCGGGAAATATTCTGAGAGGAACTTTTCCCGGAAGGCCTCCCATGTGACTGGTTCTCCCCTCTCCTTCATGATGGATTTCATGCTTATCCACCAATGCTCAGCTTCTCCGATGAGCATGTATACTGTGAAGGCCAATCTATTTTCTGCGGGGTACATTTTTGAATCAAAGATTCTCTCAAGGTCTTTCAGCCACTATCTGCTGCATCTGGACTAGTCTTTCCGTTGAATTTCACTGGGTGGTGCTTCAAAAATTCTTCCAAGCTCCACTCCCTAGCTGCAGGTCGTGGCTCGGGACCAAATACAGGTGCAGCTACCCTATTCTTCTCCAACTGTCGGAGAGCTTCCATATGTTGCCTGTGGGCATCCTCTACAGCTACCCTAGCAGCCTCCATCTGCTGCATCACCAACTGCTGCTGCTGAAGCGATGTTGTCTATCGCTGCATTGATGCTTCATGTTATTGCATCATCGTCGTACTCTGTTGTGTCATAACAGCTACCATCACTTCTATAGCTCTGGCGATATTTGGTACATCGCCCTGAGAAGACTAAGAGTTCTTGCGAGAAGGTGCCATGATTTACTGGCAGACAAGAAATCACTTGTCAGATGATGGGATAGGAAACTTAACTAAAGACACTAGAAAGACACCATGAAAGCTAAGCGGACACCCAAGTCCACAGACCTATGAAATGACCGCTCTGATACCATAAATGTAACACCCTATTTAATTAATAAAGCTAATTAAAGGAAGCATCACACCAAATAATATAGAAACGCGGTCTAGGAGTTTAAACCTTACTCCTTACAATTATCCAAAGGAAGTTCGAAAAGAAAAAGGGAACAACATGATGCCAACAAGTACAATGGTAACAACAATATTTGGAAATAAAGCCCAAGAGCAAAATCACATGGATCAGAACCCTAAAGAAGAGCCCAACTAACAGAATCCACCCCAAACAAGCTATGCAGTGGAACCATCACCTTCTTGTTGACCACGGGTGTTCCTCGCATCTGCTCACATCAACAAGTTGATGATCATCGCAAAAAAGAGAGAACCACACAAAAAACACACAACAAAGAACAGAAGGGTAAGCTAGAGCCAAAATAGTTTTATCATGCAATCAGATACACTTTCATAGTCAATTATACATACATCATCCAAGCATGTTATGACCTTCCAAACAATACATTAAGACTCGACACGACTCATCCGGATATGTATAATTTAGTCGGATTCAGCGGATGCTTGCACTTGTGGTGGATTTCCCTGCTCACCCTCGAGCTGCTCACCCCCGAGCTTAGTGTTACAATGTTTCAACCCCTACACACAAGGTTAGCCCTTAATGGATTACAGGCCTCCTACTACTCTCACCACAAGAGTCAGTCCGCTCTAAGTGAGACTAACTGACTCCTTAGAGTATCAGGTTGCAACCTTACCTTGAATCATTACCAAATTATATAGATGAGGCACCACCATGATCTCCCACTAACAGGGGTCATGGAATTACGTCTCAACCACTGAAGCACCACCATGAGGTCTCACCTAGAGGCTCATGGAATTACGTACTAACCACATACCAATCATACTCAATCAATCAAGTAATATTTATCGTGCACATAAACCTTATGCCAACCTTTATAACCAACCTCTTTCATATTCCAAGTGAAATCCATACCGACCCATCATTCTCAATCCATGAATATAGAAGTGTGTTTCATACCAATACCATGCCACTTTAATTACCCATCGTCTCATTTGTTTTACATGCCAATATCACACTAACTCATCAATCCAATTCATAACCACAGTTTATTCCATACATTTCACAAGCTTCATACTTTAAATAGAGTAAATCAATCAATCAAACAACCCATAACAACCACATGAAAAAAACAACGTGACCTGTAGTGGATCTCGCTTAAGCCAAAAGCCCTCGCTCAAGCAAGAGGAGTCCCCTCGCTCAAGCTATAGACTCTCGCTTAGGCGAGATCGCGACAGAGGCCCTGGGAGGTTTTCGCACACTCGCTTAGGCGAGCCCTCCTCGCCTGAGCGAGACCACCCCTCGTCCAAAGGTGAGCTTCCTCACTTGGGCTAAAACAGGAGCAACATACCAAGGCTCCCACACGTTCTCGCTTAGGCGAGCGTCTCTCGCCTGAGCGAGATGGTGCCTCACTCAAAACAAGAGCTTTCCGCTTGAGCGAGAGCTCGAGTGTAGCCTTGGTCTGCTTCTGCAAGTCTCGCCAAGGGCGAGTTAGTCTCGCTTGGGCGAGAGCAACAAATCTCGTCACTGTTCTCCCTGCCACAACCACATTTTCACACCTAAACAAAAATACCAAAGTATTTCACATGTTCACAGCGGCATACAGTACATACAAACACCAAGTATACTCAAAACAGGTCATATACCATTTAAGACTCAAAACCCTAACTTCCCTTACCTTAAAAGGGCTAATATCAGACTTTGACTCCTAAGCCAACGAAACCAGTAGCTCCAAGAGCGGATTTATGAACTGGAACAGTGGCACAAAAAAAGAATTAGATTACCATAGTGGACCTTCAGCAAAAAAATACGAAAAGGGGATAAGAAAGGAACTAGAATGAGCTGAGAGCTAACTTACGTGAAGCAGAGTTGAGCTTAGAGCTAGCTTAACCAAGAGTTGTGACCAAACCCTAGCAGAGTGTTCTGAAAGGAAGAGGGAGCGTATGCTATGAGCTGTTTTGCAAGAATGACAAGAGTGGAAGGGAGTTTGGCTGCCTTAGGGGCCTTATACACCCTATGGGCCAGCCCTTAGGCCCACTAGATTGGGACAGCCCTTAAAATAAAAGGAAAAAATATAAGTGGGCCTTACAATTACCATATTAAATATATTTTACAAAAATAAAATCTATTTTAGTCGCTAAATCGATGACTAAAATATTAGATATTAAATAATATTTTAGCGACCGAAAATATTTGGTGGCTAATTACCATATTAAATATATTTTACAAAATAAAATTTATTTCGGTCGCTAGATCGGTGGCTAAAACATTACATATTAAATAATGTTTAGTGACCGAAAATATTCAGTGACTAATTATCATATTAAATATATTTTGCAAAATAAGATTTGTTTTAGTCACTAAATTGATGGCTAAAACATAATATTTAGAGACTAAAAGTTTTCGATGGCTATTTCAGTCCTATAATAATGAATATTATTGTACATTTATTTGGTCGCTAAATTGGTGACTATTTGCGACTACTATGAATCAGTGGCTATTTCAATCACAATTTGCGACTAAATTATTTCGGTGGCTAAATTGCATTTTTCTAGTAGTGGTATAACATGGTACCCTTTGATAGGTTGGGTCCAACATGGTTAATTCTTTCTAGATCCTTTTGGGATCCATTTCATAACCCCTTCAGGAACATCATTCTTTCTAGCATAGCAGTTCTTAATAGCATGACCTTTGTTCATACAATAGTTGCAAGAGATGAAGATTGTAACATTGTTAGGAACAAGGCTAGGCTAGTTGTAAAATGTTATATTCAAGAGGAAGGAGTTGATTTTTATGAAACATATGAACCTTTTGCTAGGTTAAAAGTTGTAAGATTGTTATAAGCATGTGTTTTCATGTGTAGCGTTAAATTATTCCAAATTGATGTTAAAAGCACATTCTTAAATGGTTTCTTGAATAAAGAGGTATTTGTATCATAGTCACCTAATTTTGAAGATCATCTTTTACTTGATTGTATTTTTAAATTGAAAAAGGTTTATATGGTTTAAAACAAGCAACACGTTAGTGGTATGAAAGGCTAAGCATACTTTCTATTATAAAAAAGGGTATGTTAGAGGTGTTGCTAATAAAACACTTTTCATTAGAAAACATGTAAGACATTTTTTATTCTTGTTCAAGTATATGTTGATAACATAATCTTTGGTTCAAATAAAAACTTTGTTTGAAGAATTTGATTCAACTATGTAAGGTGAATTTGAGATGTCCATGATGGGTGAGTTGGCATACTTCTTAGGTCTGCAAGTTAAAGAACTTTAGCAAGGAATACTTTTAAACTAGACAAAATATTGTTTTGACCCATTGACAAAGTTTGAAATGAAGAATTGAAAGGAAATTGTCACTCCAATAGCCACCAATGGCTACATGGATTCAAATGAAGCAAGACAATCAATTGATGCAAACAAATAGAAAGGGTTAATACGTTCTTTGCTCTACCTAACTACATGTAGGCTAGACATAAAATTCAGTGTTTGTATGTGTGCAAGGTTCTAATCCAATCCAAAGGAGTCACATTATAAGATAGCAAAGAGAATTCTCAAATATCTTAATGGGACAATCAATTTTGGATTGTGGTATCCAGGTAACTGAAATAAACTTAAGAGGATTTTTAGATTTTTACTTTGTTGATTTTAAATTAGATAGGAAAAGGACAAATGTGTAATTATTGAAATGGTTGAAATGCATAGAAGGAGGGTTAAATTGTCTTAGATAAAAAATATGTTGACTTTTAAAAGCCTAAAATAGTTTTCAACCACTAAGTATGAATGCAAACACTCCTAGACTGGACACTTTCAGTCGATAAAAAATAGAGATAACCGATTGATTTCATTAAACAGATACAATTAGAGATGTCAAAACACTTCGTACCCGAGAGTATCCGTGGATAAAACCCGCAACGGGTAGGAAACAAATATTAAAAATGGATACCCACTACCTGCGAATACGGGTATTTTTGATACCCACATGTTAACGAGGCGGGTACGGGTATCATAGTATCCGTACCCGTGGATACCTGTACCCGCTAAACTTTAATTCACAAAAATACCCTCATATATATATATATATATATATATATATATATATATATTAGTAAAATACATTTTGAACTTTTTTTTAAGTTGCACATCTTGTCTTGTCTTCTATCTTCATTCTTCCAGCTTCAAATATTGGTACGTTGTCCTCTTCCAGGTACATCCTTTGACATTCTTCTCTTTCCTTTCTTTGAAATTGGGCATATACATCAAACCCTATATAGACAATGACATTTATGGTATGCTTGTTGTCAAATGATGGAATCAAAATAAGAATATTTAGCACGAGGTACGGGGAAACTACTATTCGTACCCTACCTGCCTCGTTGACATCCCTAGATACAATACTAATAGAATCAACTACAGTAAACTAAAAAAACTGGGAAAATTGCAGAAATTTGAATTTGTGATTTAAGCCAGGAACATTATGAAAGATCAAACCAGATTGATTCCTATGAGTTATACAAACATGATCAAAGCTTCAGATTATGCTATATCACACAAGAATGTTAACAAAGAGGGTTCAATTCAAAATTCTATGAACTTTAAAATGCAATACTAGTGAGAAAGGTTAGAGAGAATAACAATGCACAAGATTTTTATATTGGTTCACTAAAACATAAGCTACATCTAGTTAGTCAAGGCAACCCGAGCCTGACTTTACACTATTTCAAAAGATTTACAAAGTTTACAACATTACATTTTCAAAATATGCAAGGACACAATGACTCTTGAATCACATAAGAATTAAACCAGCACAACAAGACACCTCTTACAAACTTGGAAAACCACCAGGCATAACCTAAAAGCTTGAGAAAGACTAAACCTCAGTGGCAGCATAACCTTTGTAACATCCTGACCAGATATTACGAATTTAAATAATAAATTAAAAAAATAATAATTAGTTGTCATTTATTGAAATATCATTTCCCAAAAATGCGGAAAATCAAAATTTATTACTTAAGAATTTATTCCAAAAACCATAATTATAAACTCAATTAAAATATCCAAGTCTGATAATTTAAAAGTTTACAACTGATTCAAAAACATAATAAAAACTCTGAAAAACTTTCTCCCAGACTAGCCCCACTTCGGCTCTATGCCTAGCCACAACTGGTAGAGCACGTGCAGGAAATCATGCTACGGACCACACTCCGTAATGCCAAGTGGAGTTCCCAATACGAATAATATTCGTAACGTCCTAAGGCTACCAAACTCGTCAGCTCAATATTGAGGAGGGCAATCTAACTGGACCCATCTGTACGCACCACAACACACACACACTCACACTAGCAACACTCGCCAACCCGAGCCACAACTCAAGAGTTCCTCATGTTCATCCGCCATCTCGAGCCACAACTCAAGAGATGTCATTACGAGCCACAACTTAAGGAATGTCACATGCTTAACCCCTATCCTGAGCCACAACTCAAGGGATACATTCTGAGCCACAACTCAGGGAACACCAGTAAGCCGACCTTCAAAGTATCACTAAAGCCTTGTAGACACGCACATCCAAAACAAGCAAAGCACTTTTGCCTCACCAATATCGCCCGGCGTAACAGGCTTCCAAACCGCCTGGCCGGGAACACGTACTGCCAGGCGCCAAGCACCTCTGAACCCACTGTTTGCATGTATCGCTTGGCGGGACACACCTCACCGCCGTCGCCACACATAAGAAGACTCTTCTGACTTGGTAGCTTTCTCCTGGCAGGTCAATTACCACCGCTAAGCGCTGCACTAGTACTTGTGCAGTATTGGTTTTTTGATAAGCACTACAGACCCTTGTTTCACGCATTTCCAATCATGGTCACCATACTTAGTCTCTAAAATAGATAATTCCATCATGCTATGTGACCCATATAACATAGTTTCATCATTTTCACTTAATCACTAGATACACCTTAGCTTTGCATTTATTAACTTCCTAAGTCAAGTATCTCACTACACCATAGAATCTATATTCCCCACTACCATTTTTCTCTAATTTGGGCCAAAGTCATAAATATACCTGAAACCTATCACCTATCCCACTATTACATCCATCTCAGGCCAATTATAAGTACATGCTAATGATACATTATCTTAGAATGGTAACACCTCTTTGTCTTAGGTAACTTCCTTTCACATTCCAACTCTTATCTCAAATTATGGCTCATCATTCAGTGATATTCTAGTTTTCAATGATCTCTATTGCACTATCCTTATATTCAATTCTTTTAACGCATCTTAATCATTATAATTCTTTCTAGTTCCACTCCATGCATCAATCACTCTCCCTAATACCATATCCAACATTTTTCAACTCTACTTTTACGTATCACAACTAACCATATACTGAATTTCACACTCGTTGCCAACTCAGGTTCCCCTTCACTATTATGCAGCTATCGCCTGGCGGCACGATATGCACCGCCAGGCGGTGCATCAATTTCTGGAATTTTAAGAACTTCTTCCACACCTGCATGAGTCCTCATTCCTAATTTCTCTCGATTTTTCAATTAATAAGCCACTCCAATGTGTTTAGGTTCATAATTCTTTTACACTGCTTCCAATTCACGAAATAATTGTAACATTCTCCCATTAATTGGATCCTGAATCTCAAAACCCCCTATTCTCAAACCCTAACAGATACTCATAAAATTTTTCATCCTAATTACTCCAATTCACCCAATCATTCAATCAATTATGGTACTTCACCAGTTCATCATTAAATATTGAGTCATTCTTTCCCATCAGAATAGCCCAGAACACCCAAAAACATCATCATCGAACCAATTTGGCTGGCGTCACCTAGCGGTAGTTCATCACCGCCAAGCAGTTCAAACCACAACCCAGAACTGGGTGACACCACATGTGTTGCCAGACGGTCAAGATGGTGCCCCTAAGCAGTTCCTCTTCAGGAACGCAAAAACAAGCATACAAGGATGAGTTGCCTGGCGGCAGTTCATCGTCCGCTAGGCGATTTCTTGAAAAATCCTAGAAACTCGAAAATTTAACAAGATAGTGAGTTTTCACGCATAGTCATATAATATATAATGCAATTATCACTTAAAACACCAAACAACGAGTCTCAACTCCCCTAACCTAGTTTCCTTTCTTAAAAGACAATGCTAGAGCTCCTTCCTTGATCACTAATGGTTTCTCTTAGCTCTCCTACGGTTCAGCTCCTCCATTCCACTCACTAATCACTTCTTTACTTTGAATTCGTGCACCTTACAATACCCTGCAATATTCAGACTCAAAACCCTTCTACTTTCTCTCAATTGGTCTTTTAATGATGTTTTAATGGTAGGTTAATGTCCCAAAACGAAAATTGGTTTAATGTTGGTGGTAATTGTAATTCAATGGATCATTATGGACTGTTTTTCAGCCCCTCTTGGCTACTCCTTAGCCAGCTAGGCTTCCTATGCCCTTTTACATTCATGCCAAAGAAAATTTTGGCAAAAAGAAAGTTTAATTTGGTTCTTACCAAGGTTTGAACCCATAACCATACCAATGACAAATTAATGCACAATCATTCAACCAATTCATGCTTCATGATAATTTTTAAAATTCTAAGATTATTTTATCACTCAACATGATCAAGCATATTATTAAAATAATAATCAATTAAATAACACATAAATGACATACATGGGACTTGAACCCAAGTCCTCTGACACAACCAAGTACTCTCAACCATTTGAGCTAGTACTTTTCCATATCAGATTAATTAATAATTAATGTCATAAAGACTCCCACTACCCGCATATATTAATTAATTAATTAAATTTCACAGGTCTTACAGCCTTGCCTACCAAAACCACTTTCTCCAAGCTTCAAACACGAAGCAAAAGCTTCAAGAATGATCCAAGATCAATCTTTCAACAGATGCACACTATATGATCACGAAAGACAGAGAGTTCCACAGATTGCTACGAAAATGGTCTTCTTCAGTCTCTTTCGATAAATACAACTTTTATAGTGAAATTGCTACGAAATTCAACAAGTTGATTTTCAAATGAATCGTTTTATTTCATTTAACTTAAATGAAATCAGTGGATTAGAAAATAAATTAACAAATTGAATATATACCAGTTATGACTACTTCAACAAACCTTTTAATCTGTTAAAAACTCATGCAACAGATTAAAAGACACCATTTAACCTATTGAAAAACATTTCAACAGATTAAAAGACACACCTAAGATCCTATATATCTAATTAATGCAAAATTATCTACAACAAGAATATAATTCTTCAAGCTTGTTTTCCCCATGAATAATCCAGATAGATAGCCCACACACAAGGCTTAATCAACACATGAAACATCAAATCTCCACATTTTCATTAATGTAAACATGGTGGCTTCATATACCTTCATCAAATCTTCAAGTATCAAATCACCCAAGCTATTTGTGCCAAAAAAATGGAATATTCCACCTACTTGACTTAAGCTTAATATCATGTGACAACAAGAAACAATCATGTGTAGCACTCTCCATAATTGAGGTAGAGTACATTGTAGTTGGATATTGTTGTGCATAAATTGTGTGGTTGAAGCATTAACTCTTGGACTATGGACTTACGTGTGTAAAGGTACGTCTTTATTGTGATAATACTAGTACAATCAACCTGACTAAGAATCATATACAACATTCTAAAACCAAGCACATTGAAAGAAGGAATAACTTTATAAGAGACCATATGTTAAGAGGTGAATGTGAAATTAAGTTTGTTAAAACTCAAAATCAATTGGCTGATTTGTTTACTAAGCTAAGAACTAAATTAGGTATTTTTGATAGGAAAAATGTGTTTTAATACGATTTTAGCTTGTTTATCTTATAATTCAATGTGTTTATTTCATTGAAAGAGCTAATGTGTGCATGAAACAATAATTGTTAGTTGGCTTGGTCAAAACTGCATCACATGACCATGTACATTATATTGCAGCAGTTATTGCATCAGGACCAGAAAGCAAGTCAACATTCCAAAGAGTGTGCATATCTCTTGGTTCTGGTCTGAAAACTTTGACAACTTGCAGAAGCAACTCAAGCACCAATGTCTAAAAACTTTCTTGGAACTCTCAGGTCCAATTTACCATGACTTGGTGAAAGTGTTTTTCACCAGCCTTCAATTCAACAATGATGTTCTCAAATCTGGTGTGAAAGGTGTGGAGATGGAGATCTCAAAGAAAGTTTGGAAGGATGTTGTTGGTTGAAGAAAATAGGCATTCAATTAAGGAAAGGTGAAATTGGTGTTTTTGAAGAATTGAACATGGTACAATACTATGCTAATTGTCTTGTAAACCTAGTGGAGAAATCAAGAACTTTTGTGGTATTGGTCTCAAATGGAGGAGAGGTTGCTAGCTAAACAATTTAAACAATTTAAATATGGTATAACCCAAGGTCGTCTCCTAGTGACCAATAAACACAACAACATTTCAATAAAGCAGTGATAAAAAGGTATTGATTCTCTAATTCCAATGTAATTCCATCTATCATAGATCACCAAATTAAATACTCTGTCCAAATAACTCGCATGAAAACGAAATTAAACCACTAAACTAAGATTAACACGACTTCATTATGAAATTAAGCAAATCAAACATCATTTAATAAAACTCACTGATTAAGCATTTGTGAGAACACCCAGAAATAGCAACCTAGAAACACTAAGCATAATTCAAGTCTATTTCAAACAAGAACAAGAACCCTAACATTAAGCATGCCCAAAATTCATATTCAATAATAAATCACCAATTTAAATGATGCAGAGCAACATAAACAACAAAAAACATGAACAAAGTCTCAAGATTTCATTACATTTTCATCAAAGAATCAATACTCAAAATTAGTTCTCCATGGGATCCGAGTTAAAAGACAAACTAGAAGGAAAATGCATCATATAAAATGAGAAATCGAACTAGAAACATAAATAATCAAACCAGAATGTGAAACCCTAATTTGGGTACTGTCCAAATGGAACTAAAACGTCAAAATAGAGTGGCTACCTTGAATGGTTCTTCAAAGCACTCTAAAAACACAAAAACTAAGTACAAAAAATGAGAATGGATGGTTCTGAATACTTAAACCCTACAAAACTCGTGGTCACATCACCACACAAGTGTAAAATTACAAAAATGTCATTCTGGTCAATAGAATTACAAAACTGCCACTATGGGCCTAAATGTTGATGTGGAAACAAAGGATGATGTTGCACAGTTGATGTGGCACTAACGTGGGATTCTTCCCTTCACAAAATAAATTTCCAAGCCCAAAAATCTTTCACAACAAAACCTGAAATTAATTAAGAATTAAAATTAGACCAAGTAAATTCAAATTAGTAAAAATCTGAATTGCAAGCCCAATGAGACCCAAAAGATGAAAATGCACTAAAGATAGAAAATTAAGCATTGACCATCAATCAAAATGGGTACATACAGGTAAGTAAATAGGACAAAATAATGACTCATCATTATGATAGTCACATAGAATATGGTCCCCCATGGAAGCAACCACTCGAGCTTAAATAAGGGAAATTTGGTGCACATGTATTACATCCAAAATAAGATCCAAGTGGATTAGACTTTCATGTTGTGTGACCACATGATGAAGGCAAAGAGGCTAACTAATTTTTTATTTCCATATGTTGTGCTTATCTCTAAGTTCATTGAGTATTTTGGTGTTAATGTGGAGAGTTCACTAGCGCACAAAATCATATCTCATGTCTCAATATGCACAAAATGGGCTTCACAAAGGTGATCAATAGTTGGACAATGGAGGTTGATGGTGGAACAATTGGAACTCATGATGGAGAAGCTAACAAAGTGGCACAAATCAAGACGATGTTGAACCAAATGCTCAAGAACGAATGGACCTGGTTCCCTACAACCCACCTAAAGATAGAGGCCTTGTTTATTCCCCTTTTGAAAGGACGGCTCTGAGTCAATTGCATGAACTCAATATGGCACAATATGAGCATCACAACTTTTGCAATATGCATTTCCAAGACAAGGATGACCAGATCCATAATGTCCATAGCTGTTTGCAGAATTCTACTACAGAGATTACCCTAAGAATGACTAGTTGGCTTGACTATTAGGATCATGCATTGCATCTTGTGTTATATTTATGCATGTTTATGTGTTTTGTAAGTTTTTCAGTTGATTGTTTTCATGTTTTAGCTTATTATTTTTATCAGATTTTTAATCATTCTCTCAATTATGTTTTTCCCATCATGGTGCAATTTTTATTTCTCTTAACTATTCTATTTTTGTTTGATGAATGCAAAGGGGGAGACAAAGTAAACAATATTGAACGAAAACTGATTTTGGTATTGTTGAACTTTAACTACATCAAACAAAAACCATGCTATGTGATATGGGGAGTAATCTTGGTTTATAAATAATGTTTGTTATCTTGTATACGCTGGTTTTGTCATTGTTATTTCAAATTCACAAGCTTAATAGCAATGGTCATAGCAATGGATGTTGGGTTTATCAAATTAGGGGTAGATTGTTAGAAAAAATGGATTTATGGCATATACATTTGATGAATGATTGAACATTTTATCAATAACAAATATTTAATGAATGATTGAAGATTTGATCAAGCTTGAAGTGAAGTTTTCATTGGCTGACATTCAAGAATTTGAAGCTTAAAGACAAAGTTAATCTTGAAGACTTATTGACTTCAGAATAGAATTTTTATGTTTGTTTGCAATTATTCAATCTATTAGAATGATTTTTAATAGGTTAAATAACTTATTGTTATAGTTTCGTGAACAACATATTTGATTGGCTAAAATAACAATCAATTTGCTAACTTCACTTAAAGTAAGTGAAATCAACTGAATGAGAAGTATTTTCAATTTTTTTTAATATGTTAGTTGACAAGCTATAAAGCCTGTATTTTTCTATGAGATTGTGAGAGATTCCATTTTGCGAGAGAAATCACTTAGAAAATAAAAAACTATCATTCTCTCTGAAGAACTTAGTGCTGGCGTTGTTTGTGATCATTCTTAGAGGTCTTAGAGCTGAGTTTGCTCTTGGTGTGTGCATTGAAGAAGGTTCTTGGTTGGCTAGAGAAAGCCACCATTGAGGTTTGATCCTACTTGTGCATTTGTGGTGTGATTGATGTGATTCTAGATTTTGTGTTGTGTTTGCTTCTTGTGTGATTTAAGAGCCTTCTTGTATAGTTTATAAATGTCGAAAGTTGAATTTTGTAAGGATTGTGTAAATCTTTTGAAATAGTGGAAAGTCAAGCAAGGTTGTGTTGACTAACTAGATGCAGATCCAGTGGAGGGAACTAGTATAAAAATTTTGTGTGAATTGGTTTACATTTTCTACATTGAATTGTTCTTAGTTTAAATTCTTCGAGAAAATCAATTCAAGAAATCTTTTATTGAAATCCTTATGTGTTTGCATAACCAATTGATATAACGATGCATTTTCTATCAATTATAATTGTACTTCGTTGATAAACTCTTCATATTTGAATTTTGGTGGTAATTGATTTCTCTATACACTCACTGCTAGTATTTTAATCAATTGATCATGTTTTTCAATTTGTTGTTTGTACAAAGAAATCAAGTTTAATTGATCATTGATAACATTTCTTGAGTGTTTGGATATCAAGTTTGTTATTTAGTGCATTTGCAATTAGTTTGACTATCTTGATAATCAAATCCATCAAATTTGTAATGTGAGAGTTTTGGTACATTTACTGTAAAATTCTTTGTCAAGATTTTAATCTACTGTTTTGATATTTCAATTAGTTAAAATGCATGTTCCAGAACTGGAGCATTCTTATATTTTATGGTCAATTTCATTTTGCTTAAAGTTTTGTTTAACTTCAAAAAGAACACAATTTTTTAAAAGAAGCCAATTCAATCCCCCTCCCTTCTTGACCTAGAAACACCTTATTATACTTACATCTTCATCTCTCTCCCATAATGCATGTCTTGCGTCTTCAATTTCAACACATTGTTCCTTACACTACCTCCTCAAAATGCTCCCTGCAAGATTTTCGCAATCCTCCTCATTTCATTTACTTTATTTGGTTTTGCAACCCTGATTGCTCTATTTCAGATTTTGGCTCCTATTTGGATCAATGTTTAATCCCAAAATTCATTTTTATTAACTTGATAAATTTAATTTCTTTTATACAATGGTATTGACTAGTGTTAGCATTTGGCTATTATGAATTAACTTATAAGGCCTTCCAACTTTGAAAATTGAATCTTGAAAGAAGATTCAACTATCTCTGTGGTTCTATATTGTATCATTGATAATACAATGCTCTATATCATTCATAAGCCATGCCAAGTTGTATCATAAGCCATTTGAAACACGACGTTCAAGAACGCCCGTCACAACAACGTCTAACATCACTTTTCTCCAGCGCGCTTGAGAATGGTTGTAGCAAGATGCTTTTGTAGTTTCAGTGACTCCTATTCTACTGGGCCCATAATACAAAGCCCAAAATTAAATCTTAATCTAATATTTACAAATATAGAGTCCTGGACTAGGTTTTCACATCCTCCTTAGCCTAGATGGACTTCAATTTGGGCTTGGCATGCTCAGAGGAGGCTTAGTCTTCTTATATCCTCCTAGCCATGGGTTTAGTGGTTGGTCCCTTAGCTAGAGGAATCTCATCATCCCCTCCCTCTTGATAATGATTTGACCTTAAATCTTAAGTGTCTGCTTCATCATCAGTTGCACCTATGAATAACATTATGCATGAGATATATCGTTTTTGAAAAAGTTCTATATGTTTTTAGGATCTAGTAAAAAAAGTGTGTTTAACTATACAATTAATATTATTAAACTATAACATCTTCAATATTGCTAAGATAATAGTCAAGAAAATAAAAAGAATAAAGTCAACCTTAAGTCATCTTCTAGCGAACACATAATTTATTCTTAGCAAATTGGTTCTTATAAAAACTATACAAAAGGGGTAAGTCAAATAAAATAATATTGGAAAAATAATAGAAGAAGATAAAGATAAAAAGATTTAAAAAATAATGATAAAGAAAATAGATTGGTTCCACTACTTTTTCATAATATATTCATCGTCGATTATCTAAAGATTATTGTCAAATTAATTATTGATGTAGATTTGCAAATTAATCAATGTAAAGTCTCAATTAATTTATTGGTGTTCTCAATTTTAACCAAAGTACACTCTCAATTCAAAATGAAAACTTTTAGATTATTCACACTAAATTCAACTAAAGTACAGTCTATGCCTAATCATATTTATTCTTCTATCTCCTCACCAAATAATATGCTTAACTAATCAAAGTAAAGTCTTGACTAATTTTAGTTAGACTAAATACCTTTAACCGAAGTAAAGTCTCATCTATCGGTAAAAACTCATTTAATCAGATAAAAATTTCTAAATAAAGTCAAAGTAAAGTCTTAATTAAATTTAAAAACCCTTTAACACATATGATTAACATGCATATAGATTAAACACTTCGCTAATTAACTAGCATGTAAAATCACTACTTTTTACGTGATTCAAAGACAAAAGTCATAGATGAATGAAAATCACAACAATAATAAAAAACAAAGAAATTATTTCATGCTAACATCATAATCCATAATAAAATTATAGTGGAACCAATCCTCAAAGCTTAGCACTTCATGGAATCAAAATATAATAAAAATAAAAGGATAGAAGGTGGAAAGAGAGAAAGAAATTAGGCCCCCAAAGGGTTCCTAACTCCGAAGTTCCAAACTTGTCTTTTCTGTTTCCCTTTGGTCTCATCATATAGGACTTGATTGGACTTGGACTTTATCTCTTCTATTGCCGAAATCTCTCAAATATCTTTAAAATAATCATAAGTATCATTTATCTTTATAGTGGTTTTGATTATTTGAAAGTATTTGAAGAGATATAGTCATTTTTAAAAATATTTGACAAATATAGTTGGTTGATAATTTATTATGTAATTAAGTAAATTAATTACTTAAATATATCTTATAAATTATCACCAACTAATATTTGATTTAATTTTCCAAATCAGCCATTTGCAATCTCCTCCAATTATCTTCTAAATAATCTAATATCTTCGAGATATATTTGTTTGTTGTGGAGATCTAAAATGATTTAAGAAGATTTTGCCATATTTAAAAAGATTTGATAGTTATTATCTTTTGATATTTTATGATATAATTAAATAAGATAATTATTTAAAAATATCAAATAAAATACAAACGGATGACAAAAATGGATCAGGCAAGCCGACGACCCAAACAGGCCAAACCACCCAAACAAGCGAGTCGGCTCAAAAACCAAGACGGACCTGGCGACCAAGGCAGATTAGACAGACCCGACGACCAAACGGATCGAATGGGCCCAATGACCCAAAAGGGACGGGCAGGCCCGACGACTCATACGGGTCGAGCGGGTTGGACAACCTAGAGGTCTCGGGAGAGCTTGCACGACCTAGACGTGTCGAGAAAGCCTAACTACCCGTATGGGCCCGAACAGCCCAACAATTTGGACGGGCTAGGCCAGCCTAACAACCCAAACGAGCTCAATCGACCCAATGACCTTGCCGAGCGGGCCAGATGACACAATTGGGACCAACGACTGACCTGTATGAGTCATTGGGCTGGTTAGGTTTGTTTGAATCGTCGGGCTGGACCATCCCATCTGGGTTTCTCGGTCGGCCAGGCCCGTCTGGATCGTGGGGTCAGAGCAGCCCGACTGGATCGTCGAGTCGACCTGGCCCATTTGGGTCATTAAGCTCGTTTCCAAATTTATTATGAACTTAAAACATAATTAACCCTAAAATAAATATTTTTAAAATGAAATTTTATCTTAAAAGAAATTCAATTGTTTTTATCCAAACAAGAAATTAAAATGTAAGGTATTTTAATTTCTTTATCCAAACAAGTTATTTAGAAAATGAAGGAAATTTAATTGCAAACAATTCAAATACAATACATTTCAATTTCTCAGCATGGTTGAAATGCTTCATCCAATCACAAGGTTAGAGTTTGAGATTTGATTTTTTTTAGTGCATTGTGATTACTTTATATCTAGCATATCACAAGGAAGAATGTGTAAATAAAAGTAGTTATCTCCACCTGAAAGGTCTCATAATACTTTATACATGAGCAAGTTATCAATTGGCTAATTGAAAGTTAAAGTTGAAATGGGTAAATTTTGTAGTAGTTGAAGGAAATTAAGAAAAATGATTGACATATACTTTTATCTATTTTTTCTGGACCAAATAGTATTATTAGTGAAATAAAACTTCTATGAAATTATTTATTTCATTCAAAACCAACTCATTAAAAAAGATACAAACTGAAAATTATTATTGTCTACTACTTGCCAAGCAAGTAGCTAAAACCTAAACAATAAACACACAACACAAATTTAAACCAAAAGGTGGGTTACCAAGCATAGTGAGTAACATTGTCTATGGATCAAGACCATGACAACACCTATAATTAACAGAAGTTACTTCCATGGAACGTCCACATTCCATATTAGGGCAAGGTATATGTGCCAATATATCAGAAGGGTAGTTTGAAATCTCACTATGCTCACATTTTTTAGGATTAGTCTTGTCCTTGATGCTCTCGTAGTACTCTTTGAAAGCCACATCAAAGCTCACTTCTTCATGCAACTTCACATGCCACAAGCTCAAGTCCTTGACGGTGCGAGACATGGCTTCACCATGACCAAGGAGCTTTACATTGTATCCCTTACTAAGAATGACCCATCCCTTAGGGTCTTGTTTTAGGAAGAGCAACCTCTTTATCTCTCTTGTTGCAAAGTCTTGCACCCCTTCATCTCCACGCTTCATTATTTGTTGCTTCCTACTTGCAAGCAAGCTATCAATGGCAATCCAAAAGCGTGGCACAGTCTTAGGGTCTTCCCTTCCAAGTTGGTATGAGTCTACTGTGATGTCTATTTGCAAGCTTATTGTCTCAACATCTCTCTTCAATTTCTCTATGGCATTCGTGAATTCTTGTATCCACATAGTGTCTGTTCCCCCGTAGATGAAGAGATAACGATCCTCCTCAATCTGATTTTTCAACATTATATTATACATGTATTAAATTTATTAGTATTTAACTCATATTCTCACTATAACAGCTATGTTCTTAGGAATGTACCTTTTCTTTACGCATATTTTGTTTGTGTGCATATATATTAAATAGGACATATGTGCAATGATATAAGCATTTATACTTACCAAGTCCCCAATTCTTGGGTTAAGCTTGGTCATTTCAGACCAAAACCAATTCCATTGTTGAGTGAGTCGAGTGTGATCAGAGGTTCTAAATGGAAATCCATCAATGCCCCATATCGATATAATTTGTTTTGTGTCAATGTTTTCCACCTTACCCTCTGGACTTATCAATGGTATCACAGGCTTTCCCCTATAGTTGAACACCTCTTTGATTAGCTTGGTGCCTGTTTCAAAATTAAAATGTTTGACCACATACCATCCAAACTTTGTTCTTTGTAATTTAGTTTCTAGTGTTTTCCTTCGATCCTCATTCCATTCATCAACAATGGGGATCCACAAAATTCTGAAATCCTCCTTCCTGTAACCTTCTACTTCTCTCGGTTTTTCCTTCAGTTTCTCGTAAATAGTTTTCAGAAGTTGAATCTCTTCGTCAATATGTTCAAGCTCAGAAATGAATAACAACACATGCTTTTTCTTAAACTCTTCAATTTTAACCTGTCAAAGTAAAATACACTAAATTCATTAGGAATTTAATTACAATACTTTTATACTCTCATCTGATTATAGATTCACATATAAGCAACTTTCTGACTTTCACTATACATTGAAAGTATGTCTTGGATTACTTTTAATTAGTTAACAAAATGAACTTTTACACCATAGTTCGTGAAACTTAAATCATTAAATAAAAAGAAAGACTTTTGTAGCTAATCTCAGTGCGGTAAGAACATTATGAAGATAGAAATTAAATTGGGTGCATATGTATCCATTGATAGAAAAAAAAAACTCAAAAGCATGTATATTTTATCAACTTATTGCATCCCATAGGAGTTTCATAACAGGAGTTATGATAAACCTAACAAGCCTCAGTTGGGACAAAGGAGAGAGGTTTAAGATTAACTCATGTTTACAAAATCAACTTACTATAAGTTGAGGATTATCTCATATACACTACAAATTTACTTTACATCTACTTGGAATCTCCAATACTTTCAAGTTATATATTTTTCTTTTTCTTATTTCTTCAATCCACTTAAAATTTTGACTAATCCCACCTTGTTTCCTTGTAGAACTAAGGGCGCTCATGTATGAGAAATAAGATTAATGGAAATTGTAATGCTAATGCTAGTGGTTATTACCTGTTCTAAAGTAAGGCCACTAATAACATTTTGTCTAGAATCCCTGTTCTCACCAGAGATGATGAGTGCTTTCAAGACCTTGACAATATCTTTTCCAGTAATATTGATAATATTCTTACGTCTGGAATAGTCTTCTATTCTCCCTGCAATTATCACACATAATTTTAACATATTCTTATAAGAAATATTGAATGTCAATTCAGCTTCTTTACAGTTTACAAACTATATTAGAAAAAGGGAATATGTCACACGTCGCTATTCCACTCTTTGATGGTGAAAGCTATGATCTATGGGCGGTAAGGATGCAAACATATCTAGAGGGGCTAGATCTATGGGAAGTTGTGGAGGAAGATGATGTTCCCTTATCTGAAAATCCCACCATGGCTCAAATGAAAGCGCATAAAGAAAAGAAAACGAGAAAGGCAAAGGCAAAATCATGCTTGTTCGCAGGTGTTTCACAAATGATTATGACCAGGATCATGACTCTAAAGTCTCCCAAAGAAATTTGGGAATACTTGAAAGCAGAATATGAAGGGAACGAGAAGATTCGAGGCATGAAAGTTTTGAACTTGATAAGGGAGTTTGAGATGCAAAGAATGAAAGAGTCAGAGACGATTAAAGAATACTCAAACAAATTGTTGGGTATTGCCAACAAGATAAAATTGTTGGGAAAGGAGTTTTCAGATTCCAGACTCGTTGAGAAAATTCTGGTGTCGGTGCCGGAAAGATATGAGGCATCTATTGCTTCCTTAGAAAATACAAAAGATTTGTCTACAATCACCTTTACAGAGGTGATACATGCCTTGCAAGCACAAGAACAACGAAGATTGATGAGAGAAGA
>Ga0214544_1005537_pt1 | contig 24359 bp, 11 predicted proteins | sample CNSS3metaG_FD_160074 | JGI IMG/M metagenome (GOLD analysis project Ga0214544, IMG submission 160074) | Root nodule microbial communities from cowpea collected in UCLA plant growth center, Los Angeles, California, USA - CNSS3 | ecosystem: Host-associated > Plants > Roots > Nodule | place: USA... | reverse complement strand
GGGGGGGGGGAATAGTTATATATTTTATCTCTAAAGTGCTATTTTTACTATTATTGTATATAAAAATATGGTTTTGTTAAGATTATTATTATTTATTTATAAAATATAAAATAAAAAGAAATGTCAAAGTTAAATGTTACGGTATCGAACAATGCGGAAACACATGATCGTGACATTGGAAATTAAATAGAAGTAGGTAAAAGAGCAAGAGAAATAACACACAAGGATTTACGTGGAAAACCTCTTTTGAATGTAAGAGGAAAAACCACGGGACGATAATGAACAAAGTTTCACTATGAAAAGAAGAGTACAAAGCTCTTGAATATGAACAAGAATCCTCACCAAAGTACTCTCAAGTGTATATTACAAAGTGTGTCTCTCTAAATGTTTCTCTATATTTTTTTCAAGTTATGGAGATGTTATGTATAGGCTTTAAAACTGAACCAGTAAATAAATCATATGAAAAGTCTTCATAAACTGAACTCGTAAATAGGTCATATTAAAAGTCTTCAAGACTTAACTAGTAAATAGGCTATATGAAGAGTTTTAAAACTTAAGCAGAGTAATAATTAATAATTAGTGCTTAAGTAACGTGTGATATTATGAATTAAATGAGAATCACATATTCTAACACTAAATAAAACTAAAATATCTTTAAGCCGAAGAAATACAACATATAAAAAGAAACTAGTTAATAAAACATAAATCTTGATAGAAGCTTCAAAAATCATGGTAAGATAATTCACTTCAAGAAAATTCTTGATTGGAAACCAATTTATAAACCAAAAAATAATTAGTCACTGTAATGATCAATTTAAATACTAATTTACAAAATAAAAAATTAATAATTACTAAAATAGTCACTATTATAAATAAAAAATTATAATTGGTTACTAAATTAGTTACTAATTAATTAGAAACCAATTTAGTAACTAAGCTATTTTGGTAAGCAAAACCTAGGTAGCTAATTTTTAGTAACTAACTTCCTTTGGTAGCCGAAACCATAATAGCTAATATAAACCAATTTAGTAATTATTTTAGTAATAAATATTTTTTAATTTTTTTAAATTAGTATCTAAATTGGTTACTATAGTTACTAATCATTATTAGTACTAAAATTGGTACTATTTGAAAGTTTTCTTGTAGTGATTTATAACCAATACAATTTCTTTATTTCTAAAATTGCTTTTATTTGTAATTATATTTCCAAGTATAAGATGTAAAAAATAATTTTTTCTTCAAATAGTTTTTTTTAAGTATTTTTATATTGAATAAAGACAAAATGATATATTAAAATATATTTATTTTCATTACTTTTTTAGTTATAAATATTCAATAAAAATTTAGATTTTTTAAAATATTTCAAAAATGCAATAAAGAGAGAAAATAAGATTATATATAATTATAATTTTCAAAATAAGTGAATGAGTAGAAAAAAAATCTAATAAAAAGTACTACTTATTTAAACAAATTTTAATTTAAAAGTTCATCTCTATATTGTCCAACTAAAGAATATATATATATATATATATATATATATAAGTTCACCTAAAATTAATATAAAATTTATTTTGTTTACAACCGGATAGGTATTGATATTAAAATAAATTTTTAGTTAAAAATTTAAGATTATATAATTTGTATTTGTTTATTTATATGGAGCAAATGATATTTAAATTGATACGATGAATTTTATCTAACTTTTATTTCTTTTAAAGATAAATAAATACACAAATTATATGAATTTATATACTATAATTAACTATACTATGCTAAATTAATTAGTAAAACAAAAATGGTAACCGAGTCATTATAATTTAGGTATTAAGCAATAATCAAAGCACATAAATATAAAATATGTATTTTATGGTCCTTCTACATGCACTCTTTTATACTCACATATAACATACAATCATTGCAAGCATATAGATCATAAATAAACACAGAAAATACTAGCAATTTTAAAATAACTATGTAGCTTTTTAGTCTTACAATTAACATCAGTCACCAAGCAACTAGCACAAACATATATTGGTAACCATAGGCACGACCTCTAAAGGACTAGTGTATTGACTAGTGTTATGAGATTCTACACCTACCTATGCTTAACCACTTTTACCTCTCAGAAGCTATAACTATAATATGTTTGAGCCTCTCTCTATCCATAGAGAATGGCAAGGTAAATTAAGTATCTCTCCTGAGTTCGACTATTATCGATATTTTAGATATGAACTTCCAACGACCCCATAACTAGTTCTTGTCATCTATATGGCTTTAATTATTAATAGAGTTAGGATGATCTCACCTCTACATCTATTGTTAATACACTCCACACTGAATCAATTCATGGTAGAATTACCTACCTCGAAATAACTACCTTATCATTACAGCCATATACATCTTAATTTATAATAACATTACCAAGATAGAAAGCACAATCACAAGAAAAAAAAATATAGCAAAACACAATATATCACACATAGTGACATAGCTCATTCATCATATTCTCATAAAATCTTAAATTATCACACCATGTCATACTTATGTAATTTATCTTAATTCAAACTCATCTCATAACATAATTCACCTGTTTTTTTATTTTAAAATATATGTCAATAATTCATCATTCATTTTCTATTACCTTTTCATAATATTTAATTACCATGTTTCCATTAAATACATCCAAAGTACCATATATGCATTTCTCTACCCACATACCTCTAATTAAAGATACCAACGATCAAAGTGAAGAATCATATATCAAGAATCATCTTTCAAAACTTTAGCTTAATCAAACGGTTAATGAAGTGGTAATCGAAATTTTTTTGAGACAACTCAGGACCCAAAACAAGGTGGTGCACGTGCCAACAAGTCAAGGGTGCCCAACACTGCACCAAAAGCTAAAAATTCCTCTATATGTTTTGATTAATCAACCGACTCTTATTGAGCTATTCTCCACTTAATAAACTTTATAAAATGATAATATTACTATATCTTAGCTCAAGAAGTACTAATTTAAATCAATCAAAGATCTCATAGAAAAGCTTCCATCAGCAAACAACCCAAGGTTCTACAAGGAAAGCATACATTCTTTGATACAAATTGAAACAAACTCACTTATCTTTAAATAATTCCTACAACACTAAACAAATTACACATTTATCACTGCAAATTCAACACCAAGCCATTTCATCGCAACAAATCAATTCATAAATAAACTTCATTCATTCAAAGTTTCAACCAATAACACAATCAATTTAGCCAAACGCAACATACAAAGTTTCAACCAATAAATTCAATCATTTATTTCAAACATGTATAAATGCCATTCTAAAGCATACCCATCCACTAAATTCATCATCAATCATCATTCATTAAGCTTGAATAAGAATTAAATTTAAAAGTAACTTCCCTTTCCTAAATAGACGCTCTTAGACCCAACATGTGTTCTCCACAAACTCTACCTTACACAAGTTACTCTACCTATACATACAAAACACTTATCAATGATCAATACACATTCTAATAACCCTAATTGAAGAAAGATTCATCTTGAGCCCTTAAACGCTCTATGCAAGCCTAAAATACCTTACGTTTAACAAATTTCTTAAAAGACTACAAAGAAGGGAAAAATAAACTTATCCTGTTCAAGATTATGATCAAGTAGGATTGTAGATCTCGAGATAAAAAATAATTAGTCACTACAGTGACCAGTTTAGATACTAATTTATAAACTAAAAATTATTGGTAACTAAAATGGTTTCTAAATTGGTTACTATAATGAGTTGGTCTCTAAATTGGTCACTAACATTAGTTACCAAAAAAAATGGTCTCTAAATTTGTATCTAAATTGGTCATTAATTGGAAAATTTAGAGACCAATTTTTTGTTTTTTTGTGTCTAAAATTTTGGTAGCTAATATTAGTGACTAATTTAGACCCCATTTAACTATAGTGACCAATTTAAATATTAATTTAAAAACTATTTTAGTTACCAATAATTCTTTTGTTTGTTAATCGGTATCTAAATTGACTATTATAGTAACTAATTATTTTTTATCTCTAAAATTAGTCATTAATAAAAGATTTTTTCGTAATGACTACTCTTTTAATAATTTCTAGGTTAACTTACAATTATCGATTTCCAAATTACAATATATAAAACAACATTCATTAATTTAACATAATGATTAAATTAATTCACTACTTGTGTCGAGAAAAAAAATAATGAAAGATGCTATTTTTAAAAAAATTATAACTAAATCTATAACGATATATAAAAAGATACCATCTTTTGTATCAATATTTTGATATTCCCATTTTATCCTAAATTATTATTTTTAAAATTAATTATTTTATAAATAATTTATTTTTAACCGTTATTTTGAAATCTTTTTGTCTTTAATCGTTAGTTCAAAATTTATTTTGTGTACATATTTTATTTTTCAAATTTTACATTTAAAACTATTTTAATAATTAGTAATATATTTCTTATTCATTTTAGCTCAAATCTATGAAAATTAAAAAAATACGAACACATAGGTATGATAGCGCCTGTGTATTCGCTAGTAGATAATAAAAATGATAAATTAAAATTTTTTAATTTTAAAATTCAATTATTCTGTTTTATTCACTAAAAAATCATTATTCACATCTTTTTAATATTTATCCCCATTCATACATATGGTAAAAGAACGTAGAAGATGTATGATATCAATTTCTTTCTAATATATTAATTCATAATAGAATGGAACATACTTTGATAACTTTCCATAAAAGAAAAAAAGTTTCCAGAAAAACAAACTAAAATGTTTTTAAAATAAAGAAAAAGTATATATATATATATATTATAATGAATAATGTGTTTGAATAACATAACTGTAGGTTTTCTTTGGTCGGATTGAAAATAGAAACGCTCCCTTTTCTCATAATGTATATAAATTAATAATTATTTTTAATATTTTTTCTTTTCCTTTTTAAATAAACTAATCTATGAAAGTTGTCACTTTGTGTTTTGTTTGGTTTGTAATTTTGCAGTGGATTTTGAATGCAACTTTGTTTGTTTCCTTTTTCAACTTTAATAATTTTGTTGCTGATTCTACGTTGTGCTGTCACGTGTTGTACCGACATGACCCAAACACGGTTTCAAACGCCAATCTAAACTAAAAACATGTCAAAGTCAATTCATCCATTATAAGTTATTTTTCTTAGTTTTTTAGGTAAAAAATATTTAATTTTTCTATATATTTAAAATTCAGTTTTAGTTAGTCATTTTGATTTTCAAAAATGATAATATGTTGTCAATTTAATTTATGAATAAACAAAAAAAAAAAGAAGCCTCTCAATATATCAAAAAAGAAATAATTAACTTTTGTAACAATATTTATCATTAAACTTAAGTATCAATTAGATACTAAAATATGTTCTCTAAGGATTAATTTAATATTTATAAAGTTTAGGAACCAATTCATATTTATTTACATATTTAAAAGATGATTTTTTTTTTTATGTTCAGAATAGCTAATTTGTATTAGTTTACATTTTTAATGATAAACACAACTTTTTTCTTTTTATTTCTGAAACGCGTCACATTTTTCAACCTAAACACTTTTAAAATATTATTTTCTTCTATTAACTACTATGTTAAAACATTTAAAATATCAAAGTGATATATTTAAAAATTATAAAAACTATATAAAAAAGGACAAAATTTAGAAAAAAATTAATTTACATTTTGAATAAATTTTAATAAACCTAATTTTATTCTCTAGAAAAAAAAATCATATGTTTTTATGTATTTGCAACAAATAAAAAGTAGTTATATATATAAGTCGACAAAATATCTACTAGCACATAACCCTCTAGTACCATATATATCAACAAAACACATACCACCACAAATCCCCAATCTTGAACACATGAAGAAAATGAATGTCAAAGAGGTTATCTACATTGTATCCATATTGTCTTTAAATTCTATAAATTTTCTTTGTCATAATTAAATAATTAAAAGTTTTATTTTATAATTTTTCAATTCTACTTTATAATAAAAGCATATATCTAAATAAACTAAATATTCGGTGAAGAGGGTGATAAGGTATTTATTTGGTAATAATCATCATTTAATAATGAATAAGTTTATTGATTATATGAGAGATTATTATCTATTTTGAAGAATCCTATATTTCCTTTAAAAAGAATATTATTTGTAGAAAAAAGGCTCTTAAAAGAGGTTGATAAAATAAATACATATCAACACAATATCTAAATAGGTTAAAATCACAGATATACATGGAAGGATTTATTTATTGTAATGACCCTTATATATTTGTTGACAAGTTTAATCAAGGTGTTATCTAGTTTAAAGGCTTTCCAAGGTGAGTTATGAAAAATTAATTACGAGCTTAATACTAATAAAAGTATTTTGGGACAATTTTTCAAAGGATTTGTGTGTTTTGATAAATTGCAAATTTCAATAAACCAAAACCAACTCAACTTTTTTGTTTGATTTTTTTAAATGTTTGAACTAAACTCCCTTTAAACTTGTTTATACACAAGTTAAGTAACAAATTTAATTTTTGAATCCATTACCCAATTAATGTCGTAACATTTTATTAAAAAGTTATATAAGTTTAATTAGTGGATGATACTTACTTTCCTTCAGATATTTCAGTTTTTTGATATCCATTTTTTAAAAGGTATCAATAAAGTCCTAACTTTTAAAAGAGTGTCTAAATTAAATCATTTTCAGACAAAATTTATTAACACCGTTAACTTTTTTCATGACTTTTACCTATAAATTTTAATATAAATATCCATACTTAATTTTGTAAGTCATTTAAATATCAATACTATTAACGACGTTAATAATTTTTTTTAAAGAGACCTAATTGAGACATCTTTTCAAAAGTTGAAACTCAATTAACATATTTTTAAAAACGAATACCAAATTGACACATCTAAACAAAAGTGAGTACCATTCAACTAATTAAACCACATTATATACATATATATATATATATATATATATATATATATATATATATAATTATTAAAATCAGGTAAACAGGCTGCACTAGAAACTAAGAAAGAGCTCAAGGCCCAAAAAGAAAAATGACAAAACTGAAGAAAATGTATTGTCAGTATCTTCTTGCACCTCTATTATTCTCTTCAAGCATATAAAAATATTTTATCCTATTTTGTCTTTTTGAAATGTATAATCTATTCTTTTTTTGGACTGTGTTGTGCATTCCGAAGTCAAAAACAATTTTTAAATTGCATAATTTAAAAGTTATTTTTATGCAATCCAATAATTTCTTTAAAGAAAAAAATAACTTTCAAATTATATAATTTAAAAGTTAATTTAGTTTTTGGATACACAATTTGAAAGTTATTTTTAATATCTGAATGTAAAATCTAAATAGAATAAAAAAAATTATAAAAGTGCTGGAAGAAAGTTACGGAATGCAAGAAGAAAGCGTCTTTCTTTCTACCGTAATTTTAACTCTGATTTAATGTTCGGTTATAACAAAATATTTAATAAAATATTTTAAAATAAATTCAAATATTCAAATCTAAATAATTTCATAAACACAAACTAATCTAATAATGACGGGTTGAGTTTACAATAAAATGACACATTTTAAATATGTAGATTTTATTTATTATAAGTCAACTTGATCAGTCAAGACCTCAAGAAAATGTATGTTAAAAAATTTTGTTTTGAAAATTGTAGTTTAGAAATTTTGCTCCGCAAATTCTTTTCTAAGAGTTTCAAAAAACCATTTTCTGATCTTCTGGAGAGTGAATTGATAATGAGGAGGTGCACAAATAAATTATGGCGGTGCAGGAAGTAAAAGCCTTAGAGATGAAAGTCAATGACCCATTTCTTCTTTTTGCATTCCATACAGTGCTGTAGAATAATAAAATTGTTAAATATGTTTTTATCCTTCAAGTTTCAGTAAATTTTATAATTAGTCATTTTTTAAAATTTTATATTAATTTAGTCATTTATTTTTAAAAATATGTGAATTTAGTTATTTTTATCAAATTTTGTTAACTTTATTTAATATTGTAAACGCATTTTATGATAATATTTGAGTTAATATTAAAGTTAAAATGTGTCAAATTGTGTAAACAATTCAAATACTATCATGAAATGCGCTTGAAATGTCATATCAACTTAATAAAATTTGATTAAAATGACTAAATTCACGTATTTTTAAAGATAAAGAACTAAATTTGTTAAAAATTTTAAAGAGATACTAATTTCAAATTTTATTTAAACTTGAGTGAAAAAAAATATATTTGACAAAAATATATTTAACGCAAAACATGTTCAAAAGCTTTAGAGTTGTTAATTGTTTAATTTGGAAACATGTTTTAAATTGCATAGTTTAAATATATTTTCGAATTGCGAAATACATTCCATGTTATGAATTACATAATCCAAAAAATTTTAAAACCTGTAAAGATGTTATGAATTTTTAATTGTAATCTACAAATATATTTTGGATTGAACAAATTAGAATAATTTTTAAAAAAGTTATATACATTTAAACTTTAAATGATATATTATTGTAAAATAAATTTCTATCAAACCTCAAATCAATGTCATTTTCCTTCAGCAAATTCTTATGTAAGTTAGTTATAATTCACTCATGACAAACTGATAGATTGGATTAAAGTTTGCAAACTTTATTTATAATAACCTTGAATATTGATTCTTTATCAGTTATATTTTAACAAGGTCTTCAATGGTCACTGGTGAGCACACAGATCTATTGCTGATACATTGAGATGATATGATTGAATGCACAGTTTGTGTAAGATGATAACCATCCCAATACACATATCTGCTACGATCCTGGCATGGTGCTGAAAGTGGGATGCATCCTTCAGTTCCATTTCCCCAACTTCTGCAACATGGATTGCTTGCATCAGATAGACCTACAAATATATACACATAACTATTAAACTCATTTTCCATCATATTATATGTACATTTTTTTTTCTCTAACTACATCGTAAAAATCTACTCATGTTTATTCTTTTGCTTATATTTGATGTACAAGTAACATATATTACATACACAAACTTACTTATCTTATAATGATTAGAAGAGTTTATATCTACTTATTCCTAAAGTCTTTAGAAAAAGTTCTCATATGATCTCGGGTTATCTAGAACTGAAGTAGAAAAGAACCCAAAATCAAAAGTTACATCTTTTTACTTCGTTTTAATATATTTTGGTTCTGAAATCAAAGCAGAATATTGAAAATAATCGGAGTCAAAAATTCTTATTGCACTGATATAACGAGGAGTTACTGTACAGGAAATGTTATTCTGGTTCGGAGATTTTACCATATTTGGATGGATTTCTGATTGCATCATATTCAATGGAATTGGAACGAATAAGAACAAAGTTGGAGGCTGGAAGAGTGGATGTGAGATTTTTGATTAGTGGTGGAAGCCTCTGATTGAAGCATGTCACCATTTGATTTAATTCCTCAACACAGGGACCTGCATGTGGATACACCCTTGAGATTCTTGGCATGCACCCCACAGGTCTAATTTCAGATATCATTATGTTCCTACCTCCCAACTCGTATACTCTCTGTTCATCATACAAGTCACAAATCAGATTGTTATCTACAAAGTATAAATATATCGAAAATCTCACGTCGATTAAAAATAAGAATAAATAATAGAATAATAATACTATGATTTTCATTTTTTTACTCTCATTTTTTACTCTTAATTAGTGTAGGTCATTGATTAATATATCACTATATTTCTTTTAAAAGAATCAATGACTTATACTAAATCACGTCAAGGGATAAAGGAGTAAAATATATGAATCATACTATAATTTTCTTAAATTATAATATATAAGTCGATATAAATAAATATAGAATTTCAAATGTAAATTTCTAAGTCACCTTTCATTAGTGTGTATGTAAAATTAATAGTAGATGAAATATAGTGTACCTTAACTTGGTCAGATATTGTTGTAATGAGGAGTTCAGCAAAGGATATAGATTGGTAAGTTTTGGTTCCAAGGTAATTACTGATGTAGTCATTGGTTCCGATGATGAATACATATATAGAATTTGATAAATGTTCACTTAATTCAATTGAGTTAATCATTACTGGTAAATCATTCTCAACTGTGTTTTGAAATAAATTCACTTGATCCCTCAAATTCAGACATCTTCCCTGCAAAATTTAGATAACAATTTTGTTATGCAAAATAAAGAAAAGCGATAAATGTTATTTAAAACCAAATTAATAATTAATTATAGCATAATATCAAGTGTTTAAAAAATATGAAGTAATTATATATTCTATCAAAATTCTGTTTCATATAGCAAAATTAGTTAAAATTACTTCGACTAGAATTTTAAATTTGAATTAATTTTTTTTAACCGAAATTTATCTATGATTCTATCAAACTGAAGTCTTAACATGACTAGAAAAAAAAATCAAATACTATGTTAAATGAAATGAAATTAATAAACACTACAAAAAAAAAATACCATAAAAAAATCTATTAGTAAAATAACATTTACCAATAGATTTTATTCATAAAAAGAAATTATTGGTAAAATAAAATTGACTGATGGTTTTAGCAGATGAATTTTAGGATTTTAATTACTTACTAATATTTTCATTAATAAAATCCATCGATAATTAAATTTTTTATTATCGACATATATTTTTGTCATTAAAATAGGTGTCAAAATTTTCGCTTTAGCTTTGATCATGTCATGAAAATTTTATCGTGACATATATTTTTGTCATTAAAATAGTGCCAAAGTTTTCACTTTAACTTTGATCATGTCATGAAAAATTCATCGTGACATATATTTTTGTCATTAAAATAGGTGTCAAAGTTTTTGCTTTAACTTTGATTATGTCGTGAAAGATTCATCGGTAATTAAAATTTTCAAAATTTATTTGTAAATCTCTCGGTAATTGTATTTTTTAAATTATATTGATAATTCTTTTAGTAAATCTATTGATGAAATGAGCACTAATTTTCTCAACAACTTTGACGAAATATTTGATATAATTAAATGGAGATGAGTTAGAAAAAGAAAAAAAAAGAAAAAGAGAAGGACAAGAAAGAGGAAGAAAAGGACCGGGAGAAGGAAAACAAAAGGCGACAATGATAGTGATAACAATGACAACAATGGAGAAAGAGGAGGAGAAGGAGAAAGAGGACAAGTAACGATGATGGTGGCGACAATGGCAATAACAACGAAGAAGAATGAAGAAGAAGATAAAATCATGTTAATTGACAATTTTTTTTCTGTAATTACTAATGAAAATTTTTGTCGATAATTACCAACAAATTTTACTAATAGAAAAAACTCGTTGATAATTATTGATAGATTTAAGTTGTTAATAGTTTCCAATAAATAATTACCAACATACTTTTTGTCGTTGGGAATTACCAACAAATTTTCGTATCGATGAGTAGAATTTATCATTAGACCATCAATAATTTTACTTTACCAATGAATTTTTTATTGTCGATAGTTATTGGTGATTTTGTTTTACCGACAAATTTTTGTTATTATCGATGAATTTTGTCTATTGAAAATTTGTTATGGTTTAGTGAAAAAATTGGCTTAATTACCTTTTTTCATAATATTTGTGATAATTTGTTTAATTTTTTCTATAACTTTTTTTAGATTCAATGATCCTAATATTTATTGAAAAAATTAATAAAGTATTTTCTATTAAATCAACATTAACTTCCTAAGAAGATGACGATTTGACATCTACTAAGTAATTTTTTTTGTTTTTCTTCATCAATCATCTGTGTTCGCGTTCCCATTCTTCATTTATGTTCAAGGTTTAATTTTTTTTTTTCCTAAAATCATTGTCTTTATGCGAAAGACACTCCAATTTATTCTCTTTTCCAAACAAGAAAAAAAAAATTATACAAATGACTTCTTGTTGGAAAGAGAAGAAGTAAAAGGAGAAAATAAAAACAGAAAAGAAAGAGAACGCAAACAAAGAAAAAGAAAAAGAAAGAGGACTTAGTAGATGCCACATTATCAACACCTTCTAAAAACATTAATGCTAATTTAACCATTAACTCCTTTTAATAAATATTTGGACTATGATGAGTTTAAAAAGTTTAGGAAAAACATTAAGAATTCCTAGACTAAAAGAATAATTAAATAATAATGAAATAGTCTTACTATATACAATTGAATATATATATATATATATTCACAACTTTCAATACATATCTAAACAATACATCTTCTCTTTTGATAACTTTGTAGTTTTTTCTTTTTAAAAAAGCAAAGTTAGGTAGAAACTTTTGTTAACACTTTCAATACATGTAAAAAGAAAGTTTCTTTTGATAAATTGGGATAAACAAGTGTAAATCGAAAAAATTGGCTGCATTCCCAATCTGGATAGCACCATTTTAATGCCATTAATGTTTCCTACTATTTTCATTTTTGAATTCAGATGTAATGTTATGAAAAATAAGTACAAAATAAAGAAGCTCATATATTTCAAAATATAAAAGGTTTTGGGACAACTCACCATGTTCTATTTAAAATAGTGAAAGAAATAAAAAATACGTTGGAAGTTTAACATTGACTAGAGATAAAACAATTTTATAGTATATAAGTGAGGTGCAGACCTTACCTTACAAACCAATGAAATTTGTGGGATCATGCAAACTTCACCGATTTTGTAGAAATGAATCAGACTTAAAATTCACCGTCTTTTGTTCGTATAATTTTATGTTAAGTCATTCTTCTTTACTTTTTATTAGTTTATTTTTCCCGTTAAGGGTAAAGTATTAGAAAGTCTTCATTTTTTCCGTTAAAAAGATTTCGTATTCCTTGGAGTGTTTTGAAAATAGTTCAAAACCCCACAGAAAAAACGCAAACAGCAAATAACATGAACAAGAAAGAAAAAATTATGTGTAAAAATACAGAAATTAAGAAAAAAATATTAAATAATTTGGGCACAAGTATATATATACTTACAAAATTGGCTCCAGTCTCTGGCAGAATTCCACAAGAAGCAGATGCATAATTGATTCCAGTTAAGGACCTTGAACTTCCCACACTAATGTATGGAGGAGGATATGGCAACCCAAGATATTCAGCTGTTCATATCCAAACAAAATAATTTTATAATTTTCTTACTTAAATTTTGTAAATAAAATCTTACAAATTTGACCTAATAAAATCGATGTTGTGAAGATAGAAGAAATAATTAACTAAAAATAAAAATAAAATGAGATTGATAAAATAATACCAAAATAATCGGCAATAGTTTTTCCATTTGTGAATCTTCCGGTGGAAGCTAGGGCGAAATCAATCCCATAAGGGAAGAAATTGGCTCTGGCAAGAGTTGGAAGCAAATTGTTGTTTCCATTGTCGATGGAAGAGTCCCCAAACAAGTACAATGCAGGTACAAGAGGGTTGCCCCAAATGGGTGACACAAAAAAAACCATACACACAAAAATCATCACTTCCTCCATTGCTCAGCAAAACCAGAAACCTATTAAGAAATTCTGCACTTTAAATAAACATGGGAAAAGAGACACACTCACACACACCATATGCATGACAAGGGGTTCTTGACTTCTTATGCTTTTCAACACAAATTCTGGATCCAAAAAATGAAAAAAGTTAAAGCAAGTTCTGTTTGAGCAATTAACACGCAAAATCTACAAATAAAACGTGAATCAATTGTGGTTAACGCATGTGTTAACATACATACAGACAACACAATTTAATGACTGAGAATGCGCGTATATGTATATTTATTTACATACGTGTCCATCATTAGTTTTTCACAGGTTTTAGATTTATATTCTGAAACGACGTATTTCTTAAGTTATCATTTACTTTTTATATGAAAACATAAAGTTTATCTAAACATAACAAGTAATAAAATCAATTTATAGTATATAAGTAAATTTAAATATTATTTGATAGGTTAATTTTATTGGATTGCGTTTTAAGTCTATCTCTCTTAACATAATTAGGCTTAAAGAAATTTAATGTTTATTAATTTTATTTTATTTATTGAAGTAGACTTAAATCTATTTCTTCAAAAGACTCAAATTTGAGCATGATACAATCCAAATACATTATTAAGTTACGTTTTGTATATTCATAGCCATTTTACAAAACTATTATTACCATATTATCATTTATAAGTTTGAATAATTTTTATTTTATAAATCAAGTTTATAAGAAAAAAATATCTTTAAATATATTTTATAATATAATATTAGAGTTTATTTTATCATATATATTAAAATTATTGTATTATTTATATTAGATTATTGTTAAATTATTTGTAAATATTTAATCTCATATACGAATGTAAAATGTATGCATCTTAAAAAATATATATATTAAAGATTTAACATTATTTAAACGCAAAAATTAAGTTATAATATAATCTATGATGCACCGATATTTCAAATTTAGGTCACGTATTCGTGTTTGATACTTTATTGATACTTACTAATGAAGTATCTAATTCATCAAGTCGTAGTATACTACAAAAAAAATCTTTAAATAATAACCAATTTGAGTGACAAAAATAATTAGTCACTATATAGTGACCAATTTAGGTACCAATTTAAAAACTAAAATTATTGTCAGCTAAAATAATTCCAAAAAAGTATAATTGGTCTATAAATTGACAATTAAATTTTTTTTTTATTATGAGTTAGTTTCTAATTTGGTCACTAACATTAATTACTAAGGTTTTGACTACCAAAATTATTAGTTTCTAAATTGGTTATTAATATTAGTCATCAAGGTTTTGGCTACCAAAATAATTAGTCTCTAAATAGAAAATTGATCTCTAACATATTTTTTATTATTAAAATTGATTATTTTTTAAGAGTTTTCTTGTAGTGGTACTTTTATAATGACAATAATTTATATTTTTTAGGTTGACAGTTTTAGTGCATATAGTTTTAATTTGGATTCATACAATAACAATTATATATTTATTATGTTTTTAATAATTATTATACACTTTTCAATATTTATATATCATGTATCCATCACGTGTCGTATCCTATTATTTTAAACAATAAATATATCGGATACGTGTTGTATCCGATACACGTATCTGTGTATCATAATTTATAACTAAATCAATTCTCATGTTATAAGTTTGTTTTAAAAATTAAAGTTAATCTTAGATAGTAATAATATCATTATAAAAGTATAAAAATATACTCCAAGATCACCTTCCTTGGTGAAAAGGTTAAGGCCCGTAGCTATGAGATTTTGAAGAGAAAAACTTCTTATTTTTGGGTTTTCTATGATCTACAGGGGCTGTATTTGTAAAGAGTCCATTTATAATAAGATTTTAAAGTTACTAAAGATATTTCTTACGAAAATATAAAAAATAAATATTAAATGTAACATTGATGTGTATTTATATTTATAGATTTTCAAAACCTTTAAATACGAGATTTAATTACTAAACATATATTTAATTATAAATGAGTATTTTAGTACCGTATACTTATTAATTTAAGAGTAACTAACAATCTATATAGAAATCGGAAAGCCTCATAAACCTTTAGATCCACATCACCGTATCAAATCCTCTAGTCTTTTTTTTTTTTTTCTTTTTGTATGATAAATATTGAAAGCATTTTATATTTCAAAGACATTAAAATTTTTATTCATTTTCTTTTTCTCTCCACTTTGAAATATATATATATTTTTTCGGGTGAATACATTCACTTGGTGGATTGATAATTAAAATAATTATCGCAAATTTTAAAGATTCATTTGAGGGATGATGATTTGCTAATCGAATAGTCAGAATTTTGCCTATATTTTGTTTCCATACACCCACATAAAAAAGATTAATTAAGATAAATAAAAATACATAATTAATAACATTTAAAACAAAAACTCAGTCATCAAAACTAATTTATACTATAGGAGATAGTAATTTTCATCCTTTAGCTCATCTTTCGTGAATTCCATGCTTCCACGCCCTCCGTGACATATATAGTTTTGGTATCATAGTTTTTATCTCATTACTACTGTTCTATTTTAAATAAAAAATATGAATATAACATTTATATAAATAATAAATTTGGTCTCAAATCTAAAACAGAGACAATATTGTTTTATTTAAAAAAATGATATTAAATTAAATTAAAAAGACATACATGAGCACTAAATCGAAATAAAGAGACACATGTGAGAACTAGGTTGAAATCAAGACAATGATATTTGGCAGTGACATTGACACATGACATTACCTTGTTACGTAGCACTGTTAGTATCACATGCATGTCACACCAAGAACTTGACACGTGACATTTTTTTTTTCAAAATAAAAATTAAAAAGAAAAAAAAACACAAATTGACCATTAATACATTTGCTTAAATAGACCTAACTGAGATATTTTTCAAAAGGCGATACACGATTGAAACGCTTTTAAAAACAAAGACCAGATTGACACATCTCACAAGAGTGAGTACCATTCGACTAATTAAACCTCTTAGAAATGATCACACACTCAATGAACAGTGAATACTCATTTGAAAAAAAAAATGGTACTCATCTTCATTCATATGTGTAGAGTTTGGTATTCGTTTTTAAAAATGTGTCAATTGAATTTTAACTTTTAAAAAAGTGTCTTAATTAGGTTCCTTTTAGAATATATATATATATATATATATATATATATATATATATATATATATATATATATATATATATTAACGACTGTTAACTTTATTCCTAACGTTTATCACTACATTTTAATATAAATATCAATACTTAATTTTGTAATTCATCTTAAATATCAATACTTGTTGACGACGTTAATAACTTTTATTTGGAAAGAACTTAATTAAGACATATTTTTAAAAGTTGGATCAGTTAACATCTTTTTAAAATGGGTACCAAACTCACACATCTCAATGAGAGTGAAAATTGATAACATCTCACTAATTAAACCTAATTTAATTCATAAGGAATATAAAAGTTAAAGTTTGATTGATTTTCTTCGTGCGGTTTTCTGCATCTTATTCCACTGTTACAATTTACATACTGTTCTGAATTTCAAATTAGATTCTCAGTCACAGGTTATATTTTCTTGCAGTTCTGATATTGGATTTTCTACTTCTACATTCACTAGTTTGTTCCCTTACATTCCTGCACTGTTGATTGTAGAATTTAATTTTCAATTCTCAGATTAAATCTGGAATCACGTTTTATACTTTCTTTTCAATACTACACATATCATAACTCACTTGAAATTTCAGAGTAGTTTTCATCACAACACTTCAAATTCCATTCACTGAATCCACATTGCAGTTAGTGCATGCTTACTCAGAATTAATTCTTCATTAGAAATTAACTATGCATCACATTTTCTGGTTAGTTCTTTAGAGGTTATTTCAAATTTCAGATCTGATAATCAATTGTATTTTACAAGAAGTCACTTCTGCATCAGCATCAGTAAGATTCTACGTATTAGTTTTGTTATAGTTTTGCAAATTGAGCCTTTAATTCACAAATCCAGTTGCATTCAGTTCTGAACAGTAATTGTGCATAGCATGTTTCATCTCTGCATCACACTTTATTTTTCAGTTCTGTGCATATGTCATATTATTAGTTTAACCCTGGTTACTTTATGTTAAGTTTAGTTAGGTTTAGTTTGTTATCCGTAGTCTTTATATCTCTGTTTTTGTAAACTCTCTGGATCATCTATCTCAATACAGTTTTCCTGTTTCTGTAATATGTATCAGAAGAGAATTAACTCCCTTTTTCCCTTAGGGTTCCCTCTTTCCGTTCGTTATCTTCCTTTCTTTTTCTTGCCAGTTTTCATGGCTTCCTCTGCCGCATCTAACCCCTCTTCCACCATCCCCATCAAAGAATCCCATCAAGATCCCACCCATCCTCTTTTCTTACATCATTCCGATGGCCCCGACCTTCTTCTCACTTCCTAACCTTTAGACCACACCAACTACGTAACGTGGAGCCGTGCGATGCAGGTCACTTTATCTGTCAAAAATAAATTGCCGCTCATCGACGGAACCCTAGCCGCACCTTCAGACGACGATCCTTCTTTCACTGCTTGGTCAAGGGCAAACAACGTTGTTATCTCCTGTTTATACAACTCAGTTTCGAAAGAGATTGTGACAAGCATCCTCTTCGCCTCCACCGCTCATGAGATCTGGGAGGATCTCCGAACTATCAACTCCGGCGTCAACTTCTGTCTCTACAACAAGGTTCTGATAGTGTGAGTACCTATTATACAAAGCTAAAATCAATTTGGGAAGAGCTTTCTAGATACAAACCCACCTTCAACTGTTCTTGCGGTGGGATGCATCAACTTCACCAACACGCCGCCTTAGAATATGTCATGACTTTCTTGATGGGTTTGCATGATTCCTTCTCCCAAATTCGTGGTCAGATCCTGCTCTCTGATCCTCTGCCATCCATCGGTAACGTTTTCTCCTTAATTTTGCAAGAAGAGTCTCAACGAGAAATTATTGATACTCAATCATCGAATAATTCTGAAAGTTTAGCTTTCTCTGTTAATTCTTCTCAAAAACCCCTAATTGATAAACAAAAATTTACCAAGAAACCTCGTCCTAAGTGCACACATTGTGATATCTTGGGTCATACTAAAGAAACTTGTTATAAAATCGTTGGGTACCCTCCCAATTATTTCAAGAATCGATCAAATTCATCTGTTAATAATGTTGATGGTCCTTCTGAACCAAACCACACACATAATTCTACATTGACTATTGCTCAATGTCAACAATTAATTCAATACCTCACCACGCAATTAACTACTACTCCTTCCACTCCTTCCACTGATGACATTGCTACCAACGTTATCGGTAATATCCTAAAGTCTATTTTACCTATTAATTCATATCAATGGATTATCGATTCTGGTGCCACATCTCATATTTGTTGTTACAAATCTTTGTATGATTCTTATGTGCCTATGAATAATTCACATGTTTTACTTCCTAATTCCTTCAAAGTTAAAGTCGAAGGCATTGGCAATATTAAACTTACTCAGGACATATTTCTTCATAATGTCCTTTACATTCCTTCATTTAGATTCAATCTATTATCTCTCCTTACTTTAATTCAGCAGAATCAATTCCGCTTTATTATGCAACCTAATTTTTTCATTTTGCAGGATCTCAAATCGTAGAAGACGATTGGCACTGCTAAGTCGCGTCACGGCCTTCTGGTTTTTGATTTCTATAAACATTTTTACCTTTTGTCAATTTTAATTCTTGCGATTCTGTGACATATGACGTTTGGCATAGGCGCTTAGGCCATTTGTCTATTCCTGTTTACAACTTACTTACTGCCAAGACTTCCTTAACTGCTGTTGATAGAAACCACCATTGTAGCATATGTCCTCTGTCTAAACAACAATGTTTACCTTTCATTTCTAAAAATTCTTTTAGTCCACATTGCTTTGATATTATTCATGCGGATGTTTGGGGTCCTTTTCGTTATCCTACTTATGATGACTTTCGTTATTTCTTAACTTTGGTTGATGATAAAAGCTGTTTTACATGGGTGTATCTACTTAAAAACAAATCTGATTGCATTGTGCTTAATCCAAAATTTTTTCAATATATTGAAAATCATTTTCATGTTAACATCAAAATTTTTCGTTCTGATAATGCAAAAGAGTTGTCTCTTCATGATTTTTTTACTAATAAAGGTGTTCTTCATCAATTCTCTTGTGTTGAAAGACCTGAGCAAAATAGTGTGGTTGAACGCAAGCATTTGCATATTCTTAACATTGCTCGATCTTTACTTTTTCAGTCTAATGTTTCTATAAATGTTTGGGGTGATTGCATTCGTACAGCTGTGTTTCTCATGAATAGAACCCCTAGCCCTGCTTTAGGAAATAAGTCCCCATATGAAATTCTTTTTGATAAAATCCCTCTATATTCTGATTTTAAAGTTTTTGGTTCCCTTTGTTATGCTTCTACCCTTTTGTCCTCTAGACATAAGTTCAGTCCTAGAGCCACCGCTGCTGTCTTTATAGGGTATCCCATAGGTTACAAGGGATACAAACTGTTGGATATCAAAACTAGGAAAACTTTTATCTCTAGAGATGTTAAATTTCATGAGCATATTTTTCCTTTTCAAGAAAATACTGTTTCTACCGCTCCTGACATTTTTCATCCTGTTACTCCTGTTTTTCATCCACCTAATCTTGATGATGACACCTATTCTCTAGATCACAACCTGCCTTCACCCACCTCTGCCTTTCCTAGTGATAATAACCCTCCTTCTCCCACTCCCACTCCAGCCTCTTCTTTAGATTCTGTTGTTCCTATTCGCAGGTCCGCTAGGTCTTCTAATCCTCCTACCTACCTTTCAGACTATCATTGTTACAATGTGACTCATAATTCAAAAATCCCCTATCCTATTCAGAATTTTGTTAACTATTCCAAGTTGTCCACTCCCTACACACACTACCTTTGTCAAATCTCTGAAAATTATGAGCCTCAAACTTATAAGCAAGCCATTCGTTTTCCACATTGGCAAAAAGCCATTGACGATGAACTTGCTGCTATGGATGTGAATAACACTTGGTCAATCACACACCTTCCTCCTGGTAAGAAATCTATAAGTTGCAAATGGTTGTTTAAACTCAAGCTTAACTCTGATGGCACTATAGTTAAACACAAGGCTAGGTTGGTTGCTCGTGGGTTTACACAGCAGTATGGTACTGATTTTTATGAAACTTTTTCCGCTGTTGCAAAAATTACTACTCTACGCATTATTTTATCCCTTGCTGCTTCTCATAATTGGCATTTAACTCAACTTGATATTAATAATGCTTTTCTAAATGGTAATCTTAATGAAGATATTTTCATGCATATTCCTCCCGGTTATACTCATAATTTTACACCCACATCTAATGCTCCTTTGGTTTGTCATCTTATAAATCCATCTACGGTTTAAAACAAGCTTCACGCAGCTGGTTTCATACATTTCGTGATACTATTCTTTCTTTTGGTTTTTGTCAATCTAAACATGACTATTCTCTTTTACGAAAGGGCATGATACTACTTTTGTTGCTCTCCTTGTTTATGTAGATGATATTATTCTTGCTGGCCCTAACATGGATTGTATTGATGCTGTTAATATTCAGCTGAAAAACAAATTCAAATTAAAAGATCTTGGTGATTTAAAGTTTTTTCTCGGCATTGAACTTTCCAAATCAAAAACTGGTATATTTATGTGCCAACGCCATTATGTTCTATCTCTGCTTGAAGATTGTGGAATGCTTGCTTGTAAACCTTCTGCCATTCCTATGCTTCCTAACTTACATTTACATAATAATTCTGGCACTCTTATTGCTGATCCTGCTATTTATAAACGTCTTATTGGCAGGCTGTTATATCTGACTATTTCTCGTCCAGATATTTGTTATACTGTCCATAAATTAAGCCAGTTTGTTTCTAAACCCTGTACTGAACATATGGCAGCTGTTAATAATTTATTAAGATATCTTAAGCATACACCTGGGCAGGGTATTCTGTTTAAATCTGCTTCTGATTGTAATGTTCATGCTTATGTTGATGCTGATTGGGGCTCTTGTATGGACACCCGTCGCTCCACCACTGGATTCTGCATTTTCTTAGGCAATTCTTTAGTCTCATGGAAAGCCAAGAGACAAAAGACTGTCAGTAAATCTTCTGCAGAAGCTGAGTACCGTGCATTAGCTTCTGTATCTACTAAAATTGTTTGGTTAAAAAACCTTTTGACTGACTTTCATATTTCCACTCCTCATGCAGTGATCTATTGTGACAATCAAGCCACCATTCAAATTGCCTCTAATCCTTCTCACCATGAGCGCGCCAAGCATCTGGATATTAACCTACACTTTGTTCGTGAACATGTGGAGAAAGGAACTATCAAGCTTAACCATATACGAAAACATCACCAACTTGCTGACTGTTTCACCAAATCTCTACCCAGAACCAGTTTTCTCAGCATTCTCTCCAAGATGGGCATAGAAAACATTTTCCTCCCATCTTGAGGGGGGCCTATTAGTTTAACCCTGATTACTTTATGTTAAGTTTAGTTAGGTTTAGTTTGTTCTCCGTAGTCTTTATATCTTTGTTTTTATAAACTCTCTGGATCATCTATCTCAATACAGTTTTCCTGTTTCTGTAATACATATCTTTTGCATTCAATCTTTATTTTAGATTCATCTACTATTCTTTTACAGAGTCAAAATTGCAGCTAACAGAAGATTTGAACTAAACAGATCAAACAAGCAAAAGAATTTAAAATTATATTGAAATTACTAAGCTTAAGTCCATCCCTTTCAAGGTGTGACATTTATAAACTCATTAGGATCATAAACTCAGTTTTGTGACCTGCTAAAAATCATATTTACTATCTGCAGAACTGTCCTAGATCAGCGCATAACCCATGAAAATAAACGAGATTATGGTTTCAGCATTACGGTCTCTTGCTTCAAGAAAAAAACATGGAAAATGATTATTAGACAACACTGGTCAAGGCAATTCATAGAATGTGCAATGAGATTTTTTGAAATAAACTAGAAATATTTTTCTGAGATTTTGAAATAAATTTTTGAAACTTAATAAAAATTAATAAGAAATCCTCATTTAATTTCATTTATAAGATTATATTAACTCCTATAAAATAATCCATTAAATACTAATGGTTTCGAACACATAGTTAAATATTTTTATTTTTTAAATTTCATTCTTAACAGACACATGCGTAAAAATAATAGTGTTAGTTAACATACATCTATCCATCTAAAGACTAATCTAATATACAAATGTTACTTGTATGAACTAGTTTTGAATTTTAATATTTTTAGATCACAATGGATATTTAACCTAGGTAAATTATTTATGAGGGGCAAAAGAGCAAAATAAATAATATATGTACTCTTATGTCCTCGTGATGAGAAATGAAATAGGAAATGTTATTTGGATGAATAGATACGAAAGAAGTGAAGAAATTTCTCCACTTATTTTTATATGAATGAAAAAAATAAATAAATGAATTATATAAAACTAACAGTAGTTAAAAATATAACTTTAACTTCTTCTTTTTTATTGTAAATTACTTATTCTTTTTAAAAACACGCGCGATAGATAATTGTTAGAAAGGAAAAAAGTTCATTGTTCTTATTTCATTCAATTTTAGAAAATATATGCTTAGACACACTACCCTACCTCTCATGAATCGATTTTTTTAGATCACGAGATTATACAATTAAGCATTTAAAAATAAAAGAAAAGAAAAAAAAAAAACCTTACAAGTATACATTTAAAAGTTACGTGCTAGTACCAACCTTTTCTTAACTTCACTCATGATAATCATGATAAAGGGCTACATTCTTTTGAGTGCTCCGGAAGATATTGAGTTCTTGTTTGAAGTCAATTATCCACTTTCATAACCAAAATACTTACCTTTAAAATAACATAACCAAACTCAAACCATACCCACAATACATATTATATATATATATATATATATATATATATATATATATATATATATATATATATATATATATATTTTATCCACAAATATTAATTATTATTTTTTTAGTAAAAAGTGTTTAATTTATATTTTCTTTTATGGATTTCTTCAAACTAACTTCATATTTTTCAAATATTAATAATAAAAAATAAATTCTTGCGTCCGCCTACACTTAGCCTGCAAAATGCAAATTGGGCTTATCTGTCCTGCATTTTCAACGCGGGCTAAAAAGTCTAGTTTGTCCCGCATAAGCGTGGACTTGCGGACCAGTCCGTTTTTTTTTCATAAAATAAATATTATGATAAAACTTTCAATGTTCAACAAATTGAGAAACTTTAACAAATTCATAAAATTAAGCAAAAACTTTGAGGAATTAGATGATAAATTGATAATTCAACATTTTCATCATATTCATATTCATATTCGTACTTTGATATACAGGATGTATTCTTCAAATTTTAGCACATTCAAGAATATATAATATTTGTCTTTTCCAATCATACAAGAATGTAGAACGTTCATGCAAAAGTCCAAAAGAAAAATAATAGATATATAAAAGTAAATGTTTTTTTATGCGGCTAGCGGGCCAACTCCTACAGATTGCAGGCTTTCATGGACCATGCTTCTGTGGGCCAACGAACTCAATATCCTAATCCGTCTTGTATTTTTTTTTGTGGACCGGTCCATCGGCCCAAGTCCATATTATCACTCATATATATATATATATATATATATATATATATATATATATATATATATATATATATTTTTTTTTTTTATTATATAA
>Ga0214544_1005536_pt1 | contig 24361 bp, 13 predicted proteins | sample CNSS3metaG_FD_160074 | JGI IMG/M metagenome (GOLD analysis project Ga0214544, IMG submission 160074) | Root nodule microbial communities from cowpea collected in UCLA plant growth center, Los Angeles, California, USA - CNSS3 | ecosystem: Host-associated > Plants > Roots > Nodule | place: USA... | reverse complement strand
GACCTTCTGGAATGAAAGTACCTTGGGAGCTCTGCTCAACCAAGGAGTCCTACAATATAACAAAAGAAAATTAAGAGAAAATCGGTATAAAATGATATTAATGTTTAAGTAAAGTTAACTCTTACAATTTTTTCAGAGATTTCTCGTGCAGTTTCAGAAGTGTAGGTGCCCGATGATCGTAGGCGGGCTAACTTCCACTTTTGATGACGAGATGGTGGTGAAGGAGGCGCAAGACAATCATCTTCAGAAGGTAGGGGCCTAGATTTTTCTTTTTCCTTCAATATCTTTTCTTCAAGCTTTCTATACCCACCACGAGACAATATGTGTGGGTTTTTATTTTGTTTACTTATTACTTGGGCTTTTGTCCTCTTTTCCTGTAACATATAATTGATTTTATGAATTAGTTCAACTTGTAGACAATTTCAACAAATTTTTGAATTCAAGTAAACTAACCTTCCATCCCTCAGATGTACGAGACTCAACAAATTGACGCCAAGTGTCTTCATCAATTGTAGTGTATAGCTCACGTGGATCTTCATTCTTTTTAGATCCATAGATATACCTAGACGTCAGTTTTGTCTTAAAACCACGAAAATCTTCGGCGACTGCTGACAGACATCTATGTTTAAGTGTCGCCACATTTGGAATATCAAATGTCGTCTGCAATAAAGAAAATGAACATCAATAAGTGCTTTACCAATATAATGAAAATATAAATTAAAAAAATTACGTGACATAATTTACCATTATATCCTGCCATATCATGTTCCGTTGAACTTCAAACATATGATCGAAACTAGTAGTAAGGATGGATATTCTGTCATGTGCCAGTACTCCTAAATAGCTTCTGAAGAGGTCTCCATTACGACCTGAAGCTTGACCAGTGACAATGTCAATAATGACATGAGTCTTCTTACCTTTAGCTTTTATCAACAAGAGCTTCTACAAAAATGCCACTGCGTGTTTATATGCAGCGGGTGCGCAAGAACCGAGTCATATACTGCGATGTAAAAGCTCTAAAATGCACTGGTGACAATTTCTTTATTTTGTGGAAGGAGAAATAGGAAAGTTATCACAAATATATATGCAATTAACAAACAATTAAATTATATTAGTTATTAAGTTAGTTGAAGAGAATTTGCAAAAGGTAAAAGTAGGATACTAGATTGATTATATGATTTTCATTTCTGCACTAAAATTTTATTCTCATTTCTTTAATTTTTATTTCATTATAAAAATAAAAATCTTTCAAGGAATTTTAGTTTCTTAATATATAATATATGTTTCTTTGTTATGTTGTTGCAACAGAAGTTTGGGAACTTCCAGCTATTATTCGTTGTTGATATTCATTCACGTGTAGAACAAGGTTAGAGAACATATTGGTGATTTAGGAAAGTAGAAAATAATTAGAGTAGGAATAGGAAAAGTAGGATTGGATATTTCTAAAACTTAATTTATTTTATTTTGAGTGAAGTTTTAAAGTTATTTTTCTTATAGTTAATTTCTAAAGAGAATGGGGTACCATTTTTTATGCATAGAAAAATGTGGGAAGAGTTATCCATCCATCTGATCCAGATTGATTTTGTAATCCTAGAATATACGAAGCTTATCAATATAGTTGTTCCTTGCTTACAACTTAGTAGTCAACTTAGTAGTCTTTCAAGTTTTTTGTAATTTAATCTACATAATTCGTTAAATGCAGATTTAGAATTAATATCAAAGTTATAAATATTTTTTTTTAACTGCAACTTCTATCCTAAAACAACCACATAAGTTGCGCATGGTGCCAATCTAATGTTTCAGTAGTACTATGTGTGTGTCATATACAATAAGTTAACAAATTTGTATATGTTTGTTTTAATTACTTTTAATTCAGTTTCAGGAATGGTAGTAGTACTTTGGTTCATTTTGGGTAAGCATTACTACTTAATTTGTTGTACGTTTTGTTAACCAAACTCTTTTCTCAAAGGTATTTTTTTTAAGGTTAAACATGTTTTTAGTCCCTCAAATTTCAGTGAATTTTGGAATTAGTCCCTCTTCGAAACTTTATACCAATTCAGTCCTTCATCTTTAGAAATACGTGAATTTAGTCCTTTTTATCAATTTTTGTTAAGTTTATTTGACATTTTAAATGCATCTTATGATAATATTTGAGTTAATATTGAAACGAAAATGTGTCAAACGATGTAAACAATTCAAATACTATCATAAATGCACTTGAAACGTTAGATAAACTTAACAAAATTTGGTTAAAAAGACTAAATTCACGCATTTTTAAGGATGAAGGACTAAATTGGTATAAAGTTTCGAAGAGGGACTAATTTCAAATTTCAGTGAAACTTGAGGGACCAAAAACATATTTAACCCTCTTTTTTATATCAGGTTGTGTGAGAATCTTGGAATTGATAGAATTAGTTTGGTTTCAAGACTAATAACTTAGAATTTTATTGTTATTTAAGTTAATATTAGAATATATCTAGTGTTCTCTTTCTCCTCTGTATGGCTTAAAAGTGACAAACATTCACCTTCATTCTAGTAAATAGTAAGAATGGTAGGAACCCCAAGTGAACAAAAATTGATACTCTTGTGCAATGTTAAAGAAAATTTAATTCCATTCAATAACTACATTTCCATGAAATGTTCATGATCTTTATCTTTTCATATTTGTTTCTCTGATTTGTAAATTTGAATGTCCATACATACCATAGAATATAAGCTGTCTAATTGAATCAACATGCCAAAATATCAAAGAAGAGTATGGATAAAACTGTAAAGATATATTCAATGTATTTTGCATAATAAACACTTCTATATTGAAACTTTGTTAATGGAATTGAATGTTTCTAATTCTTCCTCATCTCTGTTTCAGATGTGGTTCATAGTTACGTGTTTCTATATGGCCAGTAACACGACTACTAGTTTATGTGTTTTATTGCTGAACTCATACCTTTCTAAAAGATGCAATTTGTGTTCCAAGAAAGCAAGTGGATGAAATTTAGCAAACTTATAGAAGTAGTGCTGCTTATTTGCTGGTTCCATCTCAAGCCAAAGAAAATATGCAATTGTTTTACGATTAGAATTAGAAAGAGCAAAGAGAAGGAGGAGAGGAATGGCCTAGCCTCTTGGTGACTTTGACACATTATGTATCAAACAATTTACATTATATATTAGAAGTGTTTTATTTAATAGTTTCAATTTTATGTATTTTATTTTATTTCTACAATTTTAATAGAATACATTTATTTTCAATAATATATTTAAAATAAAATTATCATATAAAATATGATGTCTTAAGTGTATAAGTAAAATTTAAATATTGCCTATTCATGGTATAGTACACGTGCCAACTTTATACTCTTGATTTAAACATTTATTTTTCTTTAGACTTTATTCAACACTTCAAATGTGTTGCCCAGAACATTTGACAACATTTGTATAAATGTGGCTTAAATGAATAAGCAATACAAGAAAACTATTTTGTTAAGGTGACTAAAAAAATGTTGCCTATTATCATAACTTAGGTAACAATTTTTTTATTGTTGCATAATAGACAATAGTTTTATAATTTTGTGGCCTGAACTAAAAAATCGTTGCCTGTAGTATAGGCCATAACCATCTACACAACGATTGCAAATTCGTTGTCAATTCATTGTCTAAACCTTAGGCAATAGTTTTTTAGCTTTAAGCCACAATTTTTTGACTGTTCCTTAAAGTCATTTTTGTTGTAGTGTCGCCATTTGACTTCGTTTAAGGCCCGAAACATATCCACCCGAGATAAAAAAGGGTAACCTTTCTGCCCCGATTGTAAACCTAGGCATATTCAGTCCTTACTGCCTCGGTTCTAGAAGCAACCGAGGAAGAAATTGAGACTTACCGTCTCAGTTATGGAATAAACGAGGCCTAATAGGCATTAAAAATTATTAAAAAAAATAAAATTAGGCCTAATAGGTATTTTCCGTTCCCTCGTCTCCAAACTTACTCGTAAGAGCCCCATGTCCTCATCGCACCACCACCCTCTTCTGGCTTCCAACTCTCGCACAAGCTTCCCCACACCACAAGGAAACGTCACGAGGCCCTTCTCGAAGCTTCCAGACTTATGCATTCCATGGGAGAGCTCGAGAAAAAGCTCAACAAGCTTGAACTCTATTGCCACATCTTGAAGTCTATCCTCGAAGAATGCACCAACACCAGCGTCGTCTCTTCTCCAATGCCCTTCAAACAAAGCCAAACCCTTCACCAAGACATGGGAAAAGGTGCTGAGTAAGGGAACGAGGCAATTCAGATAGAGTGAAATTATTGTGATGTTGGGTTGGAAATTATTGTAGGCCTACTTTGGTGCCACAAAGAGCATGTGGATGGTGTTCTTGCTAGCCAACTCGGAGGGTGTTGTGGTGGTCTCGCTCATGTAGAGAATGGAAGAAGAACGCTGGCATAGAGAAGAAGACAAAGTACAAATTGTTTCTGATTTGGGGTTTTTTTTAACCTAATCTTTCACCTTCGTTGAATTAAAAACCAATACATAAAATGCCTTTCTACCTTGGTTAAAATGAAAATCAGGGCATAAACCCACTTTTTGCCTCGACTCACAATAAAACCGAGGCATGTAATCCCTTTCTACCTCGGTTCAAACACAACCGAGGCCATTTAGTGCAAAAAATAATAATATTTTTGTCATTAAACCAACTTATCTACCTCAGGTTCAAATAAAACCAAAGCATATAAGAATTTTATGTCTCGTGTCCTGGACAACCGAGGTAGAACCCTTTCTTGTTCCAATTGAAAAATTAAAAATAGCGGGAAAGTTGAAAATTCTAGTAGTTATTAGGCCTTGGGTCTGTGTGAACCAAGGAAGAATATGGGTTTGTGCCTCGGGTATTATGAAGACTGAGGCATAAAAGGCATGCTTATATGCTTCATTTGCTCTACAACCGAGGCATAAAGACCGAGTTAGAAAGCCAAAAATGCACTAGTGTAATATGTCTTTCCATTGAAAAACACTACAAAGTTTACAAAAATGTTTATGGGTTCAAGCACACATGCACATTATACGAATAATGTAAAAGAATATGATAAACTCTTCAAGAATATCAAATCATGCAATCATATCCTGAAGTGAAATATGAACAAATAGTACTTACTTATGGTAACTTTAAAAGGCATGGAACTATAAGACAAAAGTTAATGGATATTTTAGAGAAAACCCAGTAAAGGTAAAATAATAAAGCTAAATCAGAAAAAGATATTATATACGACATTTAAATGAAAATAAAGAAAATCTAGGCCAAAATGCTTAATAAATTCTTTTTCTAATAGATAGCGCTTTTAAAGCATTATCTATTGGAGTGGTATCTATTAATAGAAAGCGTTTGTAAAAAAATGTTAATCTAATGACTTCTTATAGATAGTGCTTGGCATAACAAGCATTTTTTATGTATTTTCACACTTTCCACAGAAAGTGCTCTCTATTAGTGCTTTTTTAGACAACACTTGGAGACATAAACGATGTCTATGTATTCTTCAAAAAAACTTCAATAGATTGAGTTTTCTCAAGAAAGCGCCATGTATTGGTTTGATTATTTCTTTTTATAATTTATTTAATTTTTCATTCATTCCTTCTTATTTTATTGTTACATATGCAAAAAAACAATTGGCATGGGAATGTGATTCAAAAATCTAAGCAAATGTGATTCAAAAACATATGCATGCATTGGCTAGGCAAGTATTTTCTTTCAAAGATAGTAAACACTTATAATAAAATAAAAAATTAAAGATAGTAAACAAAGCACTATAAATGAACACTTATATAGAAAAAAAACGTAGTAGTTGATATCAAATCAAGCATTTAACCCAATATGGCCCAAGTAGTCGACCAATATCAAGCCACAAAGAGTTTATACATAAAAACAAACTAGAAAATTAATTAATAGTATACATTCTAGCATCTAGCTTGAAGTGAACGTTAGAAATTTAGGCAACAAAATTGAGCTCAACCGTAGACCTTCATAGTATATAGGAAACCCCATTGTTATGACACGATATTTAGGATTGCTATCTCCTTTGGATCCATCCATAGTGATCATTTGTCACGTTGTTTTGTCAAAACTTGTATTGTATCAGCCACTTTCATGGTTTGCGTTCTGCCACGCTCTCAACTTTTCTCTTTTCTTACACCCCAATTTTCTTCTCAAATCTTTTTCTCTTCTTAGCTTTGCTTTTCGAATGATTGTGCAACTAAAGAGGGTTGTTGTTTCAATGCAAAGCTTTTTGCTACGTGTCCCAAGTGACCATGATGGTTGTGTATGCTTGAACCCAAGAGCAAAATGCCTTCTCGAAAAGTTTATATCTACCTCCAACGAAAAAGAACAAGGCAAAAATTGGTTTACGAATACACAGAAGCATTAAAGAATCCTCTTCATGAGAGTTTTTAGCTAAATCTTATGGAATATGACAGTTATGGCCCATACATCTTTGATTTAGCGCATGCTTTAGCACAAGGATAATCGCACATAAGAGAACCATCATTCGCACATAAAACCAAGAGATATATAAAAGGCACAAGTAACATGTAACATATTACTTAAAAAATAAAATCCAAAAAGCTTTTTTCACACAATATACAATTAAGTCCATTAGAAAAAAAGGGGAATGTGATATGGGGACTCGATAGTTTGATGCAACAAAGTAAGTCCGCTAGTGAAAGCCCATGAGGATGCTATAAAAGATCAGATCGACTTTAAGTTCTCATGACAGAACAAAATGGGTTAGTTGAACACAAACATCAACATTGTGCTCTCCTTTTTAGGTCATGTGTTCCCTCTGCGTTTTGGTGCTATGCTCTAGAATATGCCATTTATCTTGTGAATATCACACATACGCCCTTTGTTGAAAAATGACTATCTTTTAGAAAGATTATGTAAAAGAAGGCCCGATCTTAATGTTTTACTATGTAAAAATGAACCTTTGTTGCCTGGTTTTGAGTCTTTTCCCAATGCCACATATGAGGGGACTAAGAATTCTTACCATGAAACCGTGAGCCATAATGATAGTGTTCAAAGTGAGAATAGTGGTAATAAAACATCTTGGGATCATGTTTCTAGAACTAGAAGGCTTTTGTCGTACATAAAAGATTATCATGTCTATTCTAACACCCCAAAGACAATCAAACATCCTATAGAGTCTTATATTCTCGTATTTTAATCTTTTTGCTCAATTTAAACATCTTATTTCCTCCCCTGACAATAAAAGAGAACTTGCCACCTTCGAGGAAGCCACGGGTGAAACATCCCGGTAAGATATTACTAATTTTAAATAATATAAAATAAAAGAAATAATAGTCACATTTATTTAAATGTCTTTCACCAAACGCGAGAAATTAAAATCCTTCTTAATCATCATTCATAATAAATATAATTTGACTTCAAGTGTTTACATTTCCAAAGCTGTGAAATCAAAATTCGAGTTTCAAAGTAAATCAAGAAAACAATAAAATCAAATCCCCAAGCATCCCCACTCCAGCTCTATGCCTCACCAGCACCACCTACAACATCATCTTCTCCCGTGTAACGCATTACACGATCATCGCCAAACACAAGCAGATAGGGTGAGCTAACAGTATCAAAATATATACAATTCAAATATATATATATATATATATATATATATATATATATATATATATATATATATATATTCATACACTCATCAAAGGAACTCTATGCTTTGATTCCATATCACATAGCCACCACCATGTTATCCATGTTCTACGTCTTTAGATGATAACTTCAAGATACCCTTTTTTGCCTACACCTACAAGCCATAACTTGTAGAACACGTGGGGGAAACCTACTACGGACTCTGTAACGCTAGGTGAAGTTTCCAATGCGAAACATAGTTCGTATTTGTCCCAAGACTACCAAACTCACCGGCTAACGCCGAAAAGGGCAATCTTTATGGACCTATCTGTATGAGCCACAACTCGCACACTCACACCAGCAACACTCGCCAATATGAGCCACAACTCAAGGAATGCTCATGTCCATCCGCCATCCCGAGCCACAACTCAAGGAATGATACGTGTTTACCCTCTATCCCGAGCCACAACTCAAGGGGTACCATAATAAAGTCCATCTTTAATGTATCACCCAAAGCCTCATAAACCACGCACATCCAAAGAAACAAGCCACAAGTCGTGTAAAAGTTTAAGTCTCATTACGCTATTGAAACTACTATTCCAAGCACACCATACCAATACTCGACCATGGACCCAACTATCACATTAAGGATGGAGTTTGTTGTGGTATCCCTTGAGTCGTGGCTCGAGATAGGGGTTAAACACGTGGCATTCCTTGAGTTGTGGCTCGGAATGCCATCTCTTGAGTTGTGGCTTGGATTGGCGAGTTTTGCCGGTGAGAGTGTGTGAGTTGTGGGACGGGTCCAAAAGATTGCCCTCCTCGGTAGTAGCCAACGAGTTTGGTAGTCTTGGGACGTTTGTAACTATGTTCGTATTAGAAACTCCACCCGGCGTTACGGAGTGTGGTCCGTAGCAGGTTTCTCGCACGTGTTCTACAAGTTGTGTCTTGTAGGTGTGGCAGCAAGAGTATCTTGAGGAATTCATCTAAAGACATAGATCATGGATAACATGGTCATGGACATGTGTCTTTGTATCAAAGGATAGAGTTCCTTTGATGAGTGTTTGTTTATGTAAATTTGAATTATTATATGTTACTATTAGCTAACCCTATCTGCTTGTGTTTGGCGATGATCGTGTATTGCGTTACAAATGTGCAGATGATGTTGCAGGTGATACTGGTGAAGCATAGAGCTAGAGCGGGGCTAGACTGGGGAAAAGCTTTATTAGAGTTTCTATTATTTATGGTTTTGAATAATTTTGTAAACTTTTATGTTACCAGACTTGGTTATTGTATTTTGAATTTTATAGTTTGGATTTGAGTTATTTTCCGATGTAATAAAGTTTTTAATTTTCCCACATTTTGGGAAAAGACAGTATAATAAATGATGTTTAATTATTATTTTTATTTTATTTTATTTAAATTCATAATATTCGACCGGGATGTTACATTACACACAAATGGAGGGATTGGCTTTCTTAGATACGTTCTACCATACTACAATGGTTGCTTCACCTGCTCGAAGACCTTCATGCTCAACATGCATAACAAAGGCTCCTTTTCTATGATAATCGTTTAGCCTCACATGACCGAATGAAACACATTGAGATAGATTGCCACGTTGTTAGAGAGAAGGTTCAGTAGGGGATCCTCAAGCTTTTGCCCATCAGCACGAAGGAACAACACGTGAACATTCTTAGTAAAGCCCTTGCTCCGGCTATCTTCCATTTCATACGTAGCAAGCTAGGAAAACTCCACATTCACTCCCAACTTGAGGGGGAATGTTAGAATAATGGGATCAAGCTTCAGAAAGAGGATCGCAAAGTTACAAATGTTGTTTAGTGTGCTTCTGCTTAAACCTCCTATTTTTATGTTTTCTACTCACGTGCGTATGGGTCATTGCATGAGTAACCCAACATGTAATATACACACAAATATCCCCCTTTAACCTTTATATACGCACCTTGCTCTTTCTCTTTGTACACAAAAGTATTGTTAAATATACATTTTTCTTCTCTTCTCTTTCTTTTGTGCTTCTACTTTTCATTCTAAGTTTTTGCGAATACATAACTCTCACACTACATGTCCCATGCTCTGCTACAACGTCAAATGATTTTGTCATGTCGATACGATTCTAAGATTTATTTCAACCTGTCAATAATAATACACTTTCAGTAACTACAACTTGGTTCAATGGCATCAATAATAACTATACACAAATTTTCACTCCACAACATAAAAATGTGTTGAATTGAATAAATATTATTGTAAGATAGTTATAACTCTTTTTAGATAAATAGCAGTATTAGTTGAGAAAATTATTTAAAAGAACTATGACACATACAATATACAATTAGTTGGTATACTTACATCCCACGAAGCCAAACAAGATTCAAGTACATTTTAATTATTCTCATATCTCGTAATATTTTGCTCAAGATAAGTACAGAACATGATCAGTGGATCCTAGCTAAGATTGGATGTACTTTGGAGAACATCTTGGACCACTATAGGATGACATTTTCCCCAATGTTTCTGAAAATGCTCAAACTTATCACCACTTATGTCGAACACTATCAGACAAAACAAAAGTAATTATCATTTGAATCTTCGCTTAAAGCTGCTTCTTGCAATTGCTTGTATCTCTTACTATCGTGATCCGTGTCAAAACACAATGCATAGCTTGAGCTTTTATCTAAAGTTTCAGGAAAGTCATAGTTGCAAACAATTTCTTGTGCCTTTACTTCCATCTCTTTGATCCAATTGGAGGGGAAAATATGTCTCAGTTGAAGGTGGCTATTAACACAACCCCCAAGCTCTATAGGAGGGCATGGCAGACTATAGATGCCATTACCATTGATCCACTCAGGCAATATTGAAGTATCAATTAAATTAATTGCATTCTGCAAAAAGTTTTATACGTGGTGAATGTTTAGTTTCAAGTTAAAAAAATGCTTTTGTGAATTTCAATTCATGAATGAAAAAGGAAAGATTTATTGCTTTTGAAATAAAAGTATTTTTGAAGCTTTAAATCAACCAAGCATGTAGTAATTTGAGATAGGAATATCATAATAGGTAGCATGTTTCATAATTGAGGTTGTCAATTACAAGTTATCCATATCATACATACAATGGATCAAAGTGAAGTGGGATATTATTGCTTGTTGGGATAGAGTAGTGAAAATGTGATATTTGTATTAAAGGTATCGATAGTGAAAACCATAACTTCATATATGATCAAAGATAGGTTGTGGTTTTACCTTGCATAAAATCTCTAACTAACTATCTACCAAGTGAGATTTGTTGGTTTATGAAACATAAATACAATAAACTCTTAGATAAATATATAGTTCCTAATACTTCAAAGAATTGAAAGCGAAAGCGTACTTGGGAACAATAGATAAGTTTGGTTTCTGACGTGAAAGTGATATGAACACGTTTATTTTCAAGTTGTCCTTACTTTATCTCAATGATATCAACATAAACCTTAATATACAAAGTGTAATTTCTGAATAATATCCAAAGTATGTCCAAAGAAATTGCATGCATGCATAAAATCAAACATATAACACAAAAACACATAAAAGTGATTGAATCCCACTAAACCAAAGATTCCTCAAACAAAAACACAACCATATGAGCAATATGCTCCTGAAAGACCATGTTTGGAAGTACTTAGTGAGAGGATTTTTCATGATGGAGTTCGTCCCTTATAGTTCTATTAAAAAATTATCCACTTTATACCTTATTATTGTTATAATACAATACAACCGATTTAGTCACAATATAACTTAAGTGGTCTTTCATTACTTCATAATGCGCAGCCTTGTGACAAAATTACTTAGTCATATCCCTTATTTGATGCCTCATAGCATGTGGCACAATCTGAATCAAAATACCCAATGATCTCTAATTTATTTTACTCCTTATATGTGAGCATATAATCTCTTGTTCTCTGTAAATACCTCTTAACTATTTTGGCTTCTTTCTAAATGATACTACTTAAATATCTACCTAATCCCCAACTATGTATGCTATAACCATATGCGTACATACTTGTACATACATAAAACTTTATACAGCTCCATGTCCTGAATTTCCAAATTTCTTTTGGGCATAGATTGACACTAAATTGAACATTCTCCAACTGAATTTGCGATACACACAATCATCAACAACATTCATCTCGAAACCAAATGAGATAATCACTTGATAAAATTTGCGGTACCATTGATGAGATGTTTGTTTCAGACCATAAATGGATTTTGTCAAATTGCAAACCATAAAAAGAATAATGTTATATAGAATTATGTACTCTTTTTCCTTCACTAGGTTTTTATCCCAAAAGATTTTTCCTCGTAAGGTTTTAACGAGGCACATTCTCTTATCAATGGACGTCACCCAAGGGGGAGTATTATGAATTAATGGTCGTCTATTGATTTGAAACAGTTACTCATTTGATTGATATGATTGATACTCATATGATTCATTACTCTTTATGTAAATATTTTGTATTAATTATTTGATTTGTATATTTTATGGGTTACCATGTTTTATCTATGAATAGGACTCTTCCTATCAGATGCAAAAAATGTTGCTCCCCATTCTCTCGATATTTATTCTTCCTTTTCTCCTCTCCTTTATTATTAGCTTTATTTTATACTAGTTTAAATAAAAGGTCACATTCTTAAGTTTGGTTTTTGCCTTCTAAATTCTTGAGTCACTCCTAGTGTAAAATGTTTTTACTCTAACATATTGCATATCTTTAAATATCTAATGTGTGCCTATATAGTTGAACAAAGTTTGATCAAGTAATGGAATGATACAGATTGGAAGTCATTAGGCGAAATAAGCGTAACTTATCGAATAAGTTTCGGAATGACATCAATACTAGAAAACTACAATTATTTGATGACTTTGGAACTAGAGATGGTAAATAAACCCGCATCCATGGGTATTGCCCTAACATGTCCTCGTTTTGATGGAGAATCCCCGCATTGACTAGGTATGGGTATGGGGAATCCTTGGCTTTTTCAATTGGGTATGGGGATGGGTATGGGGATGTACATATCCCCGCCATAATACCCGTCCCCGTTTAAATTATTAAAATATTCACAATTAATTAAGTAACCATATATATATATATATATATATATATATATATATATATACATTATTTTTTATTTCTTCTAATTATTTGGTTTGTCATGAAACTCATTCGCATCTCCATTATATTTTTCATCTTATCATAACCTTTATGTAATTATGTTAAAAAGATGTATGTCAATTAAATTTTTTTTATGTTTCACATTTTAATATTTCTATTGTTTTTTAATATTTTTATTTATTGTATATTTAATAGCACAAACCTTTCGTTTACTAGTTAATATAAAAAAAAGTATTTACTTATTATTATTAGTTTTTGTTTCATTTGAATAACTCTTTTGTTTGGTTAAAACAATATGTGTTATTTCTCAACCATTGAGTATATATGTTGATATTTGAAATGTTTTCTTAGATCTCTACCTTGTGTTTGGATGGAGCATTTCAACAATGCTCGGAAATTGAAATGCTTTGTATTTAAATTGCTTGCAATTAAATCCCCCTTCATTTACTAAATAACTTGTTTGGATAAAGAAATTAAAATACATTACATTTCAATTTCTTGTTTGGAAAAAACAATTGATTTTCTTGTGAGATAAAAATTAATTTTTACAATATTTATTTTAGGCTTAATTATGTTTTGAGTTCATGATAAATTTGGAAACGGGCTCGACGACCCAGATGGGTCGGGCTGACCCGAATACCCAACCGAATTGGTCTAACCTGACGACCTAACCGGGTCAAGCCGGCCAAAAAACCCAAATAGGTTGGGTTGACCCGATGATCTATACAAGCTTGACGACCAATATCTACTGGTCGTGTTCGTCAAGTTCGTCAATCTGGCCCAACACTACCCGACCCAACTTGCCTGCTTAGGTCATTGGCCTAGCTTGGTCCTACTAGGTCGTCCAACCCACTCGACCCATCTGGGTCATTGGGCCCATTTGTGTCATTGGGCTTGTCTTGGTTGTTAGGTAAGTTCAATTTGTTTCTGTCTTCAAGCCCACCTGACTCGTCTAGGTTATTAGTCCGATTTGGGTCATCGGGCCCATCGACCCATTATGTCGTCGGGCCAGCCTGGTCTGTTTGTGTCATGGGGCCAGCTTGACACATCTTGGTCGTCGGTCCCGCCCGGACAATGTGGGTTGTCGGGCTTGACCGACCTATTTGAGTTGTCTAGCTCGCCTGACCCGTATGTGTCATCAGGTCACCCGGTTCGTTTGGGTCATCGGGCTTGCCTGACCCGTCTGGGTTGTTGGACCTGCTCGAACCATTTGTGTCGTTAGGTCGGTTCGATCTGTCTGGATCGTATGGCCAGCCTAGCCTGTCATGGTTTTCGGGTTTGCCTGGTCAGTTTGAGATTGAGTCAAAGTGTGAGGTTGAGTGAGAAGAATTTCAAATTCCACCTTTTTTTAGGGTATTTGAATTTCTTCTATTTTAGCTAATTGAAATACTTCAAAAAAAATGCATGTATTTTAAATGTTTTTTAATTTCTCTATCAAAACAAAGCATTTCATTACAAAGAATTTCAAATTTTCCAAATAAATGAATCACCCTTTTGAATTGCCTCATCCAAACATACCACTAAGGTATTTTTCATCTTATCATACCCATAATTATACAATTGTTTTTCATTGTGCGATTTCTTTAAATAGTCTCTCAATGTGTTTCTAAACATTTGTTAATTTTTTAATATTTTTATTTGTTGTTTATTTTCATTATGTAGAATACGATTTTGATATATTTTATCTAATTATTTTCTATTTTCTAACTCATTATCAATCATACTGTAATTTTTTTTTATCATAATTGTATGAGTAACTTTTATTTACTTATTAATTTTACATACATGGTACATTTTTATTATTATTGATATTCCAAATTTTATAACTAATTTCCTCAGAGTCGAAAAAATCCTATAAATACATATAGGGATGTCAACGGGGTCAGTAGGGTACGGGTAGTAGCTCTCGCGTACCTTACTCGCTGGATAAATATTTTTCCCATACCATATCCATGCGGGTATCCATTATGCAGGTATCCGCATATTTTTTTAATATCTATGGATATCCACGAGTACTTGCGAGTATTTACAAAAACAAAATTTAATATTTAACAACAAATTTTAACCATAAATTCAAATAAAAATACAATGCATAATATTTATAAATTTCAAACAAAGGGCAAATAACCCATTTAAATAATGTTGAATGATAGTTTAAAAATAAATAGAGATTTTTTAAAACCAATTGATAAAAAATAACACATTCAAAAATGTGTTAATGTTTTAATCATTTTAAAAAAATAATTTAAATTAGAGTATAATGGGTACAGGTATCCACATGTATGAATACTATGATATTCGTACCCACTCCGTTAAAATGCGGGTATAAAAAATACTAGTATCCGTTACATGTAGATATCCATTTTAATTATCCATTTTCTATCAGTTGCGTGTTTTATATGCGGATACATGTAAGAATGAATTTTCTTAACATTCTTAAATATATCTCATTCAGTTAGGGAATGACACAAATAAATTAATCACCTTATAATTTAAGGACTAAGAACTTAATAATCCAATTTAAAATAAAAAATGTTAAAGACAAATATTCTTAATTTATATTTTAGTGCAAGAATCAGACTTGCTAGTAAAAAAGTAAACATGAGTTCAAAACTTAACTATGATTAGGCCGGTTTGTACATATACTATACACAAAAAAATTGTCATTAAGCTACCCATACTATTTCACAGGTAACACACGCATGGTGAAATCCAGTTATTGTTGGAATAATTTGTGGATAAGTTACACGATCACAATTTCGTTAATATGCATGCAAATTTGTATTAGTGTTTTTCCTGTTGATAATAACCAAGTATAAAAAACCTTTAACCATAAATTTTGTCATCAGATTTTGTTACCAAAAAATTAGAATATAATAGATTAATATCCTTAATATGAATAAATGAGTTATGATTGACAAAAAAAATCTTAAAAAAGTACCTAAAGAAAAAATTTATATGATTTCAACCAATAAAATATATATAAAGGTTTAAAATAAATTTTATTTATTTATTTTAAATAACTAAAACGTTATTTTTAGAGAATAAAATAAAAAATTTGTCATTTTATAAAAATTGAAAAATATAAAGAAAATTTGATAGACATAGAAAGAGAAACTATATATTTTGTTTATCGAATCAAAGTTTTGAGAAACTAATTTTAAAATAAATCGAAACATATATCTAAATCTACATAGTATTGTCCTTCTTTCATCTTTTTCACACATGTTTAAAAGTTGTAGGATATTTTATTCATTTCCATCCACAAAAGAGTTCACCTTATCAGCAGGACGAAGCTCTATAAATGTGTTCTCGCATGTACGCTTATTCACACAACCGAACTCAACAAAGAAGAGAAAAACCATAATCTGTTTCATAGCCAGCCAAAGAAATGAGGAGTGCAACGCTCTTTGCTCTCTTCCTTCTCTCTGCCCTAACCTTCTACCTTCCTTCAACCACTGCTCAACCTGTCACTGACGGAAATGGTAACATCGTTACAAATGGTGGCCGATTCTATATAACGCCAATCTTTTTTGGAGCCGGCGGCGGTGGAATTAAACGAGCCAGAACTGGAGACGAAAAATCCCCTCTCTCTGTTGTTCAATCTCCATTCGACACCGATCCAGGGCAGCCATGGATTATTCGATCCATGATCCGAACCGCTTTTCTTCCTGAAGGCAGAGTGTCCATTAGCTACGAATATGTTCAACTCGGTAACTCTGTTGAGAGTAATGAGTGGATCGCTGTTCCGGATCAGCCTGAAGGAACCGTCGTTAAAGTTGGCTACCCAAATTCACTCCGAGGTTTCTTTACTATTCACAAAGCTTCCCCAAACAATATCTATAAGTTTTCGTTCTGTTCAAATGGCGGCACCTGCAGTGATGTTGGGGTTGTTAATGATGAAGCGGGGAACAGGATTTTGGCCATTAATCAGCAAACTCCATTTTTGTTTTATCTTAGGGAACTTCCTTCTGCTGCATCCAAGTGAAACACTATCCATGAAAACACTTTCTCCTTGTGAGATACGTGTCTACGATATGCTTTGGATGTAATAAACTACCCCAACCCTAAATAAATAATCCAAAGCTTATTTATTCGGTTTCTTTTCGAATAAAGTCATTTACGAATCGCGGTAAACTTTGACATTTAAGTTTCACAGATATTTCAAAATTCATCCATCATTTATTATTACATAAAAATTTATTAAAAAGAAAAAAAAATAAAAATAATACATAATATCAAAAATCATACAAAATTTATGATAAAAATTGCATTTAACAAAATATAAATAAATTATATCAATAATGAAAAAATTTTAAATGAATACATGAAAATAAAGCATTAAGTCATATATTGTCCATATGAATCAAAGTTAAATTAGTTAATTATTACGAAAAACATGAGAAACTTTGAATTGCATATGTTTACAAAAATGCAAGCACCTACGTCATTTCCCTTTAAATTTCCAAGAACCACTTGTTGGTCCAAACAATCATAACAGGTTAAAGAAGAATCACTCTCCAAACAAAGCCTCTGAAAGCCCTCCCTCCAACCAGTGGCGGATCTTGACCAAAAGTGCAAAGGGGCCAAAGTAATATAATTTTGAGATCATTAGATTCGATCATTAGTATAATATTTCAAAAAATGACTTCTCTAACTAAACATTTTTTATCATTAGTATAATGCTTCAAAATGTGTGAAAAGGTAGAATCTATCTGGTTTTAGTCAATAATTTCCTCTTAAACAATTAATTTATTCTTTCATTCTTTATCAATATACCTTTTTTGTAAATAATACTAAAAATTAATTGATCATAATCTAATAAAATATTAAAAGAAAAATATATTATAGTCAAGTCATAATTAAAAATCGATTATGAAAAAACACAATACATTATTATTTTTTCTATATTCATAAAAAATGAATATACAAAGAGATCATGAGATAAAAAAAAATGTTTTCATTATCAAGACGAGACGGGAAAGATAGAGGATAAATGAGAAATATAATGAATTTATGTCTAACTTTATTTTTCTTTACAAACAAAAAGAAGACATATGAGAGTGAGATTATTAAAATTTGTGAAAAACCTAAAAGACAATGAAAAGGAAAATAAAAATTATGTTATAAATATTTGGTTTAATTACTCTTTTTATTCATGTTTTCGTTTAAAATGTTAAGTTGGTCCTCCAATTTTTTTAGTCTCAATTTGGTCCCGATTTTTGAAAAATTAATATAATTCGATCTTTTACGATAAATTTCGTTAAATTTCTCAAAACAGATCAATTATCTTTTCATTAAAATTGAGACTCTTAATATGAATGATTTGCTTTGTTGGTGTTTTGAATAAAAACAAGGACCAAAAGAAAAATTAAACCTTAATATTTTTATTTTCTATTATATTTAATTTTATGTTTTATTATGTATTTACATTAAATGTTGTGTTTAAATAAAACAAATAAAAAACATACACAATTTATTTTTTATTAGAACTAATTTATATTGCCTACGGTTTAAAAAATTTAATAAATTTCAAATATATTTTTATATTATATATATATATATATATATATATATATATATATATATATATATATATAATTCAAAAAAAATTCAAAATTTGGGAGGGGGGCGAGAATCCCTCCCTGCCCCTAAAGAGATCCGCCTCTACCTCCAAGCATGCTCTAAGCATAAATGATCTCCATAAACTCAAGATAAATAGAAGTATGTACTGCTAAAAAAGTTAAAAAATTATTCACATATTCACCACGACTTCCTCTACAAATACCAACACATGAAGTCAAACTAGGATAATCCTTAGTTGCACCATCAATATTCATCTTAAACCAATTGGTATATAGAACTTGTCATATTACATTCATAAATGAAATCACTATATCTTTCCTAGTTTTAATATTGTAAATCTCAGCACTAGAAAATCATATATAGTATTACACATATACTTAATTTAAAAATTAGTAGAAAAAAACACAATTAGTTCCTAAGATTTATTATAATTTTTCATCCTTCAAATCATCTAAATAACTGGTAGTGGTTATTTTTATCCTTATCTCTAAAGCCATTGATATGGATATTTTTGATCAACACAAAACAAATTTTTTCTTACATATTACTATTTCTTTTTTATAATATTATAACCGATGCAATTAATACAGTAGATTTTCTAATTTGGTGGAAACAATTTTTTTTTTTAATTTTACCATCTTTTTTAAACTAAAAATTACCATATTTTTAAGTAATTGTTTATTTAAGTTTAATTATATTTTTAGACTAAAATAATTTTTTTAAACCTAATATTGTTTTGAATTTAATCATTCTCTAAATTGAGACTATAATTTTTTTAGGAAACAATAAATATTTTCTTGTGATCATTAATCAACAAAAATTAAATCATTTTAATTTCTAAAATTGTAACACCCCATCTAATTAATAATCCCTAATTAAAGGAAGTGTCCCATAGAATAATATAGTAAGCACGGTCCTGGAGTATAAACGTTACTCCTACAAGTATCCAAGGTACTTTAAAAGAAAAGAAACAAATCACACCATGATGCCAATAAAAAACAGAGTAAGGATCTAATGTATTAAAAATACAGGGCCAGGATAAAGTAGTACATGGGCCACAAACCTAAAGGAAGACATGACAGCGGAATCCAACTCACAATTATGCAGCGGAATCACCATTTCCCTGTTGACCATGAGGATTTCTCGCATATGCTCACATCAATAAATTGATGATCATCCCAAAAAGAGAATACCACACACATAATAATCAAACAAGCAAAGGGTAAGCTAGAGCAGAATATGATTTATCATACAATTACATACAATTCTATAGTCCAAGATGCACATGTCGACCAATCATGTTATGACTTGCAAACAATACACTAAGACCTCAGACACGACTCATTCGGATACATATAATTAGTCGGATTCAACGGATGCTTGCACTTGTGGTGGCCTTTGCTACTCTACAGAGCTAATTGTTATAGTGTTTCTTTCCCCCACATACAAGGTTAGCACTTAAATTATTTTAGTCCTCTTGCTACTCTCACCACTCGAGTCAGTACGCTCTATGTGAGGCTAACTAACTTTTTAGACTGTCAGGAAACAATCCTTACCTTGAATCCTTACTAAATTATATAAATGGGGCACCACCATGAACTCCCACTAACAGGGGTCATGGAATTACGTCCCGACCAATTGAGGCACCATCATGAGGTCTCACCTAGAGGCTCATGGAATTACGCCATAACTAATGAGGCACCACCACGAAACTATCGTGGAATTACGCCCTAAACATACCAACAACATGTTATATTCATCAATACATATTCATGCTCATACCAATTGCATGTCATTTTTATCTCCAACCATTCCATACTCATTACATGCCAAGATCATGCCAAAACTCATTACTCCAATCCATACAATCAGACCTTACATGTATATACATATACATCATACTTTAAATAAGGTAATTCAAACCAAGCTCACAATCATCAACCAAAAACATGAAAAGAATAACCTTAGAGCAATTTTCGTGCCAGTCTCGCTCAAGCTACGAACCCTCGCTCAGGTGAAAAAGGTCTTTCGCTCAAGCTAAAGGTGCTCGCTTATGCGAGACTATCAACAGAGAGCCCTACGAGATTCGCGAGTTCTCGCTTAGGCGAACCCTCATTGCCTGAGCGAGGCGACCTTTTACCCAAAGGTGAGGTTCCTCGCTTGGGCCACAACTGTAGCGATGTGCCTCAAACTCCCACGCGTTATCGCTTAGGCGAGCCCCTCTCGCTTGAGCGAGATAGTACCTCGCTCAAAACAAGAGCTCTCTACTTGAGCGAGACTTCGAGTTCGAACCTGGGTCTGTTTCTGCTAGTCTCGCCTAGGCGAGACAGGCTCGCTCAGGCGAGAACATCATATCTCGCCACTGTTCTCCCTGCAACAACCATACATACATATCCACACAACATAACTAGGCATTTCACATGTTCACAACAACATATAATCCATACAAACATGATATAAGACTGAAAATAGGTAGATTCACGAAAACTATTAAAGACCCTAACTTCCCTTACCTGGAAAGAGCTATCCAAACGATTCTGACACTTAGGCGAATGAGCATGAAGGTTCCCGGAGCAGATTTAAGAGGTGAGCAGAACGAGGTCGAGCTAAACTTGAATCTGATTGAACTCCAAACCCTAGTAGAGCTCTGGGGAGAGAAAAAGAGAGTAAGCAAGGTACTATTTTGCAAGAATGGCAAAAGTGAAAGAGGTTTGGTTGCCTTAGGGTCCTTGTACACCCTATGTGCCAGCCCTAGGCCCAACTGATTTGGGGCAACCCTTAGACATTGGGCAGAAATAATAAGTGGGCCTTACCTTCTCCTCAAGAAAAAAAATTTTTGACCTCGAAAATAAAGACTTACCAGGAAAATAGATGTGGATGTGAGTTCCTCATATCCTCCTCTAACTCCCAGGTAGAGTCACCTGTCCTCCGGTCCTAGATGATTTTTGTAAGACTCGTGGAATTTAATTAATTAATTAAATAAATAAATAATTAATAAATACTAGTGGGAAGATCATTTATGGCATTAATTTCTGATTGGTATGACGTGGAAAAGTATTAGCTCAAATGGTTGAAAGTACTTTGTATGTGTGAGAGGACTTGGGTTCAAGTCCTGTGTATGCCGTTTATGTGTTATTTAATTATTATTGTTTTTAATAATACGATTGAGTAGGTTCATATGACATAATATCTGAATTATGTTGATTAGCATGAAACATGAATTGGCATGATGGTTTGACATTGACTTGGCATTTGCTTAGTTGTGGGTTCAGGTCTTGGAAAAACTCAAATTCCTTAGAAAATAGAGACAAAAATCAAGAGTGAGTAGAGGGTAGTGAGTGAACTATTGAGGCTAGTTGAGGAGAATCAAGGGTGGTCATTGGTGGTCAAGGGAAGAGCTTGAGATTTTAAAGTTTGGCAAAGGAAACCAGGTTAGGGGAGTTCCCTACGTTAATTTGATGCTTTGATATGAATTGAATGATAATTATACGTAAATTATGAATGATCTTTATCTGTTCTGTGATTCTGCTAAATTCTGGAAATTTTCTAGAAACCGCTTGGCGGGCTATACATAGCCGCTAGGCGGCTCATCATTTTGCATGTGTTTTTTATGTTCCTGGATGCAGTGCCTGGTAGTGAAGCCCTTTACCGCCAGGCGACTCAAAGCTTGTAACAATTATGGGTTTTTCTGGATGAAGGGCCTGACGGTATTTGTTGAACCGCCAGGCGACGTGAGTTTGTGATTCAATTGGTTCTGCACATTTTGGCATGATTCTGATCAGGGAAAAATCACGGGTTAGTTCTTAAAGGATGATCTGACCTAGTGATTCGTTGAAATTAGTATAATTACTGTAGAAAATTGATGGAACAATGCAAATGGAATGTTAGGGTTAACAGATTGGGAAAATTGTAAAATTTGGATAAGTATTGTGAAATTGAACTGTAATTTAAGTTGAAAATGGTTAGAGTTGATCAATGTACCATTGTTGTTAGGTTCCTGGTTGAAACGGAGGGCGATCAGACTAAAATATATGTAAGAAAGAGAAGGGTGCGGGAATAGGGTAGCTGGTGCAACAGAATCTGGTATGTTTCCCAAAACTGGTGTGCCGCCTGGCGGTTTATAGAGTGCCGCTAGGCGATAGCGTGAGATCAGTAACACTCTTGGAATATTTGGGGCATGTTGGGTCTGATTTGAATACTATGGTAACCTTGATGGAGGACAACGTGGAACGAATAGTGAAAATAACCTTTTTGGTATTAACTTGAGAGTTGATGAGTAACATGGAAAGGGAAGAGAATGAGAACAAATATGTGATGGGAAATCTGTGATCTTAATTAGGTTGGGGCTGAAATACTTGACATAGGTTAGCACATGTTTCACCCAAGTTGAGCTAGCAGAGTTGAGGGTTGAATTAGCGAAATTAGCAAAATGCGCATAAGGAACCAATAACATATTAGATTATAGGGTATGACATGGCTGTGGTACGGTAAGAATGGATTAAATAGGTTACTACCAATGAATGGAGATATTTAGTCATAAGTTGGTAATAGGTGCAAGAATTATATATGAGATGAGTAGGGAGAGCTTAAGGTAACCAATCATGGCTATGATGGGATGGAGAAACCACTTGAGGGTGAAACCAGTAGTATCACACTGAACAATAAGGGAAATTCTATTTGTTTTAGAAGTGAGACTTGCATGCCAGTGGATTTCAAAATGGCTAAAGTGCAGAAAGACCAATACAGCTCTCAATACTGGTATAGTGCCGGGCAGGGATATTGGAACCGATAGGCGATAGCAGGGAACAGTGGGATCTTGGACTTGGTGACGTCTGGCGGAGGGGAAGGTCCCGCCAGGCGATAGCGGCAGAAACAGTAGCCTTGGAACGGGTCCGCCTGGCGGTGTGGATTGTCTCGCCAGGCGGTGGTTGCATAATGATTGATTCTTAGGCGCTTGGCGCCTAGCGGTACGTGTCCCCCGCCAGGCGGTCTGGAAGCTGTAGAGCCTAGCGGTATGTGTCCCCCGCTAGGCGATTTGACTGCTGTAAGTCCTAGTTGTTGGACTATTTAGGCGTGATCTACAAGGCTTTTAGTGTTACTTCAAAGGTAAGATTGCTGGGTTCCTTGAGTTGAGCTCGGAACGTATCCCTAGAGTTGAGCTCGGGATAGGGGTTAAGCACGTAGCATCCCTCGAGTTGAGCTTGGGATGACGGATGAACACGAGGAACCCTTGAGTTGAGCTCGGGTTGGCGAGTGTTGCCGGTGTGAGTGTGGTGGTTGTGGCCAGTACAGATGGGTCCAGATGGATTGCCATCCTCAGCAGATAGCTGACGAGTTTGTTAGTCTTGGGACAATACAACTCATGTTGTATTTAGGAACTCCACTTGGCATTATGGTGTGTGATTCGTAGCAATGGTTTCCCGCACGTGCTCTATTGGTTGTGGCCGATAGATTTGGCAGCAAATTACCTTGAAGTAGTCGCTAAGAGAGGTAGAACACGAATGATCTAGTGGTGGCTAGGTGATGAGATTTTAAAGAATGGAAACACTCTGGGATGTTGGTGTAGTTTATATATATCTACTCTGTGTGTGTATGACATTTTATATGTTTTATCTATTAAGCTAACCCTATTTGCTTGTGTTTGGCGATGATCGTGTGCGCAGTACACGTGAGCAGAGGATGTTGATGCAAGTGGTGCTGATGATGCTTAGATACGGAGCGGGGGATAGCATAGGAGACTTTATGTTATTTATATTTTGGAAATAAAGTGTAAAATTTTATGAGACAGTTTTTAATTATTCAGCTTTTGTAATCATAGATTTTGGTTTTATCTATTGAATTTATAAAAGTTTAAAGGTATAAATACACATTTGGTACCCAAACTTTTTCGGAAAGTTCAATTTGGTACCCGAACTTTAGGAATGTTCAATTTGGTACCCCAATTTTCTAAAGAGATTCAATTTGGTCCTCTCCGTTAAGT
>Ga0214544_1005532_pt1 | contig 24369 bp, 15 predicted proteins | sample CNSS3metaG_FD_160074 | JGI IMG/M metagenome (GOLD analysis project Ga0214544, IMG submission 160074) | Root nodule microbial communities from cowpea collected in UCLA plant growth center, Los Angeles, California, USA - CNSS3 | ecosystem: Host-associated > Plants > Roots > Nodule | place: USA... | reverse complement strand
TAATATTAAATTTAAATAAAAAGATTTTCAAAATTATAAAACAAATTAAATCATTTTCAAATAATTTTCCAAATAGATTTTTCAAAAAGAACTACGTAACCCTGATTCTCCATTCACATGGAGATACATAGGAGCGAGGATTAATCCTCGTCGGGCCCAAAAAATCAAAAAAATAGTTTTGCTATTTTTTGTACATTCTTTTATTAATATTTTTGGGGAAAATTAAATATTTTGAAAAAAACACACAACTTTTGTACATTTAATTAAAGGTACCGTCTTAGGACGGACGTTGTGGGGTGCTAATACCTTCCCCACACGTAACCGACTCCCGGATCCAAAATCTGGTTTTTCGCAGACCTTGCACTTTTTTATGGTTTTCCATAGTTTCCTATAATAACTATGGTGGCGACTCCAAACTCTTTTTTTACAAAATTTTATTTTTTGGTTCGTCGTCCCGTCGCGATTTCGGTTGCGACAGGGTTTTAAGAGAATTTGGGGTTGGACGCAACGTATGTTGTGCAGTTTATTACTTTGGCTATTTAATAAATGTATGGGTGAATTGAGCGCATGTGTATGCTGGAAACATGATTGTATGTAAAGTAGGTGCAACTGGATGGTTTAATCATGTATTGGAAGCTTAGGATCGTAATCAAGTGCAAGGGAATTCTGGAATTCCCAGAAAACTGATGCACCGCCTGGTGGTACAGGTGTTGCCGCCAGGCGATGGAAGTTTACCAGTAGCTATTTGGGCTAGTTCTGGCGCAAACTGACATTGGGGTCATTGGGGAATGGTTTTTTGTACGGAAATTGGTATGATTGTGTGATGCCTAAGTGTTCAATTTGGTGTGTGTTATTGCATGGGTAAGAGTTGGGAATTAAATGAAACTTGACTTAAATTAAGTTGTGAAAGGAAAGAAAAAAAATAGGTTATGTTAATATCACCTTATCACTTGTGTGCTTAAGAGATGTTAGAAAATGTGTGTGGAGGTATTTAACAGGTAGGAAGGACACGATAATAATGTTAATCAACTAATAAAAGGAACTTGTGCTTGGGATGGGAATTATGGGATTTTAATAAATCCAGAAATAGGATGTGATACCTCAAATTGGAAGTGGTAGTATATTTGTTTTTATATTTGTAGTATCACAAGTATATTGGACTATTGATATAAAGATTCATGTTATGATGTACCTTTTTAGTAACATTAAAGTGATGCTTACTTTCATGATGAAATGCTTGAGAGTTTATGTTGATTGGTACTTAGGAAAATGTTATCAAGAATTGTGTGGCATGTGAATTGTAATCAAATGAAATTGGTGTGTTGGATGTATGAATTCAATGCTTGGATGTGCCAAAACTCAAGTTACTGTGCCTAAACCAGTAGAATCTGAATTACTGGTATTGCGCTTGGCGACAGATATGCTTTCGCCAGGCGATAAGCCACAAACAGTGGGATCAATGGACGAGTGGCGCTTGGCGGTAGGGGATTACCGTCGGGCGGTCTGGAGCACATTTTTGCTTAGCGACACTTAGGCAGCGCCAAGCGATAGTGCATGGGCAAGGGTCCGTTGTAGATGAATTTGCATGGACGATCTTGAAGGCTTGGTCAGGGATATGCTGGATTAGTTACGACCGGAGAGGTTCATAACGAAGATGTGAGGTGTGTGATGGATATGGGCGGGGAGGTTCGTATCTGTTGTACTCTTGTGTGGGGATACGAGCGGGGAGGTTTGTATGTTCTGTGTTCACACTTGAGGCTACTATGAGCGAGGAGGTTCATAGTAGGTGTTCACGGTTGGACTACGAGCAGGCAAGTTCATAGAGTTGGACTAAGGGCAGGGAGGTCCGTAGAGTTGCACCACGAGCGGGCAGGTTCGTGGAAGCATTGAAATCCCTAAGACTAGCTTGAGTATGTACCTTGTGTAGTGTAGTGTGCTTTTCTTGTTTTCATTATCATGTTGTGATGTGAGACTTGGATCAGGAGATGTTGTGCCATGAGCGGGTAGGTTCATGGATGGTGGTGAACACATGATAATATGAGCTGGGAGGTTCATATTTTGATACTCTCGTATGGGGATACGAGCGGGGAGGTTCGTATTTTTCGTGCTCACACTTAAGAGATGCTACGAGCGGGGAGGTTTGTAGAGGCAGGACTACGAGCGGAAAGGTTCGTAGAGGCAGGACCACGAGCGGGTAGGTTCGTGGGAGCATCATATATCCTGAGTCCATGGTCAATTATATGTGTAAAGCCTTGGGGAATTAAGGTCTTGGCTAAGAAGTAACTAGAATAAAATAGTTGGGTGTATCTTGATTTTATTAACTTATATGTTAACTATTTATGAGTTCACCCTATTTGCTTGTGTTTGGTGATGATCGTGTAATGCGTTACACGGGAGCGGATGATGTTGCAAGTGGTGCTGGTGAGGCATAGCATCGGAGGAAGGGTTAGCTGGAAAAGCTTTTACTAGAGTTTTATCATTATTATTTTTATGAACTTTGTAAATAGTGTTTTACTAATTTGAGAATTTGAATATTGTTTTAGAGTTTCATAAATTATGGATTTTTGGATAACTTCTGATGTGATAAATGTTTTAAAATTTCATGCGTTTTTGGGAAGTGAAGTATAATAAATGAGATTTTTAAAATATTTCTTAATTTTATTATTTAAATTAGTAATATCCGACCAGGATGTTACAGTTCTAGAGGTATGGGCCCTTACTCATTAAAGTTGAGCCCATTTACTTAAAACAAAAGTGGGTCCTACAATCTTCCCAACAACAAAAATTTTTGACCTCGAAAATTCACTCATAAGGTATAAAGAAAACTATGTTTTCCTCATTTTCTCTGACAACCACCACCTAGATATGACTGATATAATGACTCCAACACCTAAAGTAACTGGAAACTTTGCCTATATGATAAGCGATATGTGTTCAACATTGTAGATTAGTTTAGTCACTACTCTCAAAGCAACTCCCAACCTCCAACCTTAAAACTTGAATGCTCCTTCATACCTTACCAACCAACTTGTATCTAATATACTGACTCACCTTCCATATGCTCTCCACTACCTCTTGTAGGTTTTTACCAAAATCTTAGATAGCTTCAGGTCTCAAACTAAAACATGTTAGTTATCACTTCACATCACCTTGTTCCCTCCTTTAAGCATCACTCTACTGAATTGATCACACTTGACTTCTGGCCTACTACCCCACCATCAACACTCTTGACCACTTTTATGCATAACAACACTTATAACATCTTGCTTCCTTTGCTGGCTTCAACCAAGGTAGCAAAGTTCACTACCAAGTTAATCCATTTCCAATTTAATACTTTCAACTATTTCAACCACCATATTCGTTTTAGCATCCTATCTTCATTTTTTAATCCCTTAACTTGTAACCATCCTTCCACAATACCTTAGAACCATAACTTTCCTTGACTTCAAATCTCTAGTTTGGTCTGTACCCAGCAACTCTATGATACACCTCAAACTAAGATTTCCCGATTTGCCTTTTTCCCAACCTTTTTGAGAAACTCACTCATCCGTGTCAGGTGACTAGACTAATGAAATCTCCTCACACCTTCTCTTCCCAACTCAAACATTTATACTTCTCCACCAACTCTTACTCTTACCTTGTCAAGCCTAGATCTTGAGTTCCCTTCTCTGGCTAAGCACCTACTCTTACTTCCTTACTTCTAGGTTGGCACCCTAACTTGAAACCATAACTCAACCATTTCCTATTTCTCTTGTCCAACTTCCTTTGTGCAACTCTACACTTCCAACTCTGAATGATCATTGAACACTCTTAACTGATACTCACAAGAACGAAACCTTTGATGTTTTTAAAAAACTGGTCTTCATAGTAACCACTAGGTCATGAGTAAGATAGTTCTTCTCACACACCTCTTACCATTCATAAGCATCACTTGCCACAATCCCGCTGCGCTACTTTGATCCATACACAAGGTCACTTATTTGTTTACTCAAAATAATGATCCTTTCATGTCTGCCATGACCAGGAAGCAATCAACGTTGAGAAACCTTCCTCAAAACCTCTATAAAACCTGCAAAACTCTTTAAACTCCCTTTTTGATAGCCTTAACATTCCATTTTCTCAACATCGTATCCACCCTTTTTTTTAAAACTATATGTCTTACTAATCGCTCCAACCTTGGTCAATACTCTTCTTGAATGGTTTGACACACCACAACTTCTCTTTCAAGATCCATAAAACTTGTAAGCATTCCAGTGATTATACTGAGTCTATACCATTATATTTTCAGATTCTCTAACTTCACCATCCTAAAACAAAAATTTTAATATCTACATTAGAATACGTCTATAAATTCTTCTACCACTGAGATCCTTTTCGTCTATTTTTTGCTTGCCTTTATCAGATAATTTTTTATTCACATGACAATTTGCCCTAGCTTGATCGATGAGGATCACATCTCTTGAGAATGAGATTAAGAAAACAATCAATTCACCCTTGAGATTATGTCCCAACCTCACAAAGAAAATAATTCAAATTGGTTGTGAATTTAAATCCTTTGATCACCACGAAAAACGTGACACAACTGAGTAAACTTCACTTGACCGCAACTGTAGCAAACCACCATCTCAACTCCAACTCCCTCTTGCAGGCAACCATGACTCCTTTACCATACTCGCGACACCAAGAAGTATACAATTCCAAACAAAACCAAACCCATATCCCAAGCACCACTTTTATACCTTGTATCTTTGAATTTGATCAATCGCGCTAACCGCTCCAGCATCGACTATCACAGACACTGTTTCAACCACTTCAGACTTTTCTTCTCCTTTCATTCTTTGGTGTACTTTGCCTCCACTAGCTTTTGTCCTTCCCACACGATCGAACTTAACGATACGCTTTTTCTTCCAACACTTAAATTCCTCTATCTCAACCCAAGGTCATTCGTTCTACTCATGTGAACTACTTTTCCTTGAAACATCCTACTATTAACCGAAAAGACCAATCATCTCCTTCTGACTATTAAACCTAGTATGAAACATTTATGCCACTTCATTCTTATCCATAAATTATTGTCCCCTCTACTTAGGAAACGTCACTTTACCAGACTGGCCCGTAAACTCTGCTCCATCTTAGCCTTCCACTAGAGATTTGTCGTCTCTTTACACCTCACATTCTTTATTTTTCTTAGCTTGATCGATGCCAAGCAATCTTACTATTTTTGCCACATAGGATCTGCCAATTCTTCCTCTTCCACCAATCCAAGAAAGCACCGGATACGACCATATGACTATATCCAATGACACTACTCCTAACACTGAAACTTAACATTGTCGGGATATAGAACCAAGTTGATTTCCTCAAACGTTGTTACTATTGCTTACATTGATATCTTCCATTGTTCTAACCTTTGGATTCAACTCCTTTTGGGAAACTTGAAGTGTCTAATTCCAATAACATGTCATTGAAGCTTCCTCAGCCCAAACATGGTCATATGAACTCTAGCGTCTTCTCCCAGTCTACTAGCACAAAACTTAGCTTTCCTCGCTCAGTGATATACATCATATAACAACTTCCTATCTTTCAGGCAAGAAGTTCTCTCAGAGGCCTCATCCAACCCTTGTGAAGGCAAGCATACCAAGTTGACATTGAATCTCCATTACTTTACCACCATAGAACCAAACACATACCATAGAGGCGCAAACAAGACAAACTAGAACATACAAAACAAAACTACATCATCTACAAACAACCAAACCCCTTGTGTATCACCTTTCTTTCCCCCAAACCATTAGAATTAAGAAAGGAAAACAACCTTTGATTTGGGGTCACCACCATAGTTATTATAGGAAACTATGGAAAACAAAAAAAAGCAAGATTTATGAAAACAGATTTGGGACACGAGAGTTGGTTACGCGTAAGGAAGGTATTAGGACCCTACAACGCCCGTCCTAAGACGATACCTTTAATTAAAATACAAATGGATGTGGTCTTCTTTAAATGTTTATTTTCAAAATAATAATAATAATAATAATAATAATAATAATAATAAATAAAGATAACAACGAAAATTCAAAGGACATAAAAAAAAGATTTTTTTTTTTGGGGCCAACAAGGATGAAAAAAGATTCATAATGGAGAGTAGTTCTTTTGAAAAACTTTTAGGAAAAAAAAATTGAAAACAACTTGATTGTTTATTTTTTAATGAAAACGTTGGTATTTTAAATTTTCAAAAATATGTTGAATAAAACAAAAAAAAAAATACGAGAGCGATGATCATTTTAAAAACATTTTATTATTAATTTTTTTATTTATAAAAACGAAAAAAAAAAGAAAAATAAAATACTAAGTTGATGTGGACGACTATTATAGTATTTCTTTTTAAAAGCGAATTTTAATTATTTACTTAGAAACGAAAATTATTATAGAAATTGATTATAATACGGACCATTTTAAAAGCTATTAATATGATAAGGAAAAACATGTAAAAGCTAACGTTCAGCACCAAAACCCACATCAATGTATGATTCTTTTTCAAATACATGAATGATATACAAATATATACTTAATAAACGGGATCCACATATTTATCATCATTTTGATTGAATTAGAAAGTACAACTAAATCTGCGCCACTTTTTCAAAACTGCCATTACGCTTTGAATTCAATCAAGCTTTTATATTTAAAGGTTTTAAATAATAAAACAAATGATTAAATGGTTATAGGCTTGGAAAAACCATGTATGCACCAACTGCAACTGTAAAAACATCGAAGACCAAAATCAAATCATTCTCAACATAGATAAAGATTAATACAATCTTACCAATACTCTTCCTCGGAAGAAGCGCACCAAAAAAAATTTGCCACAAAAACAAATGTCTCGATGAAGTTGGCAGCAAGGTGTGGTGGTTGATTGAGTAATTTCGAAAGTGAGGGAGTGGATTTTTTTTATGCTTAAGATTATGGAAAAGAACTCAAGAGCAAGATGAACCATGGGTTTTAGGTTTTTTAAGAGAGGTCTCTCAAGGTAAGAAAAAAATCCTTTATTCTTTTTTTTTTCTTGATGCGTTTATATATATATATATATATATATATATTTATATATATATATATATATATATATTTAAATCTAAAGTAATCTCATAAGAAGGTCCGTCTTAATTACAACAAATTTTAAAAGGTAAGAACTGGTCTTAATATTATCACATTATGGAAATCAAATCACAAAAAAATCAGAGCACAAAATCAAACGTGATCAGAACAAATTAATTATAATTAGAAAAAAGATATTCTTGAGAAACATATTAATATTTTCCTCATTTGGAAAAAGAAATATCATAAAATCAAAGCACAAAATCAGAGTAAATGATTCTAAATATTAGAACAGATTATGTTTCCAATTATTACACTAACTTCTTGATCTGGAGAAAAAACGACAAAGCATAGAGTGTGGGGATGAGAAAATTAAATTTGGGTTACTGTTAGTGGCAAGAAAAAGTAGTGTGGGAGTATAGAGTATCTTGGGCTGAAATAAAAACAAAGCCTCAAAAGAAAATACATAAAAAATTAAAACAATATTTATTTATATGTTTATCATTATTATTATTTAGAAAAAGAAAAACCAGAAAAATCTTACTTACTTTTTTTATTTTTATTTTATTTTTATTTTTTTTATTTTTTAAAAAAATATTTTATTATTTATTCTAATATTTATTTATCCGGACGAAATTGGGTGTTGACAGTTGTCCCTCTTTACTTAGATTTCTCTTGATAATATGAGAATTTTACATTTTCATATTCTCAAAGCAATATAAGTAAAGATAGAGACACAAATTTCGTCTGGTTTCAAAAGAAATAAAGGCCAAACATGAAATCAAAGGTCACAAAACAACAACCTCATTTCTAAAGGATTCAATGACCATTACCACGTAGAGGGCCCTAATTCGGAAAAACATAAACTTCTTGCAAACTAAATCTTCTTGAGAAAGATTAGACCAATCCCGAGGAGAGGGTCTACATCCAAAGGATTCGACGACTATTACCATGTAGAGGGCCTCGATCCAAAAACATAAACTTTTTGCAAATATGATTTCTTTTTGAAAAAGATTAGACCAATCCCGATGAGAGGGTTTACATCCAAAGGATTCGACGACCATTACCACGTAGAGGGCCCCGATCCAACAACATATATTTTTTGCAAATATGATTTTTTTTTTACAAAGATTAAACCAATCCCGAGGAGAGGGTCTACATCCAAAGGATTCGACAACCATTACCATGTAGAGGACCCCGATCCAAAAACATATAATTTTTGCAAATATGATTTCTTTTTGAAAAAGATTAGACCAACTCCGAGGAGAAGGTCTACGTCCAAAGGATTCGGCGACCATTACAACGTAGAGGGCCTCGATCCAAAAACATATACTTTTTGCAAATATGATTTCTTTTTGAAAAAGATTAGACCAATCCCAAGGAGAGGGTCTACATCCAAAGGATTTGGCGACCATTACCATGTACAGGGCCTCAATCCAAAAACATATACTTTTTGCAAATATGATTTCTTTTTGAAAAAGATAATACCAATTCTTAGGAGATGGTCTACATCCAAAGGATTTGGTGACCATTACCATGTAAAGGGCCTTGATCCAAAAATATAAACTTTTTACAAATATGATTTCTTTTTGAAAATGATTAGACCAATCCCGAGGAGAGGGTCTACATCCAAAGGATTCGACGAACATTACCATGTACAAGGTCTCGATCCAAAAACATATACTTTTTGCAAATATGATTTCTTTTTGAAAAAGATTGGACCATTCCCGAGGAGAGGGTCTACATCCAAAGGATTCAGCGACCATTAGAATCTATAGGGCCTCGATCCAAAAACATAATTTTTTTGCAAATATGATTTCTTTTTGAAAAAGATTAGACCAATCCCGAGGACAGGGTTTACATCTAAAGGATTCGGTGACATTACCACGTAGAGGGCCCCAATCCAAAAACATAAACTTTTTGCAAATATAATTTTTTTTTTTTGAAAAAGAGTAAACCAATCCTAAGGAGAGGGTCTACATCCAAAGGAGAACCTGAATATTGTTTTACGTGTAGACAAACACAACGTGAATGCCTTTTGAAAAAGAAGTAGAGTGAGCCCAAGTGAAAACATGCCCCTGTGGGCCCTTATTTTCCTTTCTGAACCTTTCAAAATTTGTTTTGATGATAAAAATGAATGGTATGATGTGATGAGGGTGCATGAATGCATGGATGCATAAAACCCTTACTTTTCCTTCCTTTCCTTTTCTTTTTCTCATTTCTTTTATTATATTTACATTGTATTTTATTTTGTTTTTTCCTCTATGACACACTTTAGGAGCTAGTATGCATTTAGTGCATATACTCGTGATGTTTTATTGACACAAATATATCTTTTTACCAATATTTTTATTATTTTTAATTGCCAGCACAGTGTAACACAAAATTTTACAACAAAATTATGAAAACCCAAATGATATATTTTTTATCAAATAAAGTGAAATACAAAAAACTTGAAAACAATGTCGATATCCTTAGTTGCATCCTCGATCATGGAATCATCATGCATAGAATTTTTAACCACATTGGAGTTGATTGGCAACCATAACTCCTCCCCATCCATCCTTATGAGAATTAGTGCCCCATCGGAGAATGCTTTCTTCACCACATACTCACATACAGACAATTATAATTTAGAGTCCATTTGACTTTGTGGTCCCTTTTGTATAAGTAAAATCTTTTTCAAAACTAAATCACCTTCATGAAATTCTTTGGGATGCACCTTTTTGTAAAACATTTTTTCATCCTTCTTTTGTATAGTGTTTCGTGACATACCACGGTTATCCTTTTTTCCACAATGAGGTTAAATGGGTCAAAATTGGCCTGAACCCACCCTGCTTCTTCTAATTGAGTTTTCATTAATACTTGCAAGGATGGGATTTCCACCTCGAAGAGGAGTAGTGCTTCCATTCTATATACCAAAGAGAAAGGTATTGCCGCAGTTGAAGTACGCACTGACATACGATATCCATACAAAACAAAAGGAAACATATCATGTCAATCCTTATACATGACCACCATCTTTTATATAATCTTCTTTATGTTTTTATTAGCAGCCCCAACTGCCTCATTCATCTTCTGGCAATAAGGAGAAGGTTCTCAGTCATCCTCATTATCATCTTTCATATTGTCAATAGAGTGCTCAAAATTTGGAATATCGACATTAATATTTTTAAAACATTCATCATCATATTTGCATCATTTAAGTTTATAAAACGAATAAATAAAACAAAAACGATCAAAAATACAAATTACAAATGTTTTGTATCATCCCACTAAGCATAAAAGAAAAAAGTCATCCCGTAAAGTCCCTCCAGGTAAAGCAATAGGATAAACTAAAATTATTACATTTTCTCCAAATTAAACATCACGGGTAAATTCGTTATCTCTCAATTATTCAGCTACATGTCTAGAGGATAGGACCGCACAAAGTCTAAGCTTTCAAATCCACTTTCATCCTCAATGGGTGATATCTGAAAAACGTTAATCCATCTAACACTATGGAAGCTCTCTTTGATGTCACTGGTGCAAATCTTTCCTTTCTTTCGTTCTCATCCTTCTATGTGAGCTAGGCCTAGCTCCTTCTTTTCTTCTACCAGCCTTCTTTTGTCCTCTTTATCCCCATACCATACTTGCACGAAGTTCTTGTCAATCAAATTTTGTAGAAAATTTTTGAACATGTCGCACGCCTCGATGGAATGCTTAGCACCTGGATGGAACCTGCATGCATCCTTTAAGTTATACTCACCTTCCAACAATCCTACTGTTAGTAGTGCCTCAAAAATAAACCTTCGTGAACTCTTAATTTTGCTCACATTCTTCACCAACTTGTGTCCCTCGAGATCCATAGCATTTATCGAAGCATTATCATGCCCATAGAGGGGGTTGGCCTTAAAGTTGGATTTATTCTCTTGAAATTTTAACCACCTTGAGTCGATTAAAGTTTGCACTTTGTGTTTAAAAGACAAACATTCCTCAATAGAGTGACCAATGGCTCCCCCGTGATAATCACATGTGGCATTTACATGAAAATTCTTAGGATATGGCAGTTGCAATGGCTTCATCGGGCAAAAGACTACTAAAGCATTACGGAGTAGATCTGGTAATAACTCTGTGTAAGCCATGGGAATAGGAGTGAAATGAATAAAATTCCTTTCTTGATTCCTTTTGGGACTAGCAATTTGCCCTAAAGACTGGTTGAGATTTGTGTTAGCCTCAGTTTTCCAAGTGTTATTTGAGGCGTGTAGTTGCTGATTGAATCCCTGTTGTGGAGATTGTGCTTGGTGGGTAGCTGTCGTATGAGTCACATAAGGATGTCAATTCACATGTCGTTGATAACTTTGAGTGTGGGCTTGGTTTTCCCACCTTGGTACTATTGACGTTGCGTGCACTTTTACTTCCTTCTTGAAATTGAGCTTTTTAGGAGTTGTAGCCGCGAGTGGGCTATATGCAGTTTTTCCATTCTTCAACCTGATCTCTATCCTTTCACCTATGATGATAATATTAGTGAAAATTGAAGATACATTCCCTACCATGTGTTCATAGAATAGTGGTTGTAACGTGCTCACAAACATTGCCACAATTTCCTTATCATGAAGAGGGGGCTCCACCTGAGCAGCAAGCTCTCTCCATCGTTGGGCATACTCTTTAAATGATTCTGCATCCCTTTTGGCCATGTTCTGCAATTGCAATCGATCTAGCGCAATATTCATGTTATACTTGTACTGTTACAAAAAAGCATTTACCAAATCCATCCATGAGCGAATGTGAGACACCTCCAAGTGGGTATACAAACTCAAATCTACCCCAGCCAAACTGTCTTGGAAGAAGTGGATTAGCAATTTGTCATCATAAGCATAGGCAACCATCTTTTGACAATACATGGTTAGATGGCTTCTAGGGCATGTGGTACCCTTGTACTTTTTGAACTCTAGAACCTTAAACTTGTGAGGTATTGTTACATCACGAACTACGCTTAAACCTGGAACATTGCCAAACCCATAATTTCCACCTCTCTCGATAGCTCGTAGTCGTTCTTCTAAAATTTCCAATTTAGTTTTTGTTCCCTCAACATCTACGGATACGACCTGCATAGTAAGGCGTGATGTAATCTTATCCAAAGAGTTATCACCGATAGTTGTGTTTAAAGTCTTGGGCATTATAGTCTTTTGGGGTCCCCCAAAGGTGACCGCTTCATTCTCTGAAGTTTTGATCGGGAATGAGAAGGAACCATGCTCAGGCTCTGAATATTCTCCAACAGGTGGGGTGTAACCAAATGGCAATCCGTATGCTGGGAAAGCAACAAGAGCGACGTGAGTGTTTTCCTCACCCTTTGCTGATGAAGCTTCTCGTGAGGCCTTTAAGGACTTCAAGGCCTCCAATATTTGACCTACTTGGTTCTTTAGTTGATTGATATCTGCTTTTATTGTCTCTTGTACGGTTTTCCAGTAGGGTGCCTTGACTTTGCCGTATTTGTTTTTATTATTTTTTGCTTTATTATTTTTATTAAACATGAAAAAAATAAGAAAAAGAAATGAGAAGGAAAAACATAATGCAAAACGTTTAACTTATTAAACAAAATTATAAAGTTGTAAGTAAATTAACATGGAAAAAAGTCAATACAAACCCCGCCCTCTAAAAAGCTCATAAATCAAATGCAATAGAAAGAAAAACCTAATTTCTAGCCCTAGATATCATGCTCTTCATCTCTTTTATTAATTTCTTGCAGTTGTCAAAAAAGGCCTCAATCTTTTCCGGAGGATTAAAATCGCCAGTGCAAACTCAGCTTTAGATAGTAATCGCGGGATGTCTTCGATGGCTCCATTGGCTTAGGCAACCAACTGCGAAAAGCATTTCTTCCAATGTCTTATGTTCCATTCCTGCTCCAATGTGTAGTCATTCATCTGGGCAATCATCTATTGATATCTTTTCTCTGATTCTACTTGATGTTGGCATTCCTCATTCATCTTCATATCATAGGTCATCATTATCTCCTTCATTTGTTACTCCATCTTGTTGATCTTAATTTGGGCCTCCTGCAATATTTTTAATGCTTCCTTTTTATCTCTCTTAACCTTTTCATACATTTGATTCTTACAGTACTTAGATGAAGTTGTTACATCTCTTGCTCGAGCCCTTAATGTTAATTCAACGTTAGTTGTAGCAAGATTTTGTTTAACTCTAAAGCAATGATTCCTCTCTTCCCTCAGTTTCCTAAATAGCTCTTGGTACATCCTTGTATTTTCTTCATTATCACACCTAAGGTCTGAACATTCTTGTTGGAGCCTCTAGAGATCATTACTTAACTTGTTATTTTTCATCTTTATTACCTCCATTTCTCCTTTCAAGATCGTCACCTCCTCAGATCCTGCTGGTTGCGGTTGTTCTAAAGGAGGGAAGTCTGATTTGAAAGGTAGCTTTATCATTTTAACTCTCTCCATAATCCATCGATTGTAAGACATCTTATCCTCAATTATCCAGGACCTTGGATCTTCCTCCACATGCATAACCTCATCCCAAGCACACTTAATTTGTCAAATTAAATCGGGGGAAACTCCTTCCTCACAATGAGTCCATATGGGCACCAAAGCTCCTAGATTTGGAGCGCCCCGAATGGGATACTCATATTGTCGTTGAGCAAGCACAGGGTTATAATTTATGCAGCTCCTTAGGAAAATGTCCACATGAAATTATATGTGACCTAGATTGCCAAGGAAGGCACCATCTGATCTTTCCCCCATTCAAACTTGCAAAAAATTGAGCCCAATCCTTTGCCCCTTTAATTTCTTGCTTGTTTAATAAAACTTCTTCAACTGGACTTTCAGCATTTGAAATACCCTTATTAATTCGTGAGATGAACCATACGTACAACACAGGTAGACAACATAACCTCTTCTTCTTGAACTCATGGCAAAGGTTTAGACTTCTGTACACATCAGCCAAAATTGCATTATTTGGGCTTTCTGAATGATTTTTTTAAGCCACAAACACATTAATGGTGGTGTGGTCAACGATATTCTCCATGTTAGGGAAAGGCATGGCTCCGTAGAGTGTGAGAGCTAATGCATCCATGAATGTTTCTCCAAATCCTTCTTCAGCTAATTGCCGCAAACGCCACTCCTAACAGTTGAGATATGTTGGCCCGAGTATCTGTAGGGGACCTTGCCCTTCATTGACAAACCCAGAATATCCTCAAATTCTTCTTTTGTGGGTACTAACTAAAAATCTTTGAAGGTGAAACATCTTAACAGTGGGTCGTAGTATTAGGCCAAAGTTGTAATTGTTGCAACTTGAACTTCCACTTTCAGCAAACCTAATAAATTCCCATATTTCCTCTTGAAAGTATTCCTTGATATGGTCTTCATTCTTCTAGCTAACTCTCTCAAATTACTCAAATTACTTTCTGCAACCTTAATGGATAACTTTTTCTTCAAGGAAACAAAATCTAATTGCCTCTCGACTCCAAATTCCATGTTAATTTGTCTTTTCTTTTTAAACTTAATCACAGCTTTATAATTTTGAACCTAAAATTAAATAAACATGATGAGATGACATGGTAAAACATAAATACATGGATGCAATAATATGTTATGCATGATTTTATTACTAATTCAAAAATCAAGAGGAGAGAAAATAAATAAATAATGAGGAATAAAAACACGTGTATATCTCCCTTTGTGCCTTAACAGAGGTTTGGCACCTAATGGATCTAAGGTGAAATACATGTGCTTACTAGGATGGTTTCCTAATGCATAAATATATCAAGGTCACTAGAGATATGGCCCACTTCATGGCATTTCCCACGACAGTTGGTAAACAACAAGAGGTGAGAGTACCAATGAAGCAAACAAACTCTAGCCGGGGTTCTCACAATGACCACTTGGAAGTACATCCACCATGACACTGCTACACAATCCCCTCTAATTCTAAAGTTACTCAGACCCGGGTATAGGACATCACTCATGTCATGCACACAGTGTATGTGTGTGAAGGAAGGATAATGCATACCCAGATCCCTCCCTGCAAATAAACAGAAAAAAAACAGACATATATATATATATATATATATATATATATATATATATATATAACAAAGTCAATTATCCTAGGATTCAAAATTCAAGCATAAAAATAAAACAATATGAACAAAAAAAAATCAATCATCCAAAATGAACAAAAATATATATAATAATAATAATGATAAATGAGAAAAAAAATAAAATAAATAAATATAAGAAAAAAAGAGGAATGAAAAAGAAAAGAGAAAAAAAAATTAAAACAACCACATTAATTTTATATATTTAATTAAATGGCCTAACTCTCTAAGGTTCCCAGTGGAGTCGTCATCTGTCGCAACCAAAATCGCGACGGAACAACGAACCAAAAAAAAAATAAAAAAATAAAAAGAGGTTTGGAGTTGCCATCATAGTTATTAAAGGAAACTATGAAAAACCAAAAAAAAAAAGAGCAAGGTCTTCGAAAACAGATTTGGGGTACGGGAGTTGGTTACACGTAGGGAAGGTGTTAGCATCCTACAACGCCCGTCCTAAGACGGTACCTTTAATTAAAATACAAATGGATGTAGTCTCCTTTAAATGTGTATTTTCAAAAAAAAAATAATAATAATAATAATAAATAAATAAATATGACAAAGAAAATACAAAGGCCACAAAAAAAAGATTTTTGTTTTTTGGGCCCGACAAGGATTACTCCTACTCCTACGTATCTCCATTCATAATGGAGAGTAGTTCTTTTGAAAAACTTTTAGGAAAAAATATTTGAAAACAACTTGAACTTCTATTTTTGAGTGAAAACGTTGATATTTTAAATTTTCGAAAATATGTTGAATAAAACAAAAACACTAAATACAAGACCGATGCAGATGATATTTTAAAAACATTTTATTATTTATTTTTTTTATTTAAAAGAACAAAAAAAAGGAAAATGAAATACTAAGTCGATGCAAACGATCATTATAGTATTTCTTTTTAAAAGCGAATTTTAATTATTTACTTAGAAACGAAAGTCATTATAGAAATTGATTATAATATGGACCATTTTAAAGGCTATTAATATGATAAGGAAAAACATGTAAAAGCTAACGGTAAGCACAAAAATCCACATCAATGTATGATTCTTTTTCAAATATATGAATGATATACAAATATATACTTAAAAAACGGGACCCAGATATTTATCATCATTTTGATTGAATTAGAAAGTACAACTAACCCTCTGCCACTTTTTCAAAACTACCATTACACTTTGAATTCAATCAAGCTTTTAGATTTAAAGTTTTTAAATAATAAAACAAATGATTAAATGGTTATAGGCTTGGAAAAACCATGTATGCACTAACAACTGCTGTAAAAACATCGTAGACCAAAATCAAATCATTCTCAACATAGATAAAGATTAATACAATCTTACCAATACTCTTCCCCGGAAGAATCGTACCAAACAAAATTTGCCACAAAAACAAACGTCTCGATGAAGCCGGCAGCAAGGTGTGGTGGTTGAATGAGTAATTTCGAAAGTGAGGGAGTGGGTTTTTTTGGTGCTTAAGATTATGGAAAAGAACTCAAGAGCAAGATGAACTGTGGGTTTTGGGTTTTTTGAGAGAGGTCTCTCAAGGTAAGAAAAAATTCCTTTATTCTTTTTTCTTGATGGGTTTATATACATAACAATTTAAATCTAAAGTAATCTCATAAAAAGGACCGTCTTAATTACAACGAATTTTAAAAGGCAAGAATTAGTCTTAATATTATCACATTATGGGAATCAAATCACACAAAAATCAGAGCACAAAATCAAACGTGATCTGGACAAATTAATTATAATTAGAAAAAAAATATTCTTGAGAAACATATTACTATTTTCCTCATTTGGAAAAATAGGTGTCATAAAATCAGAGCATCAAATCAGAGTAAATGATTCTAAATAATAGAACAGATTTTTGTTTCTAATTATTAGACTAACTTCTTGATCTGGAACAAAAACGACAAAGCATAGAGTGTGGGGGTGAGAAAATTAAATTTGGGTTGTTGTTAGTGGAAAGAAAAAGCGGTGTAGGTGTATAGAGTATCTTGGGCTGAAATAAAAACAAAGCTTCATAAGAAAATACATAAAAGATTAAAAAAACTATTTATTTATTTATTATTATTATCCTATTTTTATTATTTAGAAAAAGAAAAACCAAAAGAAAATCTTACTTACTTTTTTAATTTTATTTTTTTTTAAAACAAATTATTATTATTTATTTAGCCATACGAAATTGGGTGTTGACAAGTGTGAATGTGTGTACTTATCCTTTCCCTTGGCTTTTCCCTTTCTTTAGAACTTTTGGAGGGTTCTTCTTTGATTTGCTTACCCTCCCTCTTGAAATCATCCTTGACATAGAACTAGAGTGGTTATTTCTAAAATTCTTTCTCAAATTTTAATGCTTTACCTTTATGCAAAGTTGTACCAAGTCATTTAAATCTTGGTAGGGTAGCAATTCCACTCTATCTCTTATTTCAAGACTTAGGTCACTAAGAAACCTAGAAATTGTAGCCTCTTCATGCTCCCAAATCGCAGTCTCTCATCATATATAATTCCATCTTTTACTTGTATTCCTCAACATCCATGTTATTTTGATGGAGTCTTTGGAGCTTATCCATAAGCTCCCTATGGTAGTAGTAAGGAATGTGTCTCCTTCTAAGGACACTCTAGAGGTCATCCCAATATTGGACAAGAGGAGCATTGTTGATTCTCTTCTCCCTTTATAGGGTTGTCCACCAATACATTGCATTACCTTGGAAACTCAGGGTTGCTAATGTAACATCCCAATTTTAGCATCTTAAGAACTACTAAAATAAAACATTTTATTATGAATATTCAGAAAGCAGATAGTCCAATGTATATGGTATATTAGTACAATCAAGCTATTATATTATCCTTTTATTTCCAAACTATACCTAACAGGATTTAATCTCGCTCGACCGCCCAAACTGATAGCACCTCAACCACTAGAGGTACCACTACACCTGCATCTTCATCTGCTCACACCAATAAGGTGATCATTGCAAAAGAAAACAAACAACACAAAGGAAAGAACACAGAAGAAGCGTAAGCTAATTGAATAAGAGACTACAAAGGCATTATAAAATAATCCATATGCATACAAATTTCCATATTCAATAGATATAGCATAACCACACAACATATCATATTACGAATCAAACTCTTTTAAACTCAATATTATTCGGATACGAGCTCTTGTGTCAAACTAGTGAAGCCATGCACTTCTTGTGAACTAATGAAATAATCTGCTCTCTCCGAGCTACCACACACAAGATTAATCCCTTTTATAGTCGTAAGAAAAATGGAACCATCCTTATGACAGGGCCCCCTACTACTCTCACCACATAACCATTCTCCTCTACATGAGTATGAATAGTTAGTAGAGTTCAAGATAGCTTCACAAAAATGGAACAATATTGGCTGTTAAGGCACACCCTAATGAAACACATCACCAATGTCATTTCCTCGGGAAATACCTTACAACAGTTCACTACATACCTTTATTTCATAATATAAACCAATCATATACATCTTTAATCACATTTTCATATTCACATATCAACCAATTACAATCTCAAACATATACATACATAAAGTATATCAAAACAGTGAAAATCATTTCTCTAATCCCAGACTTCAAAACAAATCAAAATGAAGAATCATGTGCCTAGGATCAGCTGTCAAAATTTAAGCTTGATCCAATGGTTAACGAAGCGAGAATCTTCATTTTACTAAGAGGACGCAATGCTGAAAAACTAAGTAGCGCCTAATGCCAAGAACTGGCACACAACGCTGATCAATTCGCAAAAACCAGCGCTCAGTGTCACCTGACCAACGCTCAACGACAATTGATTCGTAAAAATGAGTGTTCAGTGCTGCCACATGAGGCTTAGCATTGTATCAGATATCAGCAACATCAATTTTGCAGTTTTTGGCAATCTAGGCATCTTTCATAACTCAAATTGGTACTTCTCCTTTAGATATTGTTTTAAAATAGTCTTTAAACCATGGAGTTAATACCAATTTGATCAATGACTCAGATCCTAAAATTCCCAATTACTACTGATTCAAGCAACAACATAGAAATCAAGAATCACACCTCAATTTAAACACAAAAACAATCAATCAAAATCATATCAATTCAGAACACCAACAATCCAAGGAGAATTTCACAAATTAGAGATTACTCAATTAAACACAAACTTAAAGTTAGCTTCCCTTACTTGTTATCCAGCTTAAACAACTCTGAAAACGCCAAACATCACTAACTTCACAGGATGCTCTATTTATACATAGAAACATCACAAGAACGATCAGGACATACTGTTATGATCACTAATCAGCAGAGACACATACAGATGATTAAAAGAACACATGCAAGCAATAAAAAGCTTACATGTGACAAAAACTAGAAGAAGACCAAGGAAAAAGAGTTGAAACTTAACTTACACGAGCGAAAAAACTGATCGATCTAATTTGAAGAGCTCGCCATGAGGATCACTCCTACGGTTTTAGATCTTCAATCAGGCAAACAAAGAAGGAGAATCCTTATAGAGAAGTCGAAGAACTCTAGAAAAATGGTTTCTAGAGAGATAGTGTGTTTTAAAATAATGAAACTCGTTTATAACAATTCTATTTGTACTAAAACTTTTTAATATTAAAATAATCGAGTCTCACTATTTTTAAACCATTATCTCTTTTAAAAGGTCATTTTCTAGGGTCTTACAGCTAAGGGTACCTTCCTCTCCTCATGTACTTGGTGGCAAGCAAAAAGTTAATCCACCTTCACCTCTCAATCTATGTCTAATTCCAGATCATCTTTGCCATTGAAGTGAGGAAGGTCTACTCTAATGGGTCTTGGTTCCCTATGTTCTCTCATAGGCCTTGGTGAAGGAGGTTGATAAAAATTGTTCATTAACCAACTGTCCTCCTCATAGTGTGTGACAAATGTAGGAGTCTTGGAGCTTCTTGAGAAGGTCCTACACTTGATCTTTTCATTTAATCATTCTTTGTGTTCCCTAGTTTGTCTAAACTCCTCTTCAAGGATAGTAGCATACTTTTCTCTTATTTTTTTTCTTGTTCTTTTTGAAGATTTTTTTGCTTCCTCCAAAGTTTTAGTGATTAGAGTTCTAATGCAATTTGTCTTAAACTTTTTTCTTCATCACTTGAGTCGCTACCACCTTGGTGAGAAGCATTTTTTTTCTTTTTATGTTTTCTAAAACTTAACAAAAACTTTGGTCTCTAAAAGAAATTTCAAAGAAGCAGATAATAAGATTCTTGAGTTCTCCTTCAAGAAAGAAAGGTGAATCACTTGAATTGCTTACATACCAAGTCTTTCCTAGTCAAGGGATCTCAATATTCTTACACAAAAAATTCTAATTTGAAACTAAATCAAAGACCAAGTTAATACACACTAAGCTATTAAACAAAACAAAGCAATAAAGCAAGTAAGGCTTAAGCCCCAACTATGGCCTAAATAAAATCATGTACTACTATGCACATAGTATAAGGCCCAAAATATTATTCTAATATTTACAAGGAATCCTAGACTAAGTATTCACATCTTCCTTAGCCCAGGTGAACAACAACTTAGGCTTGCTCGGTTCAGATGAAGCTCAATCTTCTTAGATCCTTATTGACATGACTCTTGTGGTTGGTCCCTTGGATTGGGGTTTTCCATCACTAAAGCAAGCCCTTCGTGCTTAGTACTAATAGTTTGTAGATTATGTGGCCACAACCAGATTCAAACATTGTAAATATGATCACTCTTTATTCATATACCATAAGGAATTTGATATTGCATATATTATGTTGTATGTTGATGATATTATATTGATGGCTTCCTCTGATTCTCTTAGAAAGTACATTATGTCATTTCTGAGTTCATAGTTTGCAATGAAGGATCTTGGTCGACTTTTGCGGATTGTAGTTACTTGTAATGCAACTAGTATGTTTCATCACAAAAAAAAAAACATGCAGAAGAAATTCTTGAAAAAGCGATGATGACTAATTTCAAAACTTATCCCACACCAGTTGAAACAAAGCCCAAACCTGGCGCGTGTAATGACCTTCCCTATGAGGATCCTACTAAGTATAGACGTCTTGCTAGAGCATTGCAACATCTTACTTTTACCAGGCTTGGCATTTTTTATGTGGTGCAACATATATGCATGATCCTAAGGAAGAGCACATGCATGCTCTCAAGCGTATTTTACGTTACATCCAGGATACTATTGATTTTGACTTGCATTTGTACAAATCCAACATTGACAAGCCCCTCTCTTACACAAATGTAGATTGTGGTGGATGTTTGAATACTAGACAATCTACTTTTGGATATTGTGTTTTCCTCGATGATAACTTGATTTCTTTGTCATTCAAACGACAACCTACATTATCTCATTCTGGTGTTGAGGCTGAATATAGAAGAGTAGCTAATGTTGTTTCTGAATCTTGTTGGATTTGAAACGTTCTTCTTGAGCTTCATTGCCCAATTCAAAAAGCTACATTAGTGTATTGTGACAATGTGAGTGTCATTTATCTATCTAGTAATCGTGAACAACATCAACAAACACACACATTGAGATAGACATCCACTTTGTACAAGAAAAAAGTTGCACGTGGTGAAATCTGTCTTCCTCATGTCCTGTCCCACTATCAAATTACTGATATTATCACTAAAGGTCTTTTGCGCATACTCTTTTATGATTTTTAGAACAATCTAAGTGTTTGTCAACTTCCTATTTCCACTAAGGGGATATGATAGATATTATTGTCAAATAAATTGTTATTATTTTGAGAATGTCATATAGTATTAATTGCCTAAAGATTAGCCAAAATCATAACTTGTCAATTGTAATGACAACCTAAATTATCTCTTGGATTTTTTTATATATTCTTCATCAATAGAAAGACAACTTAGATGATTTCCAACATGTTTTATTCTTTTATAAAACAAACACTAAGTTCTATGTTTCAATATTTATAAATAAGTATTAAACATTGTGCTTACTAATATTAGACATTGTATTATTGACAAAAAAAAAAGAAAATTTATGTACAAAAGGTTATACTATATATAATTGAAGTCACAAATAATAGTTTTTATCTTCAAAAAGGAAAAATCAATTAAATTGGTTACTTTCAAAACAATTTTTTTTATTTTAAGCTTAAAATGTTATTTCTTTCGACTCACAAGTATTTCAAAAACATACCCTGATTAGTCCATTTTCAAGCTTGGAGTCCATGAGCAAGTGAAAGAGAACTCCATGGATTGAGTTGATGCACAAAAGTAAGAGAGAAATGAGAAGAAATGGTTCGGCTATGGTAAGGCAGAAGTGCTCTCAAGTGAGGTTTCGCCAACACTCAAGGAAGGAGACTATAGGAAATCACTAAGGAAAGCTCTAGCCTAAGTTGATTCACAAAGAGAATGTAATGTGTATGCATTTCAACAACATAACTCTACTAATTTTGTGAATATTTTACAAGACGTAGAGCTCTCTATTTATACAAGAAAATGAGAGATAGGTTCTTCAGAAAAAAAAAAAAATAGTGGGTGGAATGGTTTAGAATGTTGTAATTTGAGCTAAGAAAAAAAGGCATGTGCAAGGTGTGACTTGCCACCAAAGCAAGTCACATGTGCCATACTTGTAGACTCTACTTGGAAAAGTTTGTCCACCAAGCTTGGCTCAAATTAGGGTTTAAACCCTATATTATATGCGTTCCACTCCAAGGCCTAACATGTAGCCCAATTCTTCTTGATCCAAAACACCAAACTTGGCGCAAATTAGGGTTTAAACCCTATATTATATGCGCTCCACTCCAAGGCCCAACATCTAGCTCAATTCTTCTTGGTCTAAAGGCCCACAAACCCTCTAAGACTCAATACATGGTCTAAAGAAAATCTTATATTTCTAGACCCAAAATACAAAGTTCACAATTAAATCTTAATATAGTATTTACGATTATAGAATCCTATGTTAGGTATTCACATTCTCCTTAGCTCAAGTGAACTTCAACTTGGACCTGACATGCTCATAAGAGACCTAACCTTCTTGTCTCTAGCGATAACTCTGATAATTGGTCCCTTAATTATAGATATTTCATTAAATCCATATAAATTTTGAATGAAAGTTAATTAAAAATCTTACCAAAAATCTTTAAATAAATTAAATATAACAATTCCACTATTAACAACTGAATTTATTTTCTATTTTATCTTCAATATGATATAAATTATTACAACTCCCCAAAAAGCTCATTTCATCCTTCATATGAATAAAGACTACTCAACTTAATATAATAATATCTCTCATATCCTTCCTTCATTATTACTCCTTAACTTTGAAAATTGTAAATTCATCTTTTTCACTACTAAAGACCCTTCCTTTCCCAAAATAAAACATACCGTCTAAAATTGGTACATTGAAAATCATTCATAAATATTTTATTGAATACTAATAATATATGCAAACATCGCAATTTTAGATAAAAAAATTTGCACTAATTCTATCTATCCTTAACCTACCTATTTTTTGAATTTGGTCGATTCTTAACCTAATTAATAAGTTAATGATGTATGTTTTTGTTTGCTAATGTTAACTTAACAAGACATACATTATATTTTTTATTATTATAATTATACTTTTATATGTAATTGTCTTATTGGTGTAATTTTATAACATATAATCACTAGAATGATGTGAGTGATTCAAGTTCATATAGAAGAAAACATACTGAAACATTTATTTTTCATGATACTTCCATATAAAAAAATTGTTGCACGGTAAATTCTAATGTTTAAAGTTAAAATCATGTTACTTAAGTTGCAGAAGAAAAATGCATTACAGAATAATTTGTAAAGATATAACATTTTGTTTCAATTGATTAAATTTAGAGAAGAGTTTTTACTGAAATTCTTCTATGATTTTATTAACTTTAATTATAAAATAAATCTTATCTAATAAATATTATCTTAAATAAATGGAAGAACATTGTTATCTCATTTATATTATCTATCAATTATAGATTATAATAATTACACATTTCAACTAGTAAATTATCTTAAATATTTTAATTTTTTATTATTTAATAAAATGAGTAAAAAATTATTATTTTTAAATATGATAACTTAACACACATCAACACATAAGTTTCACATAAATATATGTTTCAGAGTGACAGAGAGTGGTGAAACTTACTATATTCTCATATATA
>Ga0214544_1005530_pt1 | contig 24376 bp, 13 predicted proteins | sample CNSS3metaG_FD_160074 | JGI IMG/M metagenome (GOLD analysis project Ga0214544, IMG submission 160074) | Root nodule microbial communities from cowpea collected in UCLA plant growth center, Los Angeles, California, USA - CNSS3 | ecosystem: Host-associated > Plants > Roots > Nodule | place: USA... | reverse complement strand
ATTCTTTTTTTTTTTTTTTCCCTTTTTTTTTTTTTTTTTTTTTTTTCCTTTATTTTTTTTTTTTTTTTTTTTTTTAAAAATTTTTTTATATTTTTTTTTTTTAAACATTAAATTTTTTTTTTTTTTTTTGGAACAAATTTAAATAAACACAGATTAAAAACAAAATGACGAACATTTTATAGACAAAAAAAAAATTAAAACCATAAAAATAAATTTTACAAAAGATCAAAACAATTTTTCAGAGACAAAAAAAAATAAAGCAATACTTTGAAGACAAAATGCATTAAAAAAAATTGAAAAGATGGTCAAACACGCCTTATCTATCCTGAATGCCCTTAGAACTATATTTATAATCAATTTTAGCAAAGTATTCACTAATGTTGACTTAGCTAACTAACTTTAGATCGAATTGTTGCACAAAACTTGCTTTCATTCTGGTCATTCTTTATCTAGTTGAATGAGTGAAGCCTTCAACAAGGAACATCAAATTATGGATATACATTATCTAAAGAATGATTCAACGTGCAGGACTGCATTATAAGGGAGAGGGTATGGACAGAAACGAAAACATATAAAAAAAAGAGTAAATTATAACCATGACAATATTTTTTCAATGCCAAAACATGCAATAAATCTCTCAAAATCTCATCTAGCACTTAGATATCATATCCACCGCTTTGTACACATTATTGTTCACATGTTCTTTTTCATAAAAGTAGTAAGATGCAGCAAATTCCCAGTATGATATATGTTTGCCTCTTACATATCAGATTATGTGTTTGAGAGAAAGTATTCTGTCACTTTTTTCTAGACACAGCTGCTGCAATCCCACCTGCTATAAGTCCCACAGCAGTAGCAGCAATGCCTAAGCCAATTACACCATCTGCAATGAGAAAAAAAAAAAAAAAGTGTCATGGTTTCATCAGTGTCAAGATCAATCTGATTTCCTCTTGCATTGAAAAAAAAAAAATGCAGCACAAAATTATTAAGTAAATCATGAACGATTGAGGGTGACCTTTTGTGATCTTATCCTCGATTGCCTTCTTCAGTGTCACTGCCTGCCTCCAGTCGGGTGCAATCTAAGGAGAAAACACAACAAATTATCACGATGTCACATTAAACTATATAGATGCAAACATGTGCTGCATCATCATCAGTCATATCATATATAAAAAAATTTGATGATGCGCTTTGTCCTTGCTTGGAATCTGTTGTTGGATTTGGAGAGAGATGGCAAAAAACACCCAAAACTTAAAAATTGCAAGTGGTAAAACAATATTAGAAAACATGGTTAGGTGTTATGCTACGGACACAAGCCAAAAACAACCTCCTTCAGATGTAAAACGACACACAACCTCTCTCCCAGGCCAGTGACACTTGTTCTCCACACAAAAAAAGGTTAAATCATTATGCTGAATAATTATAATTTAACTCCTCTAATATGTGCAAAGATATGTGAAACTGATGCATAAGAAATTACAGAGGAGATTAAAATGTGAAGATTTAGATTCCTTACTTTATTCATACTTGCTTTAGAGAGGCCAAATCCAAAATAACACAGAGACAAACATAAATAAATGGATGGACAGACACATACCGTGAGGCACCTGTCAACAAGATCCCTACTCCTTGAATAGTCACCATTTCTAAAGTATCCAACAGCCAGAAGATAAAGCTTCTCCCTTTGCTGCAATGGCTCCTTTGTAGAAGGCAAAGATGCTGCCGTTTCCATGTACACACACGTGCATAAATACATAGATACATACATGTTATTTACTATCAATCAATACATACATACATAGGTTTATAATTGCATTGCATACCTTCAAGCATGGCTATCCCACGGTGCACATCTTGGGGATGTTTGGAGTGCACAAGAGCCCATGATAAACGCAATAGACAATCTTGCATCTGTTCATCAGAAGATAGTTTCTCTGCCTCCAATACCTCCTTTTCACACCCCTGCAAATGCATGCAATCTCAAACACTCAACACACAGAAACATATACATGTGTGATCGGTAACAAATTGAATGAATAATTGATGAACAAGTTTGAGATTCGGAATGGAAACCCTAAGAAATACATACAGAGACGATGTCAGAATCGCAATAGGGTAGATGGTCTTTGCCGGAGAAGAACTGACCCACCGAATCCATGATCATCCCTAGCTTCGCTTCAATCTTCGCCATCGAATTCAACGACCACCGAGTCCAACCCAATTCAACTCACTCTATTTGACTTCCAAAAACTCGCTCCCTCTTCAGATAAACTCAGACCAGACCATTTAGATTTCACGCGAACACCGCCTCCTTGATAGTACTATGTTACTCGCATAAATATATTATTATTATTATTTATTATAATATTAATAATAAATATTTCTTTTAATTAAACCAATTGTTATACATGCATTCTACAATAATGTATTTTTTATTGTCGCGTCTTGAAAACTTAAGAACGAAGTCTGGATATTGTCAGACACGTGTCTTGTGGGTCCAGAAAACAGCCCACTTGCTACAATTTCAAACCTCTTCACACATTAACGCATGAATCCAACTTCACTACTTCATCTATTATTGTTATTATTAATTCTTTTTTTCTTCGATCTAGATTTTTCTTTTAAAGATGTACATTAAGGTTTTGCGTTTACCTTCTAGAAAAGATAATGTTTATTATCATAATTATTTATTTTACACGCACAAGACAAGGACTAAAGAGTCGACTTGGGAAATTGCAAGGTGAGCTTCACTTCTTGGCTTCTTCGAACAAGTTTAAACCTTAATAAAAATGTTAGAAACACTATTTCCTGAAAATTCTTTTTTGGAGGATCGAAAATTTGGATTAATAAGTGCTGGTTATGAAGAATGTGTTATTAACACTCCACTTATGCAAGTAAAAGATTGAGTTGAGAGTTTTCACAAACATGTTCATGTTTGTTCATGACAAACTACAATTCTGAAGAAAAATGTTTAGCTCCCTGTACATTTTCTTTACTTACAAGCCACAAATAACAACCAGAGTGTAAGCCAAATTGTCATACAAAATAAATAAATCAAATAAAAAATCTCCATACATAGATTTTCACAACCTATCTCTATCCCCACTCACTTTCTTGGTTCGTGTAAAGAGAGTCTCACATAAACTACTGATATGAATCTAATGACTACTTGTAGCAGATTAGTAACTTGGAAGAAGTGAACAAAACCAAACCATTCATGACACAAGATGTACATTATGTACCCTGCAAGGCTTCACAAAACTAAAATCTATGAGGATAAAAGAATGGCTTCACAAATCCCCCATCATTCTATGCTTTCATTGGTACCTGATGTTCTTCTCATTCAGATTCTTCACCCTTCACCCTTCACCCTTCACCCTTCACCCTTCACCCTACACCTAAATGAATTAAGATCTTTAACAATCTAATAGGATTCTTGCCTTCTTGAGCATAAATTACTGTCAAGTGATCCACTTTCCTCATCTTGCTTAAGTAAAAAGTCTGCATTTCCAGTATAAAGCCGGGTAGAGAGCGTAGGCGAGGAAGGGCCAGCACCTGCAATTGTTTCAACACAAATGCAAATATGAAAGATTATCATTCATCTGGTTAGTCTAGTGGCAGCAGAATTCAGCTGTGTGATCAAATTTACCACACACCTCTAAAAGAAGGGCATCTCTCAAAGTCCTTGGTTGTATGCAACAATACTGTTCCAGAGAGCACAACGATGAAGCCACAAATTTCTGATACTATAGTTCCACCACTTTGGCCGTCCCAATCCTGTAAGCATTACTTTTGAATGTAAATAGGTTCTTGTACAATTCATAGACAACGGAATCATCTTATACTGCATTCAGCATTAAAAGCCAAAACTAGTTGATTATACCTTAAACATTATTACACTGGCTAGTATTGTAAGTGTTGTGAACATGACATAGTATATAGGAGATACAACTGCTGTGTTGAAGGTGTCAAGAGCCTGGAACATTACAATCATGTCAGTGATGCATATAGTCGATTCATATTTTCAAATTAAGAACTTCATATACAATGCACAGAGCAAATTTGAATTATCTGTAATTGCTTTCTTTTTCAATTGAAGTTTAGCTGGACATCATTTTGAAATAAATTTAATTAAGAAATGAGAATAGAAAATGTAAAATATGTAATTGATCACTATGTCACTGGAAGGAGTTCTCAATACCAGTAGTTTAATAAAGTGAATGCCAGATTTTCAACAGTTAAATATTTGTTTCATTTCTAACTTCTAAAAGATCGTATCATTACATCAAGAAACAGCTCAGTCAAACTGATTAAGAAGCTAACAAAAGTAAAAATACAGAAACAAAGCCGCCTTAATCAGCCTAATGTTCTTCTGTATCCATCTCTTTTGTATATGAAATCATATAGTATTCAATACTAAAACTCAGAACTCAGAAGAGATCCATAATAAAATAGATGCCTAATTCCTGACCTTTTCTAAAATTTGAAACCTCGTGTCTATTGGAATTGATGCCTAAAATGGTAGTGAAGCCTCATACCATTAGTTACATTACATGAATCAATCAACGTCTCTAGGCTCTATTAAAAACTAAGTTTTCAGTACAATCTTTTAGAAGAATAATTTTCTTATTGGTTTTTAATACACTTCTCTTAACTATTTTCACTTTGGATCTTCTATAAGTCTGATGACACAAGAGCAAACCAACATAGGCAAGTTTCTGTCACACTATCCCTAATAGTTATTACAATAACTTTATCCTTAACCGCAAGACACCAAGAAAAACTATACTACTACATATGAAACCAATAAAAATGATTGAGAGGTCAATGATTTGTCCATAGACATCAATCAATATTTTCCATAGACATGAATCAATATTTATGATGCTTTATTTTGCTGCCTTTTGATTCATTTAACCAACTTGTAGTTCTCACTCCAACAATCCAACTTTCTTTCAGAAACACTAGATATAAACTAATATTGATATTCCATTACTGCTATATCAGATATATAAACCTAACCCAAGAAAATGAAAAATAAAGCTAGGTAATGGCTGAAGACTACCTCCTTACAAGATGAAACAATAGAAAACAAGCAAATAGCAGAAATTAGAGAACCCCTTTCCTGAGGAAGAACCAGCTTCCTCACCCAGGCTACCTAATATTGATACCATTCAATTCCAACACGCGTCATATAATCCTTCCCACTCTCCACCCTCTATCCTCTTGCCACTTGAAATTTTCTGCTATTCTTTCTCTCTCTCCTTCAACCACACCCCCATGTTTCATTCCTCCCCTCTTCTGCCTCCTGTGCAACATGTTTATTTATTCTTCCATAATCTCTCAGAACCATGTTCATGAGCCTAATTTCACATCCTTGCGACTACCATACCCCTATATATAGTTTGTAAGGCGTTTTCCTTCATATATAAAAACAAAATACAACTTCGCTGCATTCTTCATTTTTGAAACTTAGGCCCAATGATATCCTCCTCCATAGTAATGTTTCCCCATGTTTTCTGTTGAAAGGATTAGTGACAAAATAGGTCACGGAGGATGGTACCTCATACCTGGTACCTCACACCTGGTACCATGTTGAGAAGAAGGATTCCCAGAAGGAATATAATGAATTCCTTGTATCATGTATACACATAAATATTCTTTTTAATTATAAACAAAAAAGGAACGAAAATAATAGAAAAATAATTGGTAAGATATTTCCCTATCAAATCATATCATATATCCTTATTGATTGTAATTAAATAATTTATGTAACATATCAAATCATAGACATATAAATCATGAGACAAGCTTGTTACAAATATCATTAATGTGAAATCCTTCAAGAGATTTAGTAAACTAGTTAGTCCGCTGTTTGTGGAAGCTAAGAAAATAATGACAAAAGCTAGAAAATATTTTGTGAATGAAAATCACTTTGTCTTTGTCAAAGTAATAATCAATCTATAATATGTTTTATCTTTTCAAATAATAAATTTAACACTTAATAAATCTTTCTTTTACCCACCCCTTCGAGAAAGGAGCCGTTCTTGTGGAATACATATGGATCAAGACATCATAGATGCAACACAAAAAATAGAGAAGAGATCACTTTTCCTCATATATTAACATATTACAACGAGAAGGTATTATATTCCAGCTTAAGAATTTATCAAAGGTTTGAACTACCACCAACAGGTTATTGATAAAAATATGTGTACGACAAGGCCAGCATGACAATTTTGAGACATTAAGTAACAAACCTTATTAAGATAATTCATTTGCATGATGACACATATAGCCACAACTAACATAAAAAACCATGTCTCTGGGTAGATCAACTGATTTTTCCCTTCAAAAGTTAACTTCAAAGAAGTCCCGAGGGCCTTAACACTCATCACCTGCAAAATTATAGCAATCCAATGTAGATCAGCCTCAGTATTATTGTAGTGTTATACAACGCATAAAGTTTTCAGTAAATATCTTCAACCGCGATTATAGAAATAATTATGCAAGTAAAAAATATATAAAAAATCATATGGAAGCAGAAAGTCTATTTATGAAATTCATTATTAGAACACGGTAGTGAATATGCATGAAATCGTGTTCCTCGGACTCTATACTATGAAGTGTAGATCAATCATGAAACATAAAACCTAGCAGGAGAGAAAACATTGAATTTACTTACAGAGAGGGAACCCATCAACGAACAAATGCCAGTAAAAACTAGCACATTTGTATGCCCACATTTTGGTGCAAAATGGAAGACCAGAATGAAAACCAATACTATTACTGAGCCCACATATGCCAGAAAAGCTGCAAGCACGGAGAAGACCTTCGTAATCAAGGAGCTAATATGAATAACATTATTAAAAAAAGAAAGTGCATTCTAACCAGGTTGAGTAGCCATATCCCATATTTGCAGAACTGAATTAATGGGTGATTCCCTAGGGGCATGAATAACAATAATGATACTACCAGCAATGCACATTACACAGCCCAATATCCCAAGATGGTGTAGCTTCTCTTTCAGAATAATGTCAGCCAACACAGCACTGGAGAATACCATGCAAAGATCATTGAAGAAGCAACCATGTTGCCAATGATAGAAGTTAAAATCTCCTTAACTCCCAGTTGAGAAAGAAAACAAAGGGGAATACCTCACAATAATACTTAATGCGCCAAGAGGGGTAACTAGAACCGCCGGGGCAAACGCATATGCAACAAAATTTGCAACCTCTCCTACAATCACTGTACAATAAACCATACAGAAACAGATTCTGCAAGAAATCAGATAAATAAAAAAATGACCAAGACAAACAAATATTTACATCTAGCTAACAATAAAGCATGTAAAACATGAAATCCAGGTTCCACTATACAATGTAAAACAAGTTATCGTAACTTACCAGATTCAAAAATTTCATTAAAAATAAAATCCAATTAACTCCAGACAATTAATTGATAAAAGCAAACCAATTATTAATACAAGACAAAACCCATTAAGGTACAAGAAAATCTAGATTCTAGCACCCCCGTCCCGCCATGTTAAAAAACAAAGCTTTAAGCATTAAAAACCAAAATTAAAACAACACTGAAAGCTTACTTGTGATCATTCCCACCCACCAGAGTGGCTCCAAGAGATAATAATACCCACCAAAACCTACAAAATGACAGAGAAAACAAAATCATGCATAACCAAACACAAGCTTCCAAATAGAAATTCTAATTGTTACAGAAAAAAAAAATGAGAAATTCCCTCACCAGCCCTGACACCAGAAGCAGCTGCAGCTCTTCTGAGACCTTGCTTCTTAATGATGAAACTTGCCCCAATGAACCCACTTGACACCAAAGCCAGTATGAGACCTTTCAGATTCTCCTTGGACAGACCCATCACGAAAAATCGTGATTCTCTTCAGATTTTGAATCTCTTATTCGTCTTCGTCTTCTTCTTCTCTTCATGGATGAGACACGAGACAAACACGGTTCCTCAGATCATCATCATTACCTGTTTCATGATTGTGGCATGGAAAGCAGGAAAAGATAGAGTGCGAACTACCTCAAACTTATTATCCTACACCACCGTGAGGGCCCCACTTGTTATTTTTAACCCTTTTCTCTGTTTACGCATCTATTGCGGACAATAACGCTTACAATTTCTGACTTTCAATTCTCCTTCCGTCAATTCAAGTCATTTAGTTAACCATATAAACTAATTCCAAAATATTAAGTATATATTTTACTATACTTTTTCTTAAATACATATTGTAATATTACTTCATTGGTAAATTGTTTAAAACTTCTAATCTTTACTATTTAACGAAAAATAATAAATAATGCTTTCTTTATGAAATTAATTGTGATGAAACTGTTTTCGTAATAGTATTTTGTACAGCTTAAATATTTTCACTCGAATCAAAGTTTTAGTTCAATGATTAATGCCAGTGAAAAAGGTTGAAAAACAAGTGGGACCCTTACAACCTGGTACAAGTTTGTGGTGGTACACGTCATCATTAAAATATAACTATGTTTTAAAAAATTACAAGTCGTGGCATTTATTTATAGAAAAATGGGTTAAAAAATATAAATAGTAGCGCGTGTTGAATTTTCTTGGGGGTTGAGTTCAACGGGTGCAACAGTGGTGTACATGAAGCGAGCGTGAGGAGGGGTGCATGGAATCGAAAGAAGAGTACACGTGTTGAGTTGTGAGGTGGCCAAGGTTGAAGAGGCACATGTGAGTGTATGAATGTATCCAAATGGAAGGTAGGGTCAACGTTTTGAATAGTGTGGACACGTGTTTGGTTTTGGGTGGTGGGTGAGGATTTCTTCTAAACGCATTACACCCTCTAACGTCGCACATCGTAGCACAATGTCGGCAACCAATTAAGGAAGTGAAATCCAATAATTTTAATTTTAACAACAATTTTTTTTTTAATTAAGGTGAAATGAAATTGGAAAAAGTGAGATCAACGTGTAATTAAGATTTTAGTAAGAAAAGAAATATTGATGTATTCGAAAAAAGAATATTGTTTAAATGGTTTGAAATGAATTTCACACCACTTTAAATCAATTTGAAAATAAAAGGAGTTTAAGTTTTAGAAGTTATTATACACTTGCTTTTTTTACCTCAGGCTTCACTTTCCCATGATCTTCTCCCCTTTTCTTCTTTTTCTTTTTTTTTTTCAACAGTTTTTGGAATTGCCTGAACTAATACAATTAAAATCGAATAATTTCAGGTTAGGTTCAATTCAATCTAATTTAACTGATTGAATCTTAAAATTGAACCAGATTAAACTAAACTCAGTTAAAGTTACTGATACCCAGATAAAGCTTTCGATTGTATTTCCAAACAAAAGAGTTGAAAATGGAGAAATATATTTAAATCCGGGAAAATAGCATTCATATAGAAGCAAGATTAGGAAAGAAGTAACAAATAATAATAATTTTTTTACAATAACCTTAACTTATTAAAAATATAATTATTTTGGTAGATTAGGTTTACTTACAAATACAAAATCATAATTTACGAAAATAACTTCAAACTTTAAGAAGAAAAAATCCGACTAACTACAGCACAACACCCCAAACTTGCAAGACAATAACCCACGCATCAAAGGCAGAACATAAGTCATACATGAATCACTAGAATCAAATATTTAACCTTAAAATATAAAGGTAAGGAACAATTAAAAATCCAAATGGAAAATGCATTAGTTGAAACGCCTAATTAAAATAGAAAGTATATACATTTTATGAATTACTGGAAACGCATAAAACTTAAACCAAATGAAAGAGAAACTTTGGGCAAGAAAGCGAGAAATCGCTTTGCATTCACTTCACTATTCACTAATGAAACTGAGTTGAAGGAGCTACAAAATCTTGGAAATTATAGCTATAATTACCACAAAAAATCAAATACATTTGTCTACATCAGCTAACATACTTTATGGAGTGAGCAGTAAAATCCAATAAAATTGCAGAATTGACAATGTACAGTTTCCTAAGTATGTCTATAGCAAGTGGGTAAAACTCTTCGCTTTTCAAGATTTTAGGCTTGTCACTTTTCTTGGTCATCTCCAAAGAAAGGGGTTGAAATCAAAAGGGAAAAAGAAACAATTGGCAAGACTAGCTTTTCATCTTGCATTATAGATCTTTTCGGCTTCAGCCATTTTGTTCAAGGATGTGAATCCCAGTGTAGGGCTATTTCTCATATCCGCCAAAAGACACCAAAAAGGGATCCGCAAGATCTTATTCCCATGGGTGGAAGAAAAAAATTCCACAGAATGTACAATAGCTGAAGCTGTATAAATGCAGAGCAGAGGGAAATCCATCCACCAACACTTATAATCAGCCACTCAAATTCCACCAACCTGGTTACTTTATACCTGAAGAGAAGCCTTGTCTTGAAGGAAACCCACCAGGTTGTGTCCTGTAAGGTTTCTCATTACCAAACCGTTTGTCCGACGGCCCAGCACCAAGGATCCCGAGTGAGTTAGGATCAGTTATCCGGACTCCATTACTTCCGCTCCTTTGAGCTGGCGGCTGACCCTGGAATTGATTATCACTTTCAGCTCTTCTTCTTCGCTTCCATGCCTCAGATTTTCCACTATTATCAACTGGTTCTGGCGTTTGATAGGTACTCATATTTTTTAATCCTCTTTGCCTCTCCATATGGCGACGGAATAGGTTCCCATTTCTGGTAAATGAAGCAGATACTGATCCATTGCCGTGAGAGGGGCCAACACCTGCCTCATCTTGCTCCTGTCTAAGTTTGGAATATATTTGATGAAGCCGTTCCCCTGAAAGATGGGAAAAAGTGGAGACGTATTTCCACAGTCGCACTGTCATTCCTGTAAATAAGCAAACAAAATAAATCAATATAACTAGAGGCTAGAGTATCCTAAAAATGATTAACCAAAATAAATGTTGACATATCCTTTTAAGAAAATGAGACCAAACAACAAAAACAAAAGAATGAAAACTTACTATCTTGCTTATAGGGCTCCTCTTCATGTTCCAACACAATTTGATCTATCCTTCGCCCAAGAAGTTGCAAATAGTTGCGTATTTTTGAAAGCACCTGAGCAGGGAGGAATATAAACAATGCAACCATGAAAATAAAAAGACAAACTACAAGGAAAAAAGCCAAAAGACATACCTTCTCCTTGGGAAGATTGGCACTAGTTTGCTGCAACCTGTGAAGACGTTTCAATGTCTTCATTTCTTCAACCATTACATCTTGACACCATTCCATCCATTTCACCTCCTTAAACTGTTCATATACTTCCTCGTTGTCAGACATTTCACCCTCTTCCTTTACTATAGATTCAACCTTCTGGGGTTTCTGAAATCTATCCTTTCTCATTTGGACATTAACAGAACCTGATTTTTTCTTTTTCTCCTGCCCACGTACCAATGAGATGACATTATCTCTCTCTTTCTTTGAAGGCTTCCGTCCGACTTTGCTATTGGTATTTTTCACACCAAGAACCGCAAGTTCCTACACAACAAAAATCAATACACCATGGTAAGTGACAAATAGTGAAAATAGATTCAACAAATGAAGGGTCCCAGAGTTAAAAAAAGTTTAGCACGAAGTAGATCTTAAATTGCTGTAGGGGGGATTTTAACATGAACATGAAAAGGATCAGGGCATTACTTCAAAATTCAAATAATCTTAAACCACTGGAATACACAAAAATTATTGTTAAAAAAGATGCCAACATACATCACGGAGCATGCCCCCGAAATATGGACACCGTGAATGTAAGTCTAAAACAAAAATCAGAGCAGTGAAGGACAATATTGGTGTGGAATGCAAAGTCCCAGAGGGATTTTAAAAAATGAAACAAATAAAGCCAACAATTCATAAATCTACAATTTACATCAGTCTGAGATTACACCCTTGTTCATTCACTTAACAAAACTACCTTCTCCCATAATTCTGTCAACTCAATATCTTGTTCTGCTACAGACTATAAGCATGTATGTTACCCTCAGCTCACATTATGACCACCCAACTACTACGGTAACTTGTCCAACTCTTCTTCTCTTCTTGCTAGTAAAAACCTTGGTAATTGGGGATATAAGTGTGTAACATTCAATAACAAACAAACTCATGAAGGGTAATTAACAAATTGTAGAAGAATAGGTAGCATGTAAAACCACTAAAAAAAACAGAGGAAAAGGAAGGGATTAAAGATTCATTAGTAGATATGTAAATTGTAAATACAGAAGAAACAAGAGGGCATAATAAAATTAAAATTTAAGTAATTGCATACTTGCTCCAAAAGGGCATTAGCACGGTCTTTTAAATTTGGAGCCCGTGGTAAGAAAGTTTCATGGTGTTGAAGTTCTACCGGTGCAATTTTTTTCGTGAGGCCAAGTCTTTCATCTAATCTTATCTTTTCCCAATTACCAAAACCATGGAAATATATGCCAAGAAGCAATCTAGCATCATCAACTGTAAAAAAGTAAAATACAATTAGAAAAGCAGAAATTAAGTAAAAGGAATATATAACAAAAACTATACAAGAGGATAAACCTACTTTGATTCCATCCACAACCTTTAGACCAGTTTGATGGTTTGAGATATGACAGAACACGAAATTGAGCAATAGGATCTTCATATCGATCAATACGCTTTGCCAGAAGTTGAAGTTGCTGGACACGGGTAAGTAGATCATTTGCCTTCACAGGGACACCAAAAAAGTCCAGCAGAGGCCCCTGGATGCAATATTACATGTGAAAAGCTTCTAAGGATTCTAAGGGGAAAAAAAAATACTAATAACCATTTCAACCCTTATTCTAGGGAACTTAATGTTATACCAACCTTCACATCTAAATTACCAAGTTCCACTGCCTCTGTACAGCCATCAATAAGAGCATTGAAAAGTTCAACCTGTGCTCCAGTTGGAGCTGCACCAACCGCACCACCCACCTCGGCAGCAATTAAGTCAACCTGGCTCTCATTGCCATATTTCATAACCTGGTAAAGAAAATTAATTACTACCAAATAGAATAACAAAATGAAGCATACATAAGACACATTGCACAAACACCAAACACAAACTGACAAGGCATAATACTAGAAAAGTCCAAAGAACAAAAATAAAAAGAATAGGTAATACATGAACTCAAAAGAGACGAAAATGCAGCTTTTACACACCCATTTACTATTACGACCCCACGTGAAGTACAACAATTAACTTTATCCAACAAAAGGAGCAAGGAAGAGATCTTAGATGCTGGTAAGGAGTAGATCACTCCCTACTTCAATAGAAAATAAAAAACCATAAAAGTATGTCATTGTTAAAACAAAAAAAGAAAAATTTCATAACGCAAACACTTTCCAGACCACAAGATATCCATTTTGAGCCAGCTTTAGTTCATAGTGAAGCTTAAGCCCGAAACCATAATGTGCACACAAATGCCCATATTAGGCTTTATACAGTTGTTGAAGAATGCAAAAATATTAATTGCTTTAGTCATGTGGAAACAAATTATAATTTGATATTAAATTGTAAATGATAAAAAAGAAACTTTAAAATCAGTTAGTAATTTGGTGTCACCTCAATTTCACGGCTTCATTCGTCCATGTATAAACGAAAAATTTACCCTATACAATAAACTAAGTACAATATGAATGTTTAACTACTTTGTTTTATTTCTGCCCAACTACAACTTTATGGTCCTAGCTTAGATTCACAATTTTTACAATACAAACCTCTAAAAGTTAAAATACAGATCCTATATCACCTAGTTAGCTAAACTTTTCAGGAATGGAAGTGAGAAATACCATGAGAATGATTGGGATGAAGACTAACAATATACTGATCTAGGAAATCCTTAGAAAGTTTCCAGTATAGAAAGTAAAGGAATCTTACCGAACGAGAAAAACGAAGTGCGTCTCTTTTTGATAAATTTCCATATGACCAACTTCTCACTTGAACACATGCTCCTTCAATCATTGGTACTGCAGGAGCAGAATACTCTGGTTTCCGACGTTTCTGAACTCGTTCAGGTGGTTCAGGTTCCTTCTTTTTTCTTTTATTAGTTCTTTCTGATGGATCAACTTCTGCATAGCTTTTAATATTTCTAGCAGAACGAGGAGCAAGAGCTTCCTGAAAGAACCAAGATAAGCCAGGTAAAGCATCAATTAAAACGATATTACATACACATAATTCTTAGAAACTCAACAGCATTAGAGAAAATTATTTAAGAATATATCTATAAAGTACAGGTTCAAACCTCTGCTTGGAATACAGAATCAGGCTTTATCCATCGGCTCCAAAAACTCCCATCATCTTCATCATTGCAAAAATTGGCAACCTACAGTTTAAAAGGTAAAGAGAATTATTAGCATTTCCTCATCATATCCAAAACTATATCTTACCCAACCCAAAATAAAAATAACATTACCAAAAAAGCAGATTAAAAACGTAAACAACCAAATTCATGGTAATCTGCACAATCTTACCTTAAAGGCACTTAATAACTCATTTCCCTGTTCCCCATCAGCTTCCTTCTCTTCAACCTTCTCTGCTCTTTCAAGAATTTCATCTATATCCATACTTAAGAGTCTTTTCTTGCTTTCTTCATCATTTCTTTCTTCCTTAAAAAGCTCCTCGGCTCCAAATCGTAAGATTGCAGACAGCTCATTCTGTCATTTCAGAAGCAAATTATTAGTTAGTAATTGTGCAATTAAGTTAAAAAAGTCAAGTATGCAGAACCTAAATCGATTTGATGCAGTCCACAAAAATACAAAACAGAAGACATCACCTCATTAGATTGGAGTTTTAGTATCTACAAAGACATGATACAGTATGATGAAAGTAAACTAATGAGTATACACTCTTAGAAATGTCCTTACTTTGTCAAAATAACTGCCTCCTTTTTTGGCTTCTTTCTTCTCCAGTCTACCCTCTGCATTCAATTTTTGAATCACCAAGTGGTCCAGAACCTATGGAACACACTCACATGAAAAAGGACAAAAAATTATTGACCTCAAGCCAAGTCATTAAGAAATTGAAGGTCTATTAGGAATATTATATAATATATATATATATATATATACACACATACACACATATAACATACATACAAAATATTGGACCAAAGTTAGAGAGAGAAAGGAATGAAACAAAAACAGCCACTGGATATCCAGTGACTTCTAACATACCATTTTTTTCTTAGCACGTTCCAGAATATCTTCCTCAACACTTTTACTTGTCACAAATCTATATATGTTAACAACTTCTTGTTGCCCAATTCTGTGAGCTCTACTCATTGCCTAAAAACATAGAAGTAACAATAAGTACCAAATATTTTGTTGATTAATGGTAAAATTAAATCAGCATAATACCTGCAGATCATTTTGAGGATTCCAATCAGAATCAAATATTATAACAGTGTCGGCTGTGGCAAGGTTGATACCCAAACCTCCTGCCCGTGTTGAAAGAAGGAAGCAAAAATCATCACTACCAGGTGCATTGAAATGATCCATTGCCTGCTGTCGCAGCTCAGCTTTTGTACTGCCATCGAGCCTCTGAAATTGAAATCCTCGAAGTGACATATATTCTCCCAGTATATCCAACATCCTAACCATCTGCAATACACCTAAGTTAGTATATCATAAACTAATCCTTACAGCATATTACATTTAAACAAAAATAAAAGCAGACTAGGATGCTTACACAAGCAACAACAATAAGCTATTTATGATCTTAACATCCACCTGTTTATGAACTTTGTGCAAGAAGCACAGTCCTAATTTAAGACTTTAAAGAGATCAGCAATCATCTTTGTTAACCAGAAACCAGTAAAGATCAATCAGTATTTTCATGAGCAGTAATTTTATCCTAATCGATTAAACGAATTTTTTGTTTCAGTTCATAGATTCTTAAAGGGAATTGAGGTCTAAAAGGGAAATACTGATCAAAATGTTGTTCATGTTTTCTTTAATTATTGTAAAAAATTACTTGGCTGTTTTAAAATGTTTTTTTCCACACTACTTTTCAATCTTCATCTCAAAAAATCCATACTTCATTAAATAAAAAGAAAGTACCTAACACATGCTCATCCAAGCCTGATCATATTTAATGCGTATCTGGTGACCGGGAAGAACCATAAAATCTATTATTAGTTCTTGTCAATTAGTTGGGGGATTTGGGTTGTTGAAAATTGAAATATGACCATGCTAACAATACCAGCTAAATGAGTATGCCCAATAACACCAAGAGACCAAAAACTGAGTCTACATTATCTAGTCTACTAAAATTCATAAATTTAAGTGAATAATATTTAAAACAACTAAAGAACACATTACGTTTAAGAGAATAATATTTAAACCAAAAGGTAAACTTTATTTTTAAAAGCTATAGGCCCTAAATAGAAACATGTACAAGGATGAGTCAAAACAAGAAAAAACACTACTCAAGAAAAAAGTGTGATTAAAAGCTTCCAATTATGCTAAGAAATACTAAGAAGCAAATTTAGAATATCAATTTTAATTTTCAAGCACAAACCTGAGAGAAAATCAAAACCCGATGCTTGGTTTCATGCAATCTAACAAGCAGCTTATCAAGTATGACAAGCTTGCCGCTGCTAAAAACAATTCTCTCTAGTTTACTGTTATCACTACTCCCCGAGTCTCCACCATAGCCATGATCAGCACTTTCAAACAAGAAGGGATGGTTGCAGCACTTCTTTAATTCCACCACAATATTTAGAAGAGAAACCTGAAAAATTAGCACAAAATGATTAGTGATCATATTTTGAAAGAAAACTCAAAAGGATGTAGAAATATACATTATGAAATCAAGCTTCTCAAAATTGTAAGTCCAGGCGATATTCAACAGACACAACATTTCCAATTAATACCTTCCCTCTAATTTAATGTCACACCGAATCGAAAAAGAAATGCAACTCTGCTTTTCATGATATGCACATAAATTTACCTCATAATGTATTTTTTCCCCTAAATAAAAAATAATTAAATCTTAAATACCAACAACAAACCACACTATCTCTGGCTTCTTCCTACTCTTGACAAACAAGAAGTTTAGTTTGTGGGGTGGGAAGAAACCAAGTATCATAGCCAAGTATTGGCATTTCTATTTAAATAATCGTGATGAAGAAAGCTTGCAATCCATGTATTTATCAAAAATGATTGTTAGGAACACAGGATAGAAATTTAACCTGATTCCCACGAACTCCTTTGTTCAAATTGTGAAAATTACGTTCCAAAATCCACTTATAATACCTACATGATGGAATACATTAACAGGAATTAAGAAAGTGAACTTGCAAGCACAGCATTTTTTCAAAAGAAAAATACTTCAGAAACTAAAATTGCACTTACTGTTTCTGAAGAGGAGACATTTCAACCCGAAGGATACGCTCAATTTTGGGAGGTAATGATTTCTCCACATCTTTGATAACTCTTCGAAGTATGTGAGGTCTCAATTCTGTGTGAAGATTTGCAAGCTAACAAAGAATAATTTATGCACTTCAACTTACAGTTCAGAAAAAAAAAATCAATTATTAGAGAAAAAAGGAGAGGGTATCAATAAAAACTTATACCTCATTTTCATTAAAAGAACTCAGATTCTTATAGTTTTGAACAAATTCATCTTTGCTCCTGAACTTATCAGGATCAAGGAAATGAAGCAAGGCCCTACAAAACAGGGGGTAAGGATGGGGTAGGGGACTTGTCAAACAAACCAGGAAAAATAAAGCAAATAAAATAACAGACAATATACACATAACCTAAATAGAAATAATTTATTGGACATGTGATGCAGACATCCAGAAATTCTATGTGAAAAGAAACAATCAATCAGGGATGTTTCCCAAAAAAAATGTATTTGTAAGAATGCATATACATACAAATCATACGTTAATGACAGCCAAAAAAACAAGACAAGAAGCGCACCATCAAGACTGGGGGAACATAATGTTGTAAAATGTACTTTAAATGGTTAACATCAATGAAATACATATCATTCACTACATCATGCATCGAGCAGCTAAGTATATCTTTACAAGAATTTCCTGGGAACCTTCACCAATAGATAGGAGGAATCTTCTACGGTAAAATTTATTACCACTTGTACATGCAATAATATTAAGAAATCCAACATATCCAGAAAAGATACAAATTTCCTTTTTCACAAGTCAAATATGAAAGGAAAATGTGAATGATACCATAGTTCTTCCACACTGTTCTGTAGAGGAGTACCAGTGATAAACAACTTGTTCTTGGTGCTAAATTCCTAAGAGGTTAGCACAAAAACAAACCATAAAAATTAAAACACTTATCATAAATAATTGCACAAAAATAGATTAAGAGAAATGTTACATACTGAAAGTGTTGTATACAACTGTGCCTCACTATTTTTTAGCCTATGAGCCTCATCCACCATCAGGTAACTCCATTTGATTTTGGACAGAACGGCCTTATCCTTCAAAACTACTTCATATGTCGTCAAAAGTGCATTGAATTTTATGGGCTTCCCTGGTCTTTTTTCATTATAAAATTCATACTGTTGACAAACCTGTCACAAAAATGTAAAACAGGAAAAAATCATATGTAAAATAAATAAAACTAAAAGCTTGAAGTTATCAACATTAATGAGTGTTACACCGTTTGCAGGTAGCTTACCATACAGAACTATTCGTGTCTAGGCTTTTTAAAACAGTTAATTTGAATTTAAAGAAAACTATCAAAACCACATACACTATGTACTCAGCTTCACAAGAAATAACCGAGCAAAACAAAGACATGTAAACATCCATAGTGAAGCAAAAAAAAAAAGTAATTAAATGCTGGGATGAAAAAAATTGAATCATGCAAGACTAGACAAAATTCATAAATCAAAATCGAGGTTGTACTCTGTTTTCAAAGAAAAATCGGAATAATTGAGCATCAAAGTTAAAAAGGTGCTAAAAAATGGATGCATATGTTAATACATAATTAAGCATTGAAAAAAGTAATTCAAAACGCTTGAAAGCTTTAGCAAAATAACAACCATTAATTGTTCATGATTAAACATAAAATCGCTATTTCTTAGGGATATCCTTCAACCAAACAAGTTGTAATTTCAATATATACAAGACAAAATAATAAAATGTGCCTAACAAAATTGAAAAAATAGCATTTCCTGAAGAAAGTTAACCATGAACATATACCAAAAAATTGAGAAGGAGCATGACAAAAACTTCTATATCCATCAAGAGCAAAGGTGATTCAACATTAAAAACAGTTACAATAATGAAAAACAAATATAGTCATCATCCCAGTTGACAGCAACTCATAACGATCACAATAACAAAGATGAAGAAAAAGGGCAAGGGCAACCATGAATTAATGTCCATATTCAAAACCTAGGTTGTCAATAGTCATCATGGAGACAATATAGCACGGAAGTGACATTATTGAGTCACTTTGAAATCATGGCCATCACAGTCGCTCTCCCATCCAAGTGGAGTGGTATGATCGCACTTCTGGAGTGGTTTAGGGTTCACAATCTGCAATTCAGTGGAAACCCCAAAAACGGCCTTGCTATTTCACTTAGTGAGGGTAATTTTGGATTGCATAGTTTCTTATATTTTGGCTTTAATTAGATTGTGAAACAGGTTCTCTCCCCACAGAACACAAACACAACTTCTCCTATTCCCCAACTGCCCAACCAACAATTCCACCTTCTTCCTTTCTTCACCAGTGATCTTCATTTTCCAGCAACCAGCCAAAATCACTTTTTCTTCTTTTCTTATTATCAGCCTTTCTTCATTTTTCCTTTATTTTGAAAATGAAGTCTCAACCTTTATATTTATAGCCTATTTATATATTTTATGATCCCCTTTCTTTGATCTTTTGCCCCCTTAGTTTTCCCTATTCTCCTTCATCACTGGCTCCAGCAATATGAACTCTCTTATTTTACACTTCTATATTCTAACTAGCAGAATCAAGGCCATGAACACTTTGTTTACTTGACTATAACTTTATATCTGTTCAAGTACTCAGTTATTAATATTAATGGTGACTAGGATTAGAACAGAAGCCATCCCGCTATCCCAATTATAGGTTAGGTCACTCCACTACCAGAAAGAACAACGATGTTCCAAAGAAGTATTAACCAAACCCTCTACCATTATAAAATCATCACAGCAAAACAAGCAAATAACATAGAACAAATAAAATTCAGTTAGAGCTTTCCACAGCACAAACCCAGGCTAAACTACCCCTCTACGTGCTTTACTAATTCATTTTATTCACCTAATTGTATGGTACAATACATGTTCTTGAAAAATGGAAAAGAACCATGTTACCATCAGCACAAAAAAATCATAGAGAAGAGTGCATATAAGCTGAGTCAACATTTTAAGCATTAATGCAGTAACTAATTACGGACTACATCCGGCATTTATATCACTCAGCATACATATCTGCAATCTAGTAAGCCAATCCACTGAAAATGTACTCGTACATATTAACAGATTTTATAGCTTCATTTGCACATGAACCAATCTGACTCACCTCTCGACTAGCTCGAGTACCAACATATATGATAATATTCATATCAGGAAGCCACTTCCTGAATTCTTTGGCCCAATTTGATAAAGTGGAGAGCGGAACAACTACAAGAAAAGGACCATAGATTTGCTGGGCATTCTGTGTAAGGAATAAAAAAGCGTGTATTATTAAATTGCAAAGGCAATTGTAATCAAATTGACAACTGATATTACACCTGTAGAAAACCAAGCATCGAGACTGACTGAACAGTTTTTCCAAGGCCCATTTCATCAGCTAAAATGACATTTGTATCATTTCTCCAACTGCAAAATGCAAGAGACGGATTTAGAACATCAAAAATTTAAAACAAAATGTGACAAACAAATACAAGCATGCATACCTGTTAACAAGAAAATTCAGACCCTCAAGTTGATAATCACGGAGCTTACCACCCTTCAACCACTCAGGTTGTTCCTCAAGCTTCCGCAAACTTGCTAAGCATCAGAACCAAATATTAAAATCAGAATTTGCGTAGATAATATAGCATATGCTATTCTGTAAATGACATAAAGAACAAAAACATTCTATGTATGCCATTAAAATAACCAAAGAACTAATAAAAGGAAATAGGCTTCAGAAGTGAGGAAATACAAAAAAGTGTAAACAATCAAATAACCCCCTTTAACCAACTTTCTATAATTTAAGCTTATGTAGTGATAAAGTGCAAAAAGATCTTCTGATTATTGTTAAAACTACAGACACCATATAAGTTCTTCCCAGAAACAGAAAATAAATGCCAAAAAAAAAATAGTTAAATTCTCTAAGCAAATATAATATAATGTTAAAATTACATATTAAGAATATATGTAAAATAAATAGTGACACATAAAACAGTTAAAAAAAAAGACGTACATCTCGAAGATTTTCCTGACTATACAGTTTATCTTAACGTAACCAAGAAAAAAGTGAGGTTTTGCATATTTAAAAGTATGCTAATAATATACTAAGTAGAAGAAAAAGCAAAAAAGTAATGACTTTCCCCACAACCATGTCCCAGCCCATTCCCATGTTTAATAGAGAAGAACAGAGAGGACATTCTACTAAATCATATTACCAAAACTGTCATTCACTTCTGGAACACCGAACAAATTATATACATCACAAATTGGTAAAATTGTTCAAAATATAGTAGGTCTTTTGATTTGCAATTTAAATTACAAATGCCTAGAACATAGAAAATAATGGTGGATAAATGACAATAACATAAATCTACCACACCAGCAACCATGTCAAGTGCATACACAGAATTTGTGGAAATCTTCTGGATTTCATTGAGTCTACCAACCTTTACTTTTCTTACGCTGAGAATCCACCATCTTTCCTTGCACTGCCATAGCAGCCTCACGAGCCTGTTTATGCCAGAACAAAAAGGTTTTAGTAAGATAAAAAGATAGTATCCAAATTATCATATAACAATGTATATAAATAATATCCACGTGCATGCATTGCCCAGCACTTATAATAAACACAGATGCAACAATAAAGCCTAGTCCTGTTTCTAGTGGGTTCAGATGTGAAACTCGGAAGGCTACTGCAAGTCTAAAACTCAAGCATGCACAAAACCACAAGTTTAATCCAACTGAAAGCAGAAATACAGGAGAAAAAATGCACATTCAACGGGAACATTGAAAGGAAAATTAAACATCAGAGGTCAAAGAAGGAATAACGGAAAGTTTCGATCAAATGAAACAAAGGGAACATCTATAGTGATCCGAATCCAACTAAATTTTGCTACAGTGTCCTACGTTTTAAGCAAATTATCTATTCATTTCAACATTCGACAGGAACATTGAAAGGAAAATCCAACAACAGAGGTCAAAGAAGGAAAACGGAAAGTTTCGATCAAATGAAACAAAGGGAACATCTATAGTGATCCGAATCCAACTAAATTTTGCTACATTATCCTATGTTTTAAGAAAATTATCTATTCATTTCAATATGATGTGCCATTAAGTGTTCAATATAAAGAAGCATGGACACTTAAGCAAAGCCAGCACATACAAATGTTTTCTAGTTGTACAGTTAATGTGCCCTGTATTTATGAAGCTCCTTATTTTGGACAATGCCATGCTAAAATAGTTTAACTTGGCTCAGTAATGGCAAATGACTAGACCATAAAAAAAAACAGTCAAATCCGATATCCAAGGCATAAAAAAACACCAAGAGCATCTAATTCTTCACTTGTTGTATCCTTATCGTAAACATTCGCTTAAGTCCACATTTTGATCTTGAGAGTTTGATGCAGACTTAATTAGGATACGGACTTATGGAATTTTAAGAGTCATATTACAATATAGAATATTAGGGGTCATATAATTACAGTATAGAATATTATGAGTGTGGAGGATTTTTAGGGATTGTGAAAATATGAGAAATATAAGATATATAATAGATATAACAGATATACTACAGGAGAAACTTGTTATTTTATTTTATTCTTATACTCTATATATATGACAAAATGTAATAGAATACAAAGTCAAATGACTTTACATAATTTTTTCCCGAAAATAAAATCTATTGATCCAAGAATTTTTCCTTTCAAAATATGGAATTAGACGTGATGCGAACTTAAATGAGTGCGGACTTAAACGGATGTTTACTGTACCACATACTATCCCATTTTTGTAAATCAATCACATCCTCGTATCCATTTTGTATCATACCTAAATTACAGGTATACTCACGTTCAACAAAAAATCTCTCTTTAGCCATGCCATCTTAATTTGCACAAGCCCAAATACAAGACGGATAGTTGGATGATAACTTCCACAAGAATTACTAAACCCAAATAATGAATTTTTCAAAACTGATATGATAACGGGAATAGAGTGAAAAGGAGACTTACCTTATACTCGTCAATAGCATTTTGGGCAAAAGCAATATCAGTGTCCTTTTCCCTAGAGTACAATAAGAGTGACAATTTACATAGTATCAATAAAACAATAGATGTCTATTAACAGTGAAAACAAAGTCATGCTTGTTATATAAGATCTAAAAGTTTAAAACAGTGTAAAACAATTCATATAGATCAATCCACCCTGCTTCTAACATGAAGCAAAACAATTCATAAAAAATAAGGTACACCATTGCTAAAGAGAAATGTACCAAGTTGCTTCAGCATAAGATAGTCCATGCCACTTGACCAAGTATTCTGGAATAACATCGCCAGAATTATCTTTACTGATTCTATCTGCAATTATCCTTTCCACCTAAAATGCAATAACAATCCAATTAACAATACAACACACAATCAAGAACAGAGTAATGAAAATATTACAATGAATGAAAGCCAACCTGACTGTTCTGTTTTATAATATCTAAATCCATCTCCTTACTAACATCATTGACCTCAATCTGCATAAAGGACCAGACGAACAAGAAATTATTGAAAAACACAAATAATATTCATGTTCGTTAACAGATAAACCATTTACTCAAAACAAATTTCCAGTTCTGCAGTATTTATAGCCTGCAGCCCTATTAAATGAATCAGAGAATTTAAATTTACTAGCTGAACTAAAATATTTACCTCCTCTCTTGAAATTGACCTCCTGTACCTCATGTCTTCCATTATTTTCTTTGTATAATTCAAAACCTTCTTAAAACCACTGAGCTGCAATCTCTCGTATAGACAGGATGTATTACATTTCAGCCAGAAAGAAATTAAAAAAAAAGAAAAAAACTCAAAAATACATGGAAGACTAAAATAATCAAATGATAGGAAGCAGGATTGTTGTGATAAAAACAGAGACAGAGAGAAAGACAGTAATGACAGCATAACTCATATAATTCATAATAAAC
>Ga0214544_1005527_pt1 | contig 24380 bp, 19 predicted proteins | sample CNSS3metaG_FD_160074 | JGI IMG/M metagenome (GOLD analysis project Ga0214544, IMG submission 160074) | Root nodule microbial communities from cowpea collected in UCLA plant growth center, Los Angeles, California, USA - CNSS3 | ecosystem: Host-associated > Plants > Roots > Nodule | place: USA... | reverse complement strand
AAAAAAATAATAAAAATATTTTAAAATTGAAATAAAAATTTAAATCATTTTCAAAAATAAGAATAAATAAAAATTTAAAATTATTTTCTTTATTCTTTGTTTTGGTGTCTAATCGGCCGCTCGTGTCACACGACACTTTCTTTTAAAAGGTAAAAATAAAAATTATTTTAGTGTCTAATTGATCGTTCGCGTCACATGACACTTCTATTAAAAATATAAAAATTATTTTAGTGTCTAATCGGCCGCTCGCGTCGTACGACACTTTCTTTAAAAATGCAAAAATATTAAAAATGTTTTTGTTATCTAATTGACCGTTCGCGTCACATGACACTCTCTTTCTTATCAATAAATAAGTTATAAAGAGGTATTTGATGTCTAATCGACCGCTCGCGCCGCACGACATTTCCTTTCAAATATGTCAAAAGACAACTTTCAAAAGTTAAATCATTTAATCAAACAATTTTATAAAGAACTACGTAGCCCTGATTTCTTATTTTTAATGAGGATACGTAGGACCAAGGTTAATCCTTGTCGGGTCCTTTTCACTCAAAAATATATTTATGTTCTTACTTTTGGGAAAAATAAATATTTAAAATAAACACATCTCTTTTGCAAATTTAATTAAAGGTATCGCCTTTGGGCGGGCGCGGTAGGGTGCTAATACCTTCCCTACGCGTAACCGACTCCCGGACCCTAAATTTGGTTCTCCTGGACTTTATATGTTTTATGGTTTTCCATAGTTTTCCAGAATAAACTATGGTGGCGACTTCAAATCTCTATTTTCTAAATGAATTTATTTTAGTTCGTCATCCCGTCGCAATTTAGGTTGCGACAGTTCGAAACGCCTGTTATTTGATATGTCATAATGGGGGCGGGTCGCTCCTCCTTCTATGCCCCGGGTATAGTGCTTGAGATGACCGGCGTGTATCAACTCTTCTATCTTGTCACGCAAAGTTTCGCATTCCTCAGTTGTGTGCTCATTGTTGCGATGATATCGGCAATACTTGCTCATGTCTGCGTTTGGTGGGTTCTAGAACTTCCTGGGTGGTGGGATTAATGCTTCTTATAGGACTTCATCTAGGATGCGAGACTTAATGGCGTTCAAGGGGGCATAGTTGGAGAATCTAGCTTGTTTCCGTTCTCTCGGGTGGTTTGATTCGCTCGCCACTAGCTCCTTAGCGGCTTTCTTCGTTTCTGCTTGAATTGTATGGCCAGTGGGTTTGTATTCGCTCTCATCCTCGGTAGGAGGGACCTCCACCCTCGAGTGCGTCGAATAGGGTTTTCCAGCCGCCTTATCCACTTCTATCTTTCGCTTGAGGCGGGAGTTCTCTTCCCGTAACTCCTCCATTTCATCCGCGTTCCTCTTCTTGTACTCTGCGAATTCTTGTTGCATTCTGGCTTAGGCCCCTAAAATGCGTGATATATCTGATGAGGGGCCTGTGTCTCCAACCTCGGCTGTTGGGACCACGATTGGGACCTCTACTGCTCTACTTCTTGTGGATACCATCTTGTCTTTGGAGTCGTCGGGTTTTTCGAAGTACTTTTCGGCCCCATGGTAGGCGCTAATTGTTCTTACTGGGACCAAACTGTATTCCGCAAACCTGTTGGAGGACTCTTGTATTCGGTTGCAGGTGAGTCTTCTCTTGCTCGGGTGAACTTCGAGGACGACGCAAGGGGAGCTGCAAAAGACACTCTGATGCCTAAGTTAGCATTGGTGATGTTAGAATCTCAGGGAATATTTAATGCGTAATCAATACATAAAATAGTGAGCTATTTATACCCTTTTTACCTGTGGGTCCTACCTGTCATAGGTTTTTGGGCTTGAATTCCCTTTTTCTAATTACCTTTGGGTCCAGAGCTAAGGAGTAAATTGCCAATTGGTCCTTCAAATGTTATCAATAATTGCCAGGGGGCGTGACGAGTGCTCGGTAGTCGGTATGCGGTCATGTGGATCTCAGCTCGCCGCGTCCTTCTTGTCTACTTGGCTCTCGAGTGGTTGTGATCAGGTGTGGTCTACTTCATTGGGGCTCTAGGGAGTAGTCGGCCTAAGGGAAACGCTAAGGGTCGCGTTCTTTGTGAGGATTATTACTAGTCACATGTCGTATGGGAAAGCATATTGGAGTGGGCGGCTCTTAAAGGGTGTTTGATGTCTGAGTGTCATATAGGCTAACCCTCGGCCTGGAGTGGTCGACCCTAAGGGTGTTGGTGGCTGTGTGCCATATAGGCTAACCCTTGGCCTGGAGTGGTCGGCCCTAAGGGGGCATTGGTAGTTGTGTGCCATATTGATGTGATCCCAACAAGGCTTATAGCTTGGGTCAACGCCTAGACCCAAATCATGCTCAAGGCCCAATACATGGCCCACATGCACCTTTAAGTCCAAGCCCACCAAGAGGCCCAATAACAAGGAGCATGCTAAAAAAGATCCAATTGAGCTTCATTCAAGATGGCCCAAACCCACATGGGCTTCTCACACTCTTCACATGGGCCAAAGAAGATGTGAAGATTTGAAGAGGTGTCTCAAAGAGCAATAGAATAGCAATAATATTGGCCCATTGTTTAGGCTTTGCTTTCCAGAATAATAAGTCAAACAATGAGTAGTTGAATTGATAAAATTGGGCTTGACTAAGCCCAATAGGAGATTTGGCCATGAGCTATCAAAAGAGCCAAGGTGGACTAAGTGGAAGTCAATACTTCTTCCTACACCTCATGGATCCAAAGCATCCAAGGGTTAGGAATGCTTCCTCCTTTTCCAAGGCATCATCCAATGGCCAAGATCAAGCCTCCTTCTCCAAGCTTGATCTAAGGGCCAAGATCAAGGTCCACTCCATCCAAAGGCTCTCCTTTCTCATGTGTAAATGGCTTCATATAAAAGCCAAAATTTTACTCATTTGTAGACACTCTTGAATGTTTTGTGCAATAGACACTTTGAGTTGAGAACACTCCTCACTATTGTCACTTGAGAGTCATCTTTTAGAGAGCTTACTCTCTTTACCTCTAGCCCTTTCCTAGGCTAGAACCACCTCTAAATCATTCATCCTTTCACCTATCCATTGCAAGCAAGAGCCTACAAACTTGCCTTCCACTCTTCCATGCTTCCTCCATCATTTCCGCTGCACTTGGTGCTTCATGTCTTCACCAAGCTCCATCACATATAGGCTAACCCTCGGCCTGAAGTGGTCGACCTTTAGGGTTGCCGAGGACCGTATACTCGTGGTGTGGTTAGGACAATACTATTTATTTTTTATTTTTATTCTTTAAACATCCGTTATTTTAATAGTTATTTTTTTATATTTAGTTATTTTTTAAATAAAAATAATTATCTACATCTATATTTTTATATTATTATATAAAAAAATTCTTTATTTTAATGTGGATAGTTTTTGCAATTTTATTCTTAAGTATCCGTTTTAAGTAATTTTTATTTAATTTAATGATTTATTTTTATTTTACTATTTTTTTAAATCTAAAATTATTTTTATAATAAAAAATTAAGTACAAAATAAATTTATTTTTATAATTATAATAATACAAATTTAATTATTCTTTATTATTAAAAAAACTATAACACACGCATTTGTTTCATGAATAAATTAAAAAAAAAAATATATAACATTAAAATTTATTCATAAGGTATATTGGTAAAATGCCTGATTATGTTAGAAGTAGATTGAAAAAAAAGAGTAGAAGTTAAATTATCTATTTTGTATATCTAATTATAAATTATAAACATATTACTCATCTACCTATCAATAAAACCTATTAAATCTCAATGCATAGTTTACGAGAATTTCAACATTTTATTGTGAAGCTGGTTTCAAAACAAGATTAGGAGAAAGAATAAGATCCACCTGCCATCTTCTGAACCTGAAAATAAGGGGAAAAAAATGAACAGTTGTTGTCTACAGTATTTTTGGTAGCAACTGTGTGTTTGCATTGCCACCTCAATTGTCTTAGTCTTACTGATAACAAAAATGTAATTAATCACATTACAGTGTTTACAGTCACAGTGTGGTAAACCACCTCGCATGGTATATAAACCTCTCATTCACCAATTTCTTCTACCTTCCTTCTTCTCCGCTTCACACCAAGTTTTTGTTTGAAGACACAGAGGTTCCAGAATCTTCTACTTCATCTCCTCCTAATCCTCTTCCATTCGTTTTCAGATCTGAATTTTCCTCATGTATTTTCTTATCGTTTTCCTTTATTTAATTTTGGATTTTATGTATTATGTTTTTTTCGCTAGCAAACGGATTGGGAGAACTTGCAAAACGGTTTTAGGAATTTGTGATCTGGTGAGGCATGAATGCTAGAAGGTTAGTGTGAACTAAATTCATGTTTTCTCTGGTTAATATGTTCCGGAAAAAGTGTCGGTCGTTACTCGATTCAGTTACGCGGGGAAATTGTTGTTAGATCCGTTGATACGACGTCGTAGGAGGCTTTGGATTTTCTATCTCGCGCTGGTTTGAATCGATCGATGGGTTTGATTTATTGGTGAATCGTTGATGCGTTTTAGTGTGGGTTGTTTCGTTGATCTCAAAATACACCGTTTTATGATTCCTTCACCTTCCAATTGGAATAAGAGTTCCTTTGATCCTGCGATGACTGAATTATCTCTGGCGTTTAGATTCCTGTAACAAATATGAGGGGAGATGTTTTATAAATTGAGGTTGAATTGTATTCATTAAATGATTAAACAATGCTTTCCTAGTTTCGCATCTTGGCATATACTTCCTTAAACGAGTTACCAATCCCATGCAGTGTTTTATTCGTGTTAGATGAACAACTTTTTGTTTTTATTGTCTATGTAAGTCATTATATGTATTGGAGCCTTCGTGTGGACATTTTTGTTCGAGTCGTATTGAATGTAAGAGAAAAGTTAAATTGGAGTAACATATCTGTTACCATGGATACTGGAAATGACGATATGGTTGATGCTCACAGCGAATCGAGTTTTATGCATGTTTTCATGTGTATTCAAATAAGCTATGATGAATTTGTGGTGGAATAATGGATATGCGTGTGTAACATAATAGAGAATGACATTCTGCTGTTATATTTGTTTAGTAAATATCGAGTGACCATTTACTTCCGAGGATAAGAGGTGATAAAAGATTTTGTCCCTCATTATTTTGTAGAAAATTTTTTCTGCTGCAATTTAATCAGTAGTTAGGGTTATTTGGTCTCTGTTTACAATTTTTGTTTTTTTAAGAAATGCTTAAGTGTATGATGTGTCTTCCCCCCTGATATAAGCAATGCAGAGACAGCCTTTCTTTCGAATTTCCTTATGATTTAATTCATTTTATATATCTAGAATCCTTGATGCTTTATGCGCTTATGGAAACATCAAATAAGTGAAACTATCTTGCTTGTGTATTATTTGACCATCTGGCTCATATCACAGCATTGTATACTATTATTTTTTTCTGTTTCAGAGATGGCCGTAATAACAGAGTTGCACTTTTTGATGGTATTGAGGAGGGTGGCATCAGAGCATCGTCTCTTTACTCAACTTCCTCCCATGAAATTGATGAACATGATAATGAACAAGCATTGGAGGGATTGCAAGATAGAGTCAATCTTCTGAAAAGAGTAAGTTTACTATTGCTTCTAATGTCATGTTATCTTTTCTGTTCAGAACTGAAAGGTAAATTATACTGCACGAATTAATCTGCTGGATCGGAATTGAATTCTTGGAATATATATAATGCATTAAAGCTCGGAGCTGTTCCTTCGTTCCTTGCTTTAAATAATTTCAATTTTCAAGTTTTTGTTATCTTCCATTCTTTCATCGAATCATTGTTTGACCCATATTTTCATTACTTCTTATTCTATTACGGTGTAACTGATGCCGTTCCATTAGTGGAGTATTATAATATCTATTTGGTTCTTGTCTTCTTGAAACCCTTTATAATAGTGTTTAAAGACCTTGGATGCATGTAAATGTATATCCTGTAAATTTATTAACAATGGGCAATTTTGTGATAGTTTTAACGAGCATAGTTTCTACAGTTGTCAGGTGACATAAATGAGGAAGTGGATAGTCATAACCGGATGTTGGATCGTATGGTGCGTACGAGCAATTACTGAAAATGTTTGCATTTTCTCTGATATATCATGTTATCTGCTGGTAACCTGTTGGCATTTTATATAGGGAAACGATATGGATTCTTCGAGAGGGGTCCTCTCGGGCACTATGGATAAATTCAAAATGGTATGTGAACTGTCTTGTTTACATTTTTCTCTATACATTTGTTGTCTTTTCCATTCCTTCTGATTCGGGATAGTGTCAATAGATGTGGTAGGGATATAGTGTTTTCTTCCTGTATCAGGATCAAGTATTTATTTTTGTGTCTTTTTTTATGATATTGTGTCATCTTTCAGGTATTTGAAACAAAATCCAGCCGAAGAATGTTTTCTCTTGTAGCATCCTTTGTTGTGCTTTTTCTTATAATATATTATCTTACTAGGTAATTGATCTTTCCCTCAGTTGTCAGCTATATGTTAGATCGGAAAGGAAGCTATTTGCTCTATTTCTCTAATTAGCTATACTGCGTGTAACATGTTCCTTTGTGTTTGTATAAAGATTTTGACGTTTCATTTTATCCAACTGGTAATGTCAATATCTAGTTTGTATACCAAAAAATATAGTTTGTTGACGAAAGAAGATCCAGAAAAGTTCTTGGTCTAACAGGGAACTTGGCATTTATTTGGTTATGGTATAGTCTCCTCCTAATTGACGTGTGGACGACTCTGAATGAACTAAAACTCGGTTGAATAAGTTGAACGAACTGACCCTATTGATAACGTTCATATTTATTTAGTTTTTATATTTATACTGTTTTATGTTGAATTAGTTTCATCACTTTTTGGCTTTGATTAATTTATTCTAGTGGTTGAATCTGAACTGGAAGTCTAGCAGTTCAAGATCACCGTTTACGTTAAGGTTTGTTTTTTGCTCATGTATTGTCAGTTGTATATTGTGCGAAAGTCACTTTTGTTGTAGCTGTTTTAAATTTTAAGCGTCTTGATCAGTTTTAAATGTTTTCAATTATATTACTTTACGAATTTTTTCAACTTTTTTTCTATGGCAGAAAGGGTAATCTTTCGAAAGCCTAAACTCCCAGTCATCTTCAAACCGTCCACGGTACTTGACCAAAATAGTGAAGATTATCCAAACATTGCAAGAAAAATGGATTAATGGTATTGCTGATTGATGTGAAACTATGTACGCTCCCTATAAAAAACTACAATTAAGCCAACCTTATTAAGGCAACATTATATGACCATCTAGTCTTTTATGTTTGACACAGTCCTGAAGGTAAAAGATATATGTGACCAAAATATCAAAGTTATTATTTGATAATGTATTAGAATTTGTGAAATTCTACTTATAAATCAACTTCTTGTATCACCAAACACACTTGGAGATGCAATTTGAACAAGGTCAAAATTCTAACTGGTTGTGAGTTCGAGATACAAAACTTAATGGAAAATACTATATGGAGCGTGAGAGAATAGAGGGGCTTTGATTTTGGAATTTACCCAAGATTTTGTATCCAGGGTGTCGTGTCCTTAGAATGGAGTTGCCCCTGTATACAAAACAATATTTCTTTACTTTAACAAAAATAGTACATATTAAATAATAGGGTAAATAAATATTGATATATTTTATGTTTAGTATAATAGAAATATTACAGGTTTAGTATAATCATTTTAGTTTTGTTGGTTTTATTAGAACACTATTAATGATTAATCTGTTTGGTCTTCAATAATCATTTCGCGTGTTTATTAAAATAAAAAATCAAATTAATATGCACATTAACTTTGAAAAAAACCACTAAGTATTTTAAATTTACCAACTAAAATGCAAATAGAAAAAGGCTTACTTTATGTTGTCTCCGCCTAATAACGAGAATCACATAAAATGCCCGTTGGCTCCAAATCAATTGTAAATTGTGCCGAAAAATACCACAATTCATATTTTAATAATCTTAACATGGAAATTATGAGATGTACTTGTTTCAATAGTAGGAAACTTATGAGATCTATTTCCCTTAGACTATCCTTAGTTATTTATTTTGCCATATAGCATTGTAAATATCACTTTTTCATAATTGCTATGCATGCCGCATTCCTTTGGTACTAATATAATTTCAAACATCTAGACAAAATATTTCCACACACGCTTCTTCTACATCTACAAGAAAAATGCATATTGTGCATAACTAAACTTGGGAACTAAAATTCAATAAAAAAAAATCTTATCTTATTGATGAGTGCGTAGTTGTGACTTCATTTAATCTTTAATTTTGAATCTTGAATTTTTGTCTTTAAAGGATTAATTTAAATAAGATTTGTGATAATTAGGTTTATTGAGTTTGTGAAATAAAAATACTTTAAAAAGTGATTTTGGATTACATAAATTATTTATGGATATTTTAATGTTTGTTGATGCAACTGAAACTAAGTTAAACTTGTTCAAGGTGTAAAAATAAATTGATAAAAATTACAAAAGACCTTCAAAATAAGGTCAAAACGAACAAACTTTGGAAAAATTTGTCCTACACCCCTTACATTACTTAAACACTCCTCTTTTACAATGAGGGCACACAAAACCTATTTTTGCACCACCGTAATTTATCTATTTTCACCCCTTTTATCACTCACAAAATCTGTCCAACCAGAAAGAAACACGTGTCATGATCTTCCACACACCAATTTGTCCAAGCACGTGCTGACACGTCATCATCTTCAACCTTCATCTTCTTCAAGTCATCAGCCACAAAAAATAACCATAATTTTGCGAGAAAAAGGGTGATGAAGGCATGACCACCACACCTAATACCATGAATGATTATTTTGATTCTATTAAGGCTTAATTACAGATTGGGTAATGTGTTCTTGGTTTATTTTGTTCATGTTTAATGAGTTAGGTTGGCTGCCATAGATGAATAGATGTATACATTGCTTAATTGCATATTGAAATACGTTTTTAATCCTCGCTTAGTGGGTTTGAATGAGTGGATTGGGTGATTCCAGAACCCTAATTACGTGACATGTGATGAGTGAAATTGCATTCAAATTCAAGGAAGTCAATACTGTTTTTAATCTGCTTTATTAACATTTGCAAATTTGTTTAATTTATTATCATAATTCTGGAATCTGCCAACCCTCTCTTTGTGTTGAATTCCATCTGGAAATCTCTTTGAATGAAAGGTTTGGTCACCAAGAGACGACCTTGGTTGAGCTGCTGAGTATTACATTTACATGTTTTATTTGATCGGGTATGACCTCAATCAAAATCCCTCAAATAAAACTCCATAAAATTTTTACCAAATATAGCCCCTCTATGGCTCTATGCCTTATCAACGCCACTTACAATATTATATGCTCCCATGTAAGGAATTACACGATCATCGCCAAACACAAACAGATAGGGTGAGCTAACATATAAACACACACACACACACACACACACACACACACACACACACACACATATATATATATATATATATATAATCACAAATCAATGTACACACACACATACACTCATCAAAGAACACTATCCTCTGATTCCATAAACCATGGCCACCACCATGTTCATCCACGTTCTACATCTTTGAAATGATAACCTTAAGATATTCTTTGCTGCCACCACTTATAAGCTACAACTTGTAGAACACATAAGGTAAAAAATCATTCTACAGACCACACTTCGCAACGCTTGGTGGAGTTTCCAATACGAACCACAGTTCGTACTCTCGACATAAGATTAGCACGTCACTAGCCACAACCTGTGATTGCTCAATCGATTGGAGACCCTCCGTATGAGTCACAACTCGCACACTCACACTAGTAAGACATACCATTCCAAGCCACAACTCAAGGAATGCCATGTATTTACCCTCCATCTCGAGCCACAACTCAAGGGATGCCATTCCAAGCCACAACTCAAGGAATGCTCCAGCAATGTCCATCCTTAAGGTATCACCCAAAGACTTGTAGACTACACACATCCAAAGCACACAAGCCACAAGTCGTGTAAAACTCTAAATCTTCTTTTGCACATGAAACCACTTTTCCAAGCACACCATACAAATACTTGACCGTGGACCCAGGATATACATGCTTCCATGAACCTTCCCACTCGTTGTCTTGCCTCTACGAACCTCCCCGCTCGTAGTCCAACTCTACGGACCTCCCCGCTCGTAGTCAAACACAAGTGATCGAACAACTACGAACCTCCACGCTCGCAGTAACCATCAAGTGTGAGCACAAAAAATATGAACCTCCTTGCTCGTATCTTCACACGAGAGCATCATAAAATGAACCTCCCCACTCATATTATCACGTGTTCACCACCAGCCATGAATGTACCCGCTCATGACATAGTCAAGCATCTCCTAGTCCAAGCCCAACATCACAAACACGCAAAACACAAGCCAATAGAACACACTGCTCTCTACGCTATCGCTTGGCGTTGCCTAAGCACCAAAACGCGATATTCCAGCACAGACCGCCTGACAAAACTTTCTCGTCGCCAGGTGCTAGATAGATTCTAGAGCCACTGTTTAAATGCTATCACTTGACGGTTCACTCCTCACCGCCAAGCGCCACTCACTCCAAGGACATCCCTGGTACTTCTATCGCCTGACGGCCTTCCCCGCGCCGCCAGGCGCTATACCAGTTACGTGCCAGCTACTGATTTAGCACCCCAAAAACAATTTTAGCACCCCATACCTAAGTCCAATTTATTATTTTATAGGTCTATATTTAGCAATTTAACTTAAGATTACACTCCAATATATTATATAGTTCAATAATATAAATTCGCAGTATGCACAACCATCTACTCTCATGCCAACACTTAAGTGAAACCAAAATCATCATGTTCTCATAGTTGCCCAAAACCCATCATGATCATGCAACACTCGGTCATAGTGACATCATCAGTAGTGGCCTTTTTATCACACTTATAACATCATACATTCGAGCTAACATATATAGATTTATATATTTAACATGGCTTAACAAGTACTGCCAAAAACATACTTATGAATCACGCATCTATATATATATATATATATATATATATATATATATATATATATATATATATTCACATTCACAAATCAAGGTCATACCAACAGTTAAGCACACTTAAGCATCTATTACTAATCATACTCTTAGGGAATTCAAACAACAATCATGAATAACATATATCTCTATCTAGAGAGCTCCAATTCAAATCTCCACCATTCAAAGTAACGAACTACCTATTATGAACCCTCTGTAAAAAATTCAGCTAAATTGAACGATTAACGAACTAGGAAACGCGGTTTTACAAAAATTGTGCAAACTAGAAAAGTCGTAGTCGCCCAACGACTAGATCTAGCCGTCCAGCGAAACAAGACCAGAGACTTGGTGCCCATAGGTAGGAAACCACCGCCGACGTTCCCTGCTGCGCGAAAAATCTGAAAAACATCGTTTTTCATGAAAAGATAGTTATTACACACCTCCAAAGCATTCAAATACGTGATCTACTCATGCAATTTATAAAGCACACATGCAAAGAGATTACATAAGTTCCCAAAACACCAAAACATGTCATAGAAATCAACCACAATTGCAGAACTGGGAAAGTCCAATTCGTGTCGCCTGGCAGTTTCTACCCTACTTCTAGGCGGTTCATCACCAATCTAGAAAAACAACACATGATTCATGCATCGCCTGGCGGGCCTTCAATGCCAGCAGGCGGTTTCTGAAAAAATTCCAGAAATGTGAAAACCAAGTAAATTTTGATCAAGCACAGGCATCACAGTTACGTATTATGCTACGAAAAAAAATCACAAAATAAGTATGCACACAAAGGAGCTCCCCTAACCTGGTGTTTCTTGCTCCAATTGAAAATCTTAGAGTTGCTTTTTGATCCACGAAGGTTTCCACTCTTTTCTCCACTCCCAAACGCGCACCAGCTCTTAAATTCACACACTAATGGCATCCACAACACTCGAACTTAAGTCTCCACATAATAGCCAAGTACTCTCAACTACTTGAGCTTGCATTATTCCTTATTTTCTCTTTCCACATTAATTAACTTAGGAATTCCTGTCCTCGCATTTAATAAATAAATATCTATTTATTTAGTTAATTTTCTTGGATCTTACAAAAATAATATAATGGGAGTATAATAGCGTTTGTAAATGCCATATTTTGCACATACAAATGTGGCAATTATAAAATTGTCATATTATAAAGCAAATTATGGCGGTTTTTCATAACCACCATATTAAAACCGCAATATTTACCTCAAAATTTTTGTAGTGTTTGATTAGATTTGGCTAATCCTTTTAAGAAGTTATTTTGAAAAGAAAAAACATTCAAGGGTGCTGCCAATCTATGGCCGTGGGTTTTCATGCGTTGTGGTATGACGCGTGCAATGTTGTATGCGAGTGCATGATGTAGTTATCTTGTTTTCATGGGCCTATTATAAAATATGCTTTGATGCTTGGAAGGGACCCATGGGATGCATATAACTGGTACACTTTTAATTGTGGTGCAATGCATGCATTAATTGCATATCCATATATTTTCATGTGTTAAAGCATTTTGGTAGCCTTGCATGGGTTTTTCTTCCTCCTCAGGACCTTTATTTTGGAAAGAAAAGTCATGTAGATGTTATCTCCCTTTGGGTTACGAGGTAGTGTATCCTAACGATGCACGGTTGTAGGTGTTGTTTCAACGTTGACGGCGCAATGCGAGGTTAACGACAATTATAGGTGTGGCAGTAGCATGAAAATGGAGGCTAGGGTTTCATGTGTGAGATGGAGGAAGATGATGACGTGGCAGTGTATGGTTGGCCAGTTTAGTAAGTGGAGGATCATGACACGTGTCATCATATGGTTTGATAGATTTGGAAGGTAAGGATTGCCATATGGCAGCATCTGAGTGTATCTAGTTTATGAGTGGAAAGAGGGTTGAAAATAGACAAAGGAAGGGGTGTAGAAGTAGGTTTTTAGTGGTCCACTTATAGGAGGAGTATGTAAAATAAAAATTGGGGGTGCAGAAGTGATTTTTTCAGAACTTGCTAATTTCAGCCTTATTTAAAGGTGATTTGTAACTTCAATCAATTTATTTTCCCACCTTGAATGAGCTTAATCTTAACTTCAGTTGCATCAATAAACGTTAAAATATCCAAAAATAATTTATGCAGCTAAAACTCACTTTTTAAGACATATTTATGACACAAGCTCAAACGGCCTAATTATCAGAATTATCAATTAAATCACTCTTTAATTAAACTTGAATTAAACATTAAATGAGGGCAAAAATACACACTCATCACGCTTCCAGACCGCCTGGCGGGGGACGCGTATCACCAAGCGCCAAGCACCTTTGCACACACTGAATTTGCATCTATCGCCTGGCGGAACTAACTCTGTCGCCAGACGCCACGTTTCCCAGGCTTCTCTGATTTCCTTGTTGTCGCCCGACGGTGAGGTATGAACCGCCAGGCACTATACTAGTACAACGAGGTTTCTGGTTTAAAATGACTCAGTGCTTTCCCCCCTTTCTAACCTTTTTCCCTTCACCTTAGCTTGCTAACTTGAGTACTACAATCATGCATTACAACCCATAATTCTTATTCATCTCACCACAGATTAGTTATGAATTATGATCTACTCCAACATGCCATAGGATGATGAATTGATACAATCCAAACATATTACACCCATTTAAACTTGAATTACTAAGTATCCATTTCTTAGTCATTAGTATCTTGTCATATACTAGGTTCTCTGCCCATATCTTTCAAGTCCACTTCAAACTTGATCAATATCTTGGAATAACTAATTCTTCATTAGGTTGTGCAACAATAAATTTCCATATATGTTTCACTACCCTTCTATATTTCCTTTGCATGCGTTTGTCTCCAAACCCAATCAAATCCTAAGAAAATCCAAAATCTTATCCCATGCATTAATTAATATTATCATTGCCTACTCGAAAGTATCACCAAATTCATTATTCTTGTTCTATTTTGGTCTGACATAGAACCCAACTTCCTTCGACACCTCACAGTCTCGTGTTGCCAGGCGATCCAATCCACTCCACTTCCCGCCTTCATTGTCTAGCACGTGAACATAATAACAATGGTGCAAATACTCCATTCTAAATACTACTCACGACAATTCCAATTCAACCAACAATCACTTTACTTCATTCACCAAAATCCCAAATCTGCCAATCCTATTATTCATATATAACCAATATCACTTAAATCCCCTCGTACACACTTTAATTTCGTGATTAACTCTCTCCTTTCCATCACTCTATGGTTAAACACCCTTTTCCACCAATCAGAATTTTCCCAGAACCCAGAAAACACAAAAATCGAGCCAACATGACTCACGTTGCCTAGTGGGTATTCATCACCGTCAGGCAGTTCAAACAAAAACCCAGGAACTGGGTGAATCAGTCATGCGTCGCTTAGCGGTCGGGAGCTTACCGCCAGGTGGTTCCTCTTCAGGAACCCAGAATTAAGCCAAAACGTATGTGTCGCCTGACGGTTATGAATAGCCCGCAAGGCGGTTTCTAGAAAATTTACAAAAACACGAAATTTAACAAAACAGAAGGGGTTCATGTATAATCATCATATACTTACCATGCAATTCGTGCTTAAACGTAAAGATTAACGCATAAAGATCCCCTAACTTGGTTTTCTTTGCTTAATCTTGGATTTCTTTTGGAGTTCCTCCTTGATCACTATGTCGCCTAACACTTCTTCTCAATTCAGTTCCTTGCTTCACTCAATCCTCACAGTACACTCTCCAATTTCGTACTCCTCTCACTATGCAGCAATGGTAAGCACATAAACCTTTCTTCTCACCCAAAATTTACCTTTTAATGGTCTTAATGATAGATTAATGCACTAAAACGAAAATTGCCATTTACTAGAGTTTAATTACCATTCAAGTTTCATTTAGTGGCTATTTCCCAGCCTCCCTTGGCTGCCCATTGTCAGCTAGGGTTTCTCTACCCTTTCACCTTCATGCCAAAACTAATTTTAGCAAAAACAAAAAGAGAAAGTTAATTTATATCTACCAAAGTTCAAACCCATAACCATGCCAATGTCAAATCCATGCACAACCATTCAACTAATTCATGTTTTGTCATAATTTTTAAAACTCTAAGTGTATATTATCATGCATCATGACCAAACATATTATTAAAATAATAATAAATCAATTAACATATAAATGACATACTAAGGACTTGAACCCAAGTCCTCTCAACACAACCAAGTACTCTCAACCACTTAAGTAAGTACTTTTCCACGTCATGCCTATCATAATTAAATGCTATAAAGGCTCCCACTACCCGCATTTATTAATTAATTAATTATTCAATTAATTAATTTTCACGGGTGATAGGTGAGGATAAGGGTAATCTTCGAAGACCCATCCATATGAGCCACGATCTCGTACACTCACATTGGACTTCCAAAACCACCGAGCTACAACCTCAAGTGGTCACGTGTTACCCCTAGAACAAGCTACAGCTCATAAAGGGCCCCTAGCAAGTCATCGCCTCAAAACCTCCATCCAAAGCTATGTAAAATCCTCCATACAATCCACTATGCACTTGGAATCGCCTGACGTATTACCCGTGTTGCCTGGCGAAACCTGGTTCCAAAGCACCAGGCGCCACGCACCTCTAGAGTTCTCTGCTTGACCGTTTACGCTTGGCAGAACCATCTCCACTACTAGGTGCCACCTAATTTTAGTGACCACTGCCACTATTTTGGGTCCCTATTGCTTGGCGGCTCGTCTCGCGTCACCAGGCGCCATACGAGTAGTGTCAATGCTACTGGTTTTTCGCATTTTGGGCAGGTTCTAAAGTACCCCAAGCACTCAAAACACAATTCATAATTTCAATTATACCTATCCAGTCATAATAATATGACTGAATCATAATTTAACATCTTCATTTACCAAATGTCTCACAGTTAAGATCATGCCTTTACTCAATTATTGATGAAATTCACTATCAACTTATTATTTTACCAATTAAAACATGCCACACTAAATTTCAACCAACTTCACAATTTGCACACATTGACAATCTCCAACCAGGCACAATACAACATCACTATCAAGGTAAAACCTTACATTTATACGCATTTAGGTTAAAATACTTTTTTGGTCCCAATTTCAACCAACATCACAATTTGCACACATTTGTCAAATAAGTCTTAATTTTGGTTTTGTGTTCAAGTAGGTCCCAATTTTTGTCAATTTTGTTCAATTAGGTCCTTTTTTTCTAATAGTCTTAAAATCATCAATGGCCATGAATAGTGACTGACAGGTGTTTTAACCTACGCATTTAATCCCAAACATCACATTATCATGCATATGTTTAATTATCTTACATTCATATGTTTCCTTCCCACACCCTCTGCCTAATTAACCAATATTATAAACAAAATTTCCAAATAACCCGCCAAGAAGCCCAACGCGAAGCAGAATCAGAGTGCCACTTTACACCTGATGTGTCGCCTGGCGGCAGTTCATGTACCGCCAAGCGGTGCATACAAATTCTAGGTTCTTCCTAGATTTTCCTACACTAGTACGAGGCCTAACCCCTAATTCTCCATTCAGACATGCATTTTGGTAGTCCTTTAGTGTTCAATCAAACTTATAAAGTTCACTCATTCTATTAAAATTATTTCCATGAAATAAAACACCAATAATAAATAGAGATCATATTTCTTCATCCTTAATCCTAACATGAACCCTACTTCCCAATTATAACCATGTTCATACAATTTTCATCAAGTAATGCAATCTCAAACATTCAATCACATCGGCAACCATACAATTTTATATAAAGATTCCATCCAAGCATCACCAACATCACAAAGTCCACTAAAAATGCAAAAAACCCAGAAAATACGCACAATACTCTTGTATCGTAGAAGACCCGCCAGGCAATTTCTATAAAATTCCAAAAATACAAAGAAATTTAGTACGAAAAAAAACGATAGAATAGGCACCTCAATCATAAATCATGGCACACAATTGTACAAATAAAATTAAAGAATAAGTGGAACTCCCCTAACCTGGATTCCTCATTCCAAACGTGCTTCTAAAATTTCTCCTTGATCCAAATTGCCCTTCCTTTGAACCTCGAACCTTGAGACCTCCTCCCAACCCTCTAACACTCCCCTAACTCCACTCTTTAGGGTTCTAGGGTTTTGAACTCCCTATTTGTGTTTCTTGGCAAGTCATACTTATCTATGATTTTATCATCTGAATTTATGCTCAAGCATACATGCAAAACAGTAGAACAATCAAAATAACAAACAATTGGCATTCACAGGACTCGAACCCAAGTCCTCTTAACCTGACCAAGTACTCTCAACCACTTGAGCTAGTACTATTCATTCTCTTCCCCCCGCATTACTTAACTTAGGGGTTCTCGTCCTAACATTAATTAAATAAACATTTATTTATATCTTTAATTTTCTCGGGTATTACACGTGAGGCAGTGGAGAGGGGAAAGATGTTTCACCCTTAGTTTTGGCTTGTTGCTTATAGTGCTCGGTGTAAGATTCACCGAAGTTGTTACTCGTAAGTCCTAGAGGAGCAGGGGAGACAAGTTCGTGCTGAAATGGTAGAACGACTAGAACCATCTGGTTCTAGGAAACCAGCTCATGTGGTAGGGAACAGGTGGCCGGAAAACCATAGAGTGTGGTAGAGATTATCATACTTGTGCACATGCTTGGTTTGATTTGATTTTAATATTAATTGGTTGACTTGTTACGTTAAATCTGTTTATATAATATTGTTTGCGGTTAGGCCACCCCTGTTTGTTTATTTGTTGTATGTGCGATGATTATATGACTCGTCTGTCATACGGGAGCAAGTGGTAGTACAAGTGTTTCTGACACTGAGTAGATTGACGAGAAGATGAGATGAATTTAGGGTTTTTCTTTCGTTAAGTTTTTTTTGAACAAATGTCAAAGACAATATAACTTTAAGTACTATGGTTATTTGAAAATCTCGAATAATTATTATTTTGAATTATGCGTTTAAAAATAGTATTAAAGTTTTAATTTTTGTTTGTTTTCTATGAAGACTATGTTTTATAAATATCCGTGACATCCTAAATTGGGGTGTTACACCTAGCACTCAGACTTTGTCGAATCAGATGATGCCACCTCATCACCTTCAACCTAGGTCCAAACAACAACGTTGGGATAGATCCAATGTCCCTGCACATGAAACCAGATTGGGAATCGTTGCATCCTTACACACTTGCAGCAGTACGATCCTCCTTCATTCTCCATCCTCTCCAAACCAAAACCCATGCCAACACCTTCGAGCTATCATCTTCTCTATAAGAGCAACCAACTTTGTCATCGTTCACGTTAGAATCACCACAATGCCACGAGATTCAGATCGTGATTCGTTCCATAGCGAAACCCATGCAAACACGAGCTTTGTTCATGCAACTGCATAGGAACACTGAATGTTGGACCATTGTGACAATAACCACGCACTCGCGTGAAGCAAATGGAAAACTCCATGAGCCACCACAAGGAAAAAAACCTTACGCAACACCATCATCGTATCTTCACGCATAACACCATGGAAGAGGAAGGAAAGTCTCACTTGGGAGAGAGAGAAAGTTGCCACGTAATGTAACATCTCGGCCGAACATTACTAATTTAAATAATTAGAATAGGGAAAAGTATGAAATCACATTTCTAATAATTCCTTTTCTCAAAACACGGGAAAATTTACAACATTTATTATACTACAATAAATCAAAATCCACAAACTACGATTGTCGATTACAAACTCTGAATTTGGTAAGATAAATGATCACAAAACGTTTAAAATCCATAAAACAAGAAAAAGTCATAAAGATTTTTCCCCCAAGCTAGCCCCTCTCTGAATCTATGCTTCACCGACACTACTTGCAACATCATCTGCTCCCGTGTAACACATTACACGATCATCGCCAAACACAAGCAAATAGGGTGAGCTCAACACAATAAAACTGCATTACACAATATAATAAATAAGCATACAATATTCCAATAGTTTTAATACTCTTAAGTCTCATCACATAGTATATTATTCTCTCATAACCAACCAGTTTTCTTTCCTATGCACCAACGCCTCTTGGGAAGAACAAGCAACAACCCTTACTTGTTCACCAAAACCTGATAAGAGCATTACTTTCCTTAGGACTTACAAGCAACCACCCTTACCTGCTCACTAAAACTCGGCAAGAGCACAACCCTTACTTGTTCACCAAAACCCAGTAAGAGCATTGCTTTCCCTAAGACTCACAAGCCATAATCCTTAATCTTCGACTTCCAAATCTTCCTCTGAACGCCTCTTGATTCTACACCCTTTGATGATTACATTGATCGATCCTTGCTGTCACGAGTGTGTACTCGCCCCTCCCACTATAAGCCACTACCTAATAGTCCACACGCGGGAATAAATTTGCCACGACCATGATCCGTGATGCTAAGTGGAGTTCCCCAATACAAACTGCAGTCCGTATTTGTCCTAAAACTACCAAACTCGTCGGATAACACCGAGTAGGGCAATCTTCTGGAACCCATCCGTACGAGCCACGATCTCGCACACTCCACTAGACTTCCAAAACCACGACGTTATAACCTCGAGTGGCCACGTGTTACCCCAATACAAGTTGCACTCGTAACTAGGCCCCTAGCAAAGCATCGCATCAAGACCTCCATCCAAAGCTATGTAGAATCCCTCGCGTAATCCATCACTACATCCAAAACCACCTAGCACAACATCCATGCCGCTAGCTTAACTCGCGTTCTAGACCACCTGGCACAACACTTGGCGCTGTCGGGCTCCAACCCACTGGATTTTGGTCCAAGCCTTGTTCTACAACACACCACCTAGCGGGACCACTTCCGTCGCCAAACGCCAACTCTCAGATTTTACCCAGAAACTCTATCAAACAGTGCATAATCAAATGGAAGACATGCGATTTCAATCAACCAAAACACAGTACAATGTACATGTATCTAAAACATCAAAAACAACTCCTCTTACCTGGATTCCTTGCTAAATTCGAATCGGTATGCTTATCCCTTCACAAAAACCTTCCTAGCCTTTGTTTCCAATCCAACTTTCGTGATTTCAGCCTCACCACTTCTCTCAATCAGCCCCAAAACTCTGGAAAACCCTTGCTTATGATGAGTACGAATTCACAGTGCTATCTTTCTCCTCTTATGACCTTCTCTCTCACAATCACTCTCACTTAATTACTCTTTTAGTGCCTTACACGAATTTTAATAAAACATTACACTAAGGCTAGTCCAATGTTTAATTATCCTTTGTTTTCCAGCCCTTAGGTTACCTCTCCATTGGCTGCTAGGTTTCTAACCCTTTCACATTCATGCCAAAGGAAAAATTGGCAAAAAGAAATTATTTAGTTCTCAACAAGGTTTGAACCCACACCCATGCACATACCAAACCAAAGCCAAACCATTCAACCAATCCAAATTTCATGATAACTCCTACAATTCTAGGAATTTATCATTACAACCACGCATTCAATATATAAATACACAAAAACGCACAATTTAAATAACATCCAAGTGGCACACATAGGACTCGAATCCAAGTTCTCACACACAATAAAGTACTCTCAACCACTTGAGCTAGTACTTTTCCACATCATAGTTCCTCACATTAATTGCTTTAAATGTTTCTATTACCCGCCATAATTAAATAATTATTTAAATAGCTATTTAATTTTCTCAGGTCTTACAACAAGCATACCCAACCAATTATGAATCATCCAAGGGCAACCAAATAACCAAACCACGTACTGTCTCGTCCAGCTCCTCGCTCAGGCTGAAGGGTCTCGCTTAGGTGAGACAGTCTCGCTCATGCGAGCCCCCTCCGCCCATGCGAGAGCTCGAAAAAGGAAACAAGAACCAACGTGGGATCTCGCTTAGGTGAGACCCTTCTCGCTTAAAATAATGAGCAGGTCGCCTGGGCGACCTTTCACGAAAATGGTTTGGGCGAGCCTCCGCCAGACTCACCTGGGCGAGATTACCAGTTCTCGCCCTGTTCTCACCTGCAGCAGATGCATCTTTCAACCCAGCAAAACACACAAAGCATTCCACGCATCAAAATCAACGATTTATCCATACAAACATTTCGCAAGCTCAAGAACGGCAGAAAATCCTCAACTTAAACTCAAACCCTAACTTCCCGTACCTGGATTAGCTAAGGCTTTGACACTCGAACAGTGAGGAACAATAGCTCACGGGACAGCTTCGCGAGCTGAAAAACAGTGGAACAGGTTCCGAAAACGAGCTCATTAGGAAGCTCTAATTGAGAACATACGGAAGAACAAAAAAAGAACATAGAGCCTGAGTTAGGAGGGACTTACGCGAAACAGAAGAATGAGGCTGAGCTTGCTAAGCTATGACGACTCCAAACCCTAGCAGAGGATGACGGCAGCTGCTCTAAGAGATGTGAGGGATCTGTTTTACGAAGAGCGGTTACAAGTTAGGGTTTTGGGGTACCTTAGGTCAGAAATTGAATTGGGCCAACCCCATTTAGGCCCAAAAGATTGGACAACCTCTAAATTAAAATGGGCATAAAATAATTGGGCCTTACATCCACATTTCATAATACAAATTCTACCCTTTACAATATAATTATTTATTACTTTTTTTAAAATTAACGATTATTTTTACCTATTTTCTGTAAAATTGTTTATCTTTTATTCTTTTTCTTTATTCATTAACAATTAATTTCTCTATTCATTTCACTTTACTTTTAATAAATATAAATTTATTTTATATATTAACTTAAGAACATTACACTATTATCACCTACTAACATACTACCATTCATATTTAAAAGATGCGTACATACAAGCGTGATAACGCTTGTTTGTACGCTAGTAATAATAATAATAATAATAATAAGAATAATAATAATAAAAAGAAAAATAATAAAAATATAAATAATATAAATAATAATGATTATAGTAATAATAATAATAATAATAATATTAAAATAATGAAACTATAAAAAATAATAATAATAATAAAATGAGATGAAAAATAATAATAAAATAGTAATACTAATAAGATAAAACAATAATAATAAAATAATTGAATAATAATAAAACAATAATAATGATAATAAAATCATCATTAAAATAAAAATAATAAAAATAATAATAAAATATAGTAAAATAAAATTATAATTATAATAATAAAATAATAATAATAATAATAATAATAGTAATATAATAATAGTAAATAATAATCATGAGTGTGTTGTGTATAGAAGAAAAACTCTAAACACCATGTTAAGGCAGAAAGAAGAATCATAATAATCATAGCAATAATGAGTTCACAAAGACAACTTAATATAATGGAAACCACAAACACACGCATGCTCTCTCTAAAACCACATACAACGAACACCAAGAAGTTAAATGATACAAGAATTTGGTTCAGGAGAAGATTTTCATGCATCAATATATATAACTCAATTCCATATAATATCACTAAAACAAGAAATGGCAGCTCCCCTAACTTGGAATTCCAGTTCCAAAAGTGCACATAGAATCCTTCCTTACACCATAATTGATCTCCACCCTTGGGCACTAAACTCGCTTTTGGTAGCCATACTAACACCATTAACAGGTGAGTTCATTGTAACAGATTATTCCGTGCCTCTTTGGTTTCTCTAACGGCTACTAGGGTTTATAGGTTTTCCCTAACATTGCAGAACAAAAAAAATAATAAAATGCATATAATTCAAGGCTAAATTGTGCTAGCCAAGGCTTGAACCTACCCTAACTCAATTACCAAACAATTGCACAACTATTCAACTAATTCGTGTTTAATGATAATTCCTACACCTCTAGGATTATATTATCACGCACCATGGTCAAGCATATTATTAAAATAATAAAACAATTAAATTAATACGCTAATGACATACACAAGGCTCAAACCTAAGTCATCTCATAATAGTAACTACTCTTAACCACTTAAGCTACCATTGCTCATTGACTTCTCTCTCTATATTCATGAACTTAGGGATTTCCGCCCTCGCATTTATTAAATAAATATTTATTTATTTATTTAATTTTCTCGGATCTTATGTTAGTCTAATGGCGGATTATAGGAGGACAGGCGGGGGCCAAGGTGTAACGTCCCATTTAATTTATAAACGCAATTAAAGGAAACGCCACACATAAGGTAGTATAACCACGCAGTCCTGGGGTTTCCAACATCACCCCTACAAAACTAAGCACACCACGATGCCAACAAAAGCAGAAAACTGTTCAACTAGAAGTTTACAATCTAATAACCACGAGTACAGGGGCCATAGCCCTAAAGAAACATGACAGAAAGAAGTATAAGGTACAGCCCAGATGGCTAGGTAGCGGAATCGCCGTTCCCTTGTTGACCACGAGAACCTCGCCCATCTGCTCCCATCAACCAAGTTGATGATCATCGCAAGGAAGAACAGCCACATACAACACAACCATGCAACAAAACGGGTAAGCTAGAGCCAACACATATTCATCATACAGTTAAAGATATTTTCATCATCTCATATCCATATAACAACCAAACATGTTATGACTCTTCATTCAATACACTACGACTCGACTCGACTCATCCGGATACGTATAACTTAGTCGGATTCAGCGGATGCTTGCACTTGTGGTGGATACCTCTGCTCGAACCTGAGCTGCTCATCCCCGAGCTATGTGTTACAAATGTTACGATGAATCAAATCTCCCTCACCACAAGGTTAGCCCTTAATGAATTTCGGGCCTCCTGCTACTCTCACCACAGGAGTCAGTCCGCTCTAAGTGAGACTAACTGGCCCCTTAGAGTGTCAGGATACAGTCCTTACCTTGAATCCTTACTTGGTTATACAGATGGGGCACCACCATGGACACCCACTAACAGGGCCATGGGATTACGTCCCGACCACTGAAGCGTAACCCCGGAGATCTCACCTAGAGACCCCAAGGAATTACACGCTGACACGGACCAACATTCATAAAACAGCAGTAGGAGAGCATCAAAGATCATGTTTGCAATTCCATACCCTTCCCTGAGATTTATTCCTCATACACATCACATTTCGAATCCATACCTCTAATCATCACCACACCGTGAATCTAGGGCCTCATCTCATATTAAACACGTGCCCCTTTAGTTCCAAACCACTCATTCATTTCACATGCCAATATCATACCCAACCCGTCATACGCAATTTATGAATCATGCCAAACATACCTCATATTCCATTATATACATATCA
>Ga0214544_1005524_pt1 | contig 24393 bp, 11 predicted proteins | sample CNSS3metaG_FD_160074 | JGI IMG/M metagenome (GOLD analysis project Ga0214544, IMG submission 160074) | Root nodule microbial communities from cowpea collected in UCLA plant growth center, Los Angeles, California, USA - CNSS3 | ecosystem: Host-associated > Plants > Roots > Nodule | place: USA... | reverse complement strand
AATTAAAAAAAATCAACAAAAAAAAAAAAAAAAACTTCATGTTAACAAAACATGATTATGCTTTACACCGATTTTAGTCTATTTTAAATAAAATAAAATTTCACATGATTAAGGATTTTGTTCTTGGAAAGAACAAGAAGGAGGTGAAGAAGGAAGCAAGTGAGAAACGCCGCCAATGGCGCATCGCTCACTTTTCCTCTCTCTCAGACGGTAAGCCATTTTTCACGTTCTCTTATTGGTTCCCCCACAAAAACACAACCCAAAGTTGCAATCTTTTATGATTCTGCATCTTAACTGATTTTTCCGATCCCCAGACTCGGATCAGAACCAAGTTACATACTTTCTTGGCAACCAATCACAATTGAGTTTTTGGGTATGGGTAATTAATTGATCTCAAAATTGCATCTTCTCATCATGCAGAAGTAGCGGTTTAGCTTGTGTCCAGAACAGAACGAGATTTGCGTCTTCGGGTGCTGTGAGCAGTGATTTAGTTGAAGAGAGTGTGGAAGGTGATGACCTAAGGAGCAGAATCTTGAGGCTGAGGCTCCCCAAGCGAAGCGCCACAAACATTCTTCAAAAATGGGTCCTTCAAGGGAATCCTGTTACGCTCTCTCAGCTTCGGGATATTTCCAAAGAGCTTCGAAGATCTCAACGTTACAAACACGCTTTGGAGGTTTCACCCTTTCTTTTCTCATTCATACCCTCTTTCCCTTATAATAGCTAAATAAGAGCAATACACAGGATTCGAATTTCAAACATTTTAGCTACCTAAGCACTGCAAAGTTTATGTAGTTCTGTGATGGGGAATTAAGGATAATTTTCACAAATGGTTAGGAAAAAGTAGAAACAAAAATCTGTAAAATGCTACCTAGCGGATCATGCAAGCTTTTGGATCTTTTTTCTGTTTAAACAAATTAGAGCATGTTGCTGAATTTTCAAGTTACAGCAGGCTAGTTATCATTAAGAGTAAACTTTACTAACATCAGTGTGAATTTTTTAAACTCACGCCGACACTATTGTCTTTTTTCGGACAATAACCCCTCTTAATCGGTTTAAATTCGTTACGTTGATATTACAGTGTTTATTCTTGTAAAGGGAGTTATTGTAACATAAAAAGGGACAGGTATAGTGTGAATTTGCTATATATGTGAGTGTAATTTGCTATATATGTGGTTTTTGTAAGGTTCAGAAGAAGAAAAAGGAAAGATCGTTAGGTAGTATTCAGTTTACTTATTTTTGTAGTGCTTATAATTGTTGGAATGAAAACGTTGTTCAGTACTGTGGCCTGGGGCAAATGAGGTTATTATTATTTGGATATTACCTATTCATGACTTTTCTGATTCTGTCTAGTTTCATATATTAGTTTTTCCTCCAACAAACTGCAATTTCTAATTCTTCCAAATTCTAATGACTCAGCCATACACAATTTTATTTATGTTTTCTTTTCTAGTGACTAGATTACAAATTTGTAACACTTTTTGATTATTATTATGATGATGTTGATGATTTATGAATACTACATTCTTTTTCTGTTGGATGTAAAGCTTTGCAATATGTGTCTATTGCTGATTGCAGATATCAGAATGGATGGTTAGCCATGAGCAATACGAGTTATCAGACTCTGATTATGCAGTGCGCATAGATTTGATGACCAAAGTGTTTGGCATTGATGCTGCAGAACGCTATTTCGAGGGTCTACCTCATGCGACAAAGACGACCGAAACTTACACAGCACTCCTACATTCTTATGCGGGAGCAAAATTGACCGACAAGGCTGAGGAACTTTTTCAAAGGATAAAGGATTCAAACCTCTGCTTTGATGCCCTTACTTACAATGAAATGATGACTCTTTACATGTCAGTGGGCCAGTTTGAAAAGGTCCCTACGGTTGTTGAAGAACTGAAACAGCAACAGGTTTCACCTGATATCTTTACCTATAATCTATGGATAAGTTCCTGTGCCGCCATTCTTAACATTGATGAGGTTAGGAGGATTCTCGATGAAATGAGTCATGGTACTGGTTCTAATGAAAGCTGGACAAGGTATTTGAACCTGGCCAATTTGTATCTTAGTGTAGGTCATCTTGATAATGCAAGTTCCAACACGCTAGTTGAGACTGAGAAAAGGATCACCCAAGGGCAATGGATAACTTATGACTTCTTAATCATTCTTTATGGTGGGTTGGGAAGTAAGGATAAGCTTGATCAGATATGGAATTCCTTGAGAATGACCAAACAGAAAATGATCAGCAGGAATTACATCTCTATTATTTCTTCTTATCTCATACTTGGTCATTCGAAAGAAGTAGGTGAAGTTATTGATCAGTGGAAGCAATCGACGACCACAGATTTTGATATGCTTGCCTGTAAAAAGATTATGGTTGGTTTTAGGAACATTGGTTTAGCTGAAATAGCCGACAACTTGAATAAGATTCTCATTGAGAATAATCTCAGCCTGGGAAATGATTAACTGGGGGTTCTCTGAGCTTGAATGTAATGTAGAATACATAGATTTGAGATCAATTTTGCAACTTTCAGAAGGGAGAATATATTTCTTTTGCAATTTTATCAGCACGGTGAATGAATAAACTTGCTGGGTGAATGAAATGGAAGTCTTGCAATGCTTTGGTGGATGCACAAGATTCCATTGCATTGCTTCTAACCTTTTTTTTCAGTGGTGATGCTACTGTCATTATCATATTTATTCCTTAGAATTTGGATGTGTTTTGCATTAGTTGTTGAATTACTTTCCAACTTTTACTGTTACCTTTTCTGCCTGAACTATTATTTTAAACAAAAGCATATTTTGTGTTTTATGCTGTACAAAATTTCAATTAAAAGAATAAAATACATTCTGAATTAGAAAAAAAAAACAAAATATTATTCGTAAGTTTCACTTGTTTGTCATTGGACGGAGTGCAGAAATACTGAAGCACCAAACACATCTATTAAAACAAAATTTTGACGCTTTTTTTTAGAATTGAACACTTCTTCAATCGCAACTGAAATTTTGCTTTGGAAATATTATACGGACAAAGGAAATGTCGAATGCTAAGGCTTTGATGAACACGAAAATAAAAAAAAATTGTTGGATGAAAATGAATTTTTGAATAGAAATAAATAAAAGATTAAGTAAAAATTAAACGTGTTTGGTTTAAAAGAAATTAAGAGAATGAGAAAAGGAATAGAAACATGAGTATCAATAAATAAGAAATAATTTAGTGAATTTACCATTTTATGAAATTCATTTCTATGGTTCATCCATGTAGGATTTCTTAACATCGAAATAAAATCAGATCAAATATTTTTAGGGTTAAAAGTATATAAAATAATATTTAGTACTTGTAAGGCATAAAGGACTGTTTTATGAACCAAAACACATTATTTTTTTAATAAATAAACTTTTATCTGTTAGAAAAATGATCTTATCCTATTTATAAGTTTCTATGATCTTATTTTAACTCTTATATATATATATATATATTACCAAGGAGATATTTCATATAAAAAATATATTTATTCAATAAATCAAAATATTAATATTTTAGTTACATTTTTTATTATATATTATTAAAATGAATTTGTTCAAGTGAAGAATTATGTCAAAATATTACTTTTTATTTCTAAATGACACCTCTAAAGTTGATGTAAAATATTTTTGTTTTAATAGAGTTGGGTTGCATAGTAGACTGACGGTAGAAAAGTGTAGGATAGACTACACATTTAAGCTCAATAGATGGTATACTATTACTATCCCACTCCCTACCTCACATTATTTCTTTTAATAGTTGTATATAGTATGATTTGTCTGTTAAATATGATTAACTATTTTTATTTATTATTTCATTAATATAATATATTTAAAAAAAAAATCTAAATTTTATTTCGTGATTTATTTTTTTCTTCATAATATGACATCTTTTTTACTTGTAATAAATAGTAAATTATTAGTTATTAATTTTTTAATCTAAATTATTATATTTACAATAAAATGTTATTTTTATAAGATAATTAAATTTAAGGTTAAAATATGATAACTTTTTCTCACTTTTTATGTAACATTCCATTTTAATAACTTAAAACTAGTAAAATACAATGCTTCATCACAGTATTCTAAACATATAATTTATTGTATAAAGTATATTAATACATTCTTTACAAAAGATAGGATTATAAAAATATAACATTTATACATTCAAACTAAATTTACAAGCTCTATTCAAAACTAGTTCCTTACTAAAATCTTTAGACCTTCCACTAGTCTAATTGATGACTCCTTATTCCCAGAGCTGACTCTAAAAACTGACAACTTCGTCTGTTTACACAGGTGAGGATGAAGTGATCATTGAAAAAAAAAAAAGAAAAAGAAAAACACCACACAAAACAACCAAGAAAACACACAAAAAATTTTCTTACAATACCAAATTGCACAAACAACCCTCAGATAGCTCAACACCTTTAGTTTTACAGGATCCCTATCTACACATAAACACATCACAAAGACGATCAGAACATACCTTTATGATCACTGGTCAAGAGAGAGTCATATTAATGACTTAAATGACATATGCAATCATAAAAAGACTGCATGCAAACCAAAATAGAGAAGACCCACAGAAAAACAAGCAAAAATTTAACTTACATAGTTGAAAAAATTGATCGGATAGAAATAAAGAGCTCACAAAGAAGATCACCGTAACTATCTCTAATCTTCAAACAAACAAGAGAAAAAAAATTAGAAAAAACTCAAAGAACTATATAAAAGTAAAAATGATTTATAAAGATATAATCTGTTTAAAAATAATAAAACTCATTTATAACAATTCTATTTATATTAATTTTTTTAATATTAAAATAATTAAGTCTCATTATTTTAAATAATATTACTTGTAAAATATGATTTTCTAATTCTTTATATTTTAACTTTTATGAATACCCAGATATTTATTTATATTTATACAATCAGACGCCCATTATCTCCCAAATGTTATGAAGTTCGGTCGACTTATTTTTTTTTTTTAATTTAAACTCATTTATGAACATTACTAAGTCTCACGTTGATTCTAATGATGTTTTAAATAATTTTAAAAAACATTGAAGTCACTGTGTTTTTGTTTGTTTGGTGTAAAACCGTTCTCTTCTAAATTCTAATCTTGCACGTAATTTTCACAGTACAATTTGGTTGAGGAGAGTTGAAAAAATTAAATAGCCAAAGCCCACCCACGTGATTTTGAACTTCCACTCCCAACACATTTTCTTTGCCGTTCTGCCACCCCTAAATCAATCATTTTAAATCAACATCTCATAACAAACGTGAAACACTTCTCCATATCATTAACTCATCAAAATTTAAAAAGAGACGTAAGTTGAATTCATGATAAGTATCGTAAACCGTTTAAATAGTCTAATTATGAGTCAAAAATTTCACATTAGATATAATAAACAAAATTAAACACTATATATAAAATAAAGATCTACAACACCGTTATTTTAATATTTTAGATAAAAATGATATCAAATATCTTATATGTGTAACACAAATATCATATATATAGAATCATAATTTCTTGAACCGTATGATAAAATATAAATCCAACATAAATAATGCCATCAATTTTAGTTGTACGAATCAAGAATGTGATTCAAAGTATATATCCTCCAAAGGTTACCACTCCTTTTTTATTTTTTACATCGATTAATTGTAAGTAAAACTGATAAAGAAACTTAAAACAATATTATTATTAAAAGGAGTATTGTACATAAATTCTTAAAAATATTTTTGAATGGAGTTAATGGGTTATAGTTGATTGACCTTAGGCTTGTTAACTTGTTACATAAGCTTCGTGGAATAAGTAAGAGCACATGGCACACGCATAAGTAGTATTTTCATAGTATTTATGCGAGGTTGATTTTATATAATAATAATAACAATAAATAAAAGAAAAGAAAACAGGCGTGCACCACAACACATTAAGTATTATAATAACATATGACACATTATATTAATTACATGTGATATAATACAAAAATAAAAATGAATCCGCACCTAGCTGAATTTCTTTTCCTAAAATAAACTCATCGTGAATTTTTGTATAAAAGACCAATCTTGTGTCAAATATTCACTCAATCCCATCTCTTTTAAAGTCAAATAAATGGATTCCTAAAAAACAATTTCTTATCATGAAAATTGCATAAGTTTATAAACTCACCCAAAATTTGATTTTTTAAAGCATATACTACAAAAAAAACTATTAAATAATAATCAAGTAATAAAAATTATATTTAAAGATTAATTTTCTAAAGATAATTTCTTTATAACTAAAATTTTAGTAATTAATATTAGTGATCGATGTAAAAATCAATTCATAATAAAAATTATTTTAGTTATTAATTTAAAAATTAATTATAATTTTTAAAATTATTTTAGTTATAAATAATATTTAGTTTATAAATTAATATTTAAATTAGTCATTATAATGACTAATTATTTTTTATTAAAATTTATTGTTATTCGAAGATTTTCTTGTAATAATGTTTAGGAATAAAAATGCTTAAAAACGAATTTAACAACAACGAAGTGAAAATTTTGTTTAAAAATATTCATTTAATTAAATGATAATTATATATAAGCGTGTAAGCAATTGAGCTTCAAAGCTTTAAAAAAAATAAAAATTATGATACATTAGATGGTTGAAATATCTTTTAAATAAAAAATATTAAAATTTTGACACAAAATTTGTACACTAATTTAATAATATCTTTCACCAACTTTCATTTTATCTTTTTCTATATAAATATAAAGGACAATGATATTTTAACTACTAAATTTTGACAACTTCCTTTTACAATATGACATGTCATCTTTTAAGTGGTTTTGAAATATTGAAAATGAGAAAAAAAAAATGAAAAATCACTTAAAAAATGACACAAATTGTCAAAATTTAGTAGTCAAAAATTCATTTTCCTAATAAAATTTCATTTTTTATAATTATTTTACCCCATGTCACTATCAAACTAATGTCTTTTTTTTTTTTCCTTTTTTTCATATAATTTTTTTTTTCCTTAAATGAACCGTGAACAAGAGAGGTCGTGGATGATCTATATATATAGATAGATTTTGAGTGTTTGAATGTATCTCTGTAGTTGCTAGCTGTAGCAGGCAAGGTGAACCACATATATTCTTAACAAAACATTCACACTTTGAATTGTTTTTGTTGCTTCTTTGGTTCCCTTCCATGGAGGCCAGTGGCAACATGATAAACGTGAACAACAACAACACATGCAATAACAAGGTTGTCTGTTTTCCGACGGAGGGAGGCAACAAACGCAGCATCGGGCACCACATTGCACGGCGTCTGGTTGAGATTGGTGTGAAGGATGTTTTCAGTGTTCCTGGAGACTTCAACCTTGGGCTTCTGGATTATTTGGTAGCTGAAGCTGACCTTAACCTGATAGGGTGCTGCAACGAGCTCAACGCTGGGTATGGTGCTGATGGGTACGCCAGATGCAAAGGTGTGGGTGCATGTGTGGTTACCTTCAATGTGGGTGGCCTCAGCATTCTCAACGCCATTGCCGGTGCTTACAGCGAGGATCTTCCGGTTATATGCATTGTTGGAGCTCCCAATTCCAACGACTATGGCAGCCAAAGGATTATTCACCACTCCATTGGCTTGTCAGATTTCAGTGAAGAGCTACGTTGCTTTCAGCCTGTCACTTGTCACCAGGTACACTCCCTGTAGAAGATGGTAGTAAAAATAGAAAAACAAAGGTTAATTTTTGTAGGTTTAAGAAGAAGAAAAAACATGCATGTAATGGATTGATTATTATGCGTTATTGTAATTTCAGGCTGTAGTAAACAACTTGGAGGATGCACATGAACTCATTGACACTGCCATTGCAACAGCTTTGAGGGAAAGCAAGCCTGTGTATATCAGCATAGCCAGTAACTTGGTTAGCATCCCTCACCATTCCTTCACTGATGACCCTGTCCCCTTTTATCTGACTCCAAAATTGACCGATGAAAGCTGTTTGGAAATTGCGGTGGAAGCCACATCACAGTTCTTGAACAAGGCAGTGAAACCAGTGATGGTGGGAGGGCCAAAGTTGCGGATAGCAAAGGCCAGTGATGCTTTCATGAGAATGGTAGATGCTTCGGGTTATCCCTTCGCAGTGTTGCCTTCAGCAAAAGGGATGGTGGAAGAACATCATCCCAACTTCATTGGCACTTACTGGGGACAGATTAGCACTCCCTTTTGTGCAGAAATTCTGCATTCTGCAGATGCCTACCTTTTTGCTGGTCCAGTATTCAATGATGTTATCACTTTAGGGTTCTCAATACCCGTTCAAAAGGAGAAAGCAATTGTAGTGTTGCCTAATCGGGTAATGATCCCAAATGGACCTACCATCGGGTGTGTTTCAATGAAGAGCTTCTTCGAAGCACTTGCAACACGCCTTAAACGCAACACAACTGCTTTTGACAACTACAAAAGAATACACGTCCGAAATGGCCTTCCCAGTAACCCTAACCCAAAGGATAAGTTAAGGGTCAATGTTTTGTTCATGCACATACAGAACATGTTGTCTCGTGACACTGCTGTGATTGCTGAAACAGGAGACACTTGGTTCACATGTCAGAAGCTGAAACTACCACAAGGTTGTGGGTGAGTAAGTTTTGTGTATATATATTGAATGAAGAATTGAAGAAAGAGAGTATCATTAACATATATTAGGTTTACAGGTACGAGTGTCAGATGCAGTACGGATCAATAGGTTGGTCAGTTGGTGCAAGTCTTGGTTATGCGCAGGCTGCTCCACACAAGAGAGTCATTGCTTGTGTTGGTGATGGTAGCTTCCAGGTATATTGTAGAATGAAGAGGTTTTGAGACTGATTTATATCTATAAGCGATTAATTAGGTTTGAAACTTTGTTGCAGATGACAGTGCAGGAAGTGTCAACAATGTTACGGTGTGGACAAAATTGCATAATCTTTCTGATCAACAATGGCGGATACTGTACAGAGACAGAAATCCATGATGGACCTTACAATGTCATAAAAAACTGGGACTATGCTGGACTGGTGGAGAAAATAGACAATGGTGAAGGCAAGTGCTGGACTACCAAGGTGAGTGTGAGATATTCTTAAAAAAGAAAAAAACACTTGGAATTTGGAAACTCGTATAAAACATCCTCAACAGAAAAACACTTACTAATTTTTAATGTTGTATTTGAAGGTGCACTGTGAGGAGGAGCTAACAGAAGCAATAAAGACAGCAATGGAGAGAAAAAAGAGTTGCCTATGCTTCATTGAAGTGATAGTTGAGAGCGATGATACAAGCAAGGAATTGATTGTGTTGGGAACCAGGCTTTCGGCTTTTAATGGTCGACCACCTAAGGATAATTAACTGTTGTTTAAAATTTATTTATCATCATCCAAATATAATATTTTATCATTATTACAAATTGTTATTAGTCCATTGTTTAAAAAAAAAAAAATTGATTATCAACGAATACTTTTCTACTAAGAACGTAGTCTATATAGGGCTAGGTTCATGTTTACATCTATGAGTTGTATTAAATAAATAGAAAAGAGGATTGTTTGATTATCGGTGATTTTGCTGTTTGTATGTTTATTGGTTTGTAATTGGTATTAAGTACTATGTTAAGTACAAATAAATTGTATTTGAGTGGTTTCTTCTATGTGTAATACAGTAGATTTTATTTTTAATTCTACATATTCAATTTCAAGTTCTGGTGTGTATTTTTCGAAGGTTTTGCTTGTAAAGGCGGAATATCCTTGTACTCTTATTTAGTAATTAGTTGACTAAAAATAAAGTTTAAAAAAGAGAAATTTTCGAGTCACGTTTTTTTTTTTTTGTAAAAATAAAGACCTGAATACATATTTTAAAAACTTTATTATCTGTGCATTTTATTTTCAAAATTTTTATATTTGCATATTATCATTAAAGTGTTTTTTTTTCTTCAAATTTTACAGATTATAACAGTCACTTTAACACATCTTATAGTAAGAAACCATCGTTATTTAAAAGCATTAATAATAAAATAACACTTTTTACGGGACACTCACAAAGAGTACCCTCCAGACCTCAACCCTACAACGGTAACTGAGATCCACCAATATGCCCGAACCCGATATTTCTATTTCCTTCACCAGACCATGAGGTTCAAGCCAGTCAAACCCTTCATGTTCAACCCTGACACCCAGGGGATCTATGAAATATTCTGTGAGTTCAGAGCATACTCAGCTTAATGAAGGTATATATCTTATTTGCTTGGTGATTTAGCAGGAGGTACTGGTTAGAGGGTTGTACTAGTGAAACACTAGTCCATCTTCTTCAGCTCTTCGGTAGAGCCTACAGATACCCTCGTGTTCATTCCTCATAGATTCTTATAAGGAAAATAGTAGAAAGTTCTCCACAAACACTCCCAGGAAAGTGAGGTGAGTCATAAAGACATCCCTAAGTAAAAAGAAAACAAAAATATAGAATATATGACAAAAAAAAACCTTATGCAATAAATATTTTTTTCAAAATGGTAACATCTAATAATAAAATATGTGATTCAAAATAAGATAAATGATAAATTATTACATAATATTAAATTGTCTAGTTTAATCTGAGACAATTGTTAAGGATCTGACACCAATGAACGTAACTTTATATGACATAAAAAACTCAATTGTAACTAATAAAACGTATATTTTATTAAATTAAGGGAAATACTTTTTTATTTTTTTCATATTTTAAACCAACGTATGATCAGTTATCTTTATCATTCAAGATGGGATGAAGTACCATATAAATTCTATTTACAAATTCAAAAAATATAATTATGTGAAAGTTTTAATTCCTAAAGCTTAGCGTCAGTGACATTAAATTTGAAGCATCCCTTCATGTCTGAAATCTTCAAATGTTGTTGAGTTGATAAATATTAGGATCGAGTGGGTATAGTTATTAGTCAGGATGTAACTCTTTTTTACTTAAGAGTGTAATAGTTCAAAGATTAAATTATGATCTGACCCACTTGACCTTCGTTACAGAATAATTGATGTCACATGTTGTTAATAAATGAAATTGTTCTGAGTTATAGGCCAAAATAATCTCATTCTCATATGTGTTTAAATCTATAACAACGATAAAGAGAATTCTTTCTTTTGTGTCCACATTTCATAATACCAAATTTATCCTTTATAATATAATTATTTATTATTTTTTAAAATTAATGGTTATTTTTACTTATTTTCTATAAAATTGTTTATCTTTTTTTTAATTCATCAACAATTAACTTTTCTATTCATTTCACTCTATTTTTAACATTTCACTTTATTTTTAATAAATATAAATTTATTTTATATATTAACTTAATAACATTACATTATTATCACATACTAAGATACTATCATTCATATTTAAAAAATACTTATACACATACGCGATAGCGTGTACGCTAGTGTATATATAATGTAAATCTATCACGAAATTCTATTAAATACGTCTATTCTTTTGCATAAAGCGAATAATATGATTTTGATAAACTCTAAAATATATATTAATTTTTTATTCAATTATTTTATGCTATATCATTTGTCATATCCAGAAAAGAGTATGATCGTTTCTGAATTTGAATTCTCAAGAGGCACGACACGAATAAATCAAAGAAGAACGCAAAATAAGACAGAGATTGAGTACGCCACAATCTAGCAGATTGATAAGTCAAGTGAAGGTTTGCCACAAAGATGTTAATATTTGATAAGAACCGGAGGTCTAAACCAAGAACAAAGAGAATTCTCTCTTTAATGAATTCAAATTTAATATATGACTAAAAAGTCCCTACATTGTTTTTGACACTTCTATATATAAACACATAAGTTTAAGAAAACCTGAGAACCCTACACGATGGTCCAAGCCCAAAACATCAAAACATAAACTAATTTATAAAAGAAAGTCCAAAGCCCAAAAACATACAACATAACTAATTTATAAGAGGAAACCCAAAGTCTAAAAACATAAACTAATTTTCTTAAAAACTATCTTCAAATGTGCTTCAAGCCATGATTTTCATATTCTTTGAATTTCAGATTACCTGTAGCATTAGGAGCCTTGAATAGTTTTGATCTTTCAATCTCTTACTCCTTGCCTTTGTCATAGGTCTTTTAAATGGTAAAAGTTCATCTTCAAGTTCTTCTTGTATAGAATTTAGGGATAATCTTCTATCATTCCCTCATTCTTGAAGAGAATTTGTCTTCAAATTTATTTCACTTGAAGATTCTATATCAATATGTGAATATATTTATATTAAAACTTAATCCACTTCGGCTTTAATGATTTTAATACATTACTTAATATTAAAACATGCAAGATTTCTTATTATCAATATAACCGTGATTTTAATCATACTTAAATCAATAAATCACGAATAATTTTTAAAAGCATTGATACCATCTTCTATGGTTGAAGAAGGAGGAAGCTTGTGCACATATAAATGGCAGCATTCACAAACATCGCAATTCAGTATTGTAAATCCAAACAACGAAGTGGGGAATCAAAGAATAAATCTAAACGAAGTGTTGATTTCAAAAGAGATTTGAACGAGATTGGGCTCAAGACCAAACAATAATGAGTGAACCCAAACAATGCATGCACTGGTGATTCAATAAATGCCGCAATATGGTACTACTAATTCATAAATACTCCGATTACGAACATCACCGGAGAAGCATATAATAAATAAAAATTTTAATCAATAAAAAAAATATTTTTTTAATATTAAGGAAAAGTACTAAATTTATCTTTGGTCAAATTATACTTAAATACCATTTTACTTCACTAACTAAAGAAAATAGAATTCTTTTGAGTTTGTGTTATTATGACAAAGTAATGTGTGGATGAAAGAGTTGGAAGCAACGCGGCAGAAGTTGCACCATGCAATGCTCAAAGACTCTCTCTTTCTCTTTCAACCATTTTCACCCTTTTATAACTCACAACACCAACCAAAAACAAGTTATCACGAATCTACAGTGCCTATGATTCAGCTTGTGCATATAATGGCAAAGCATATCTAATTGAGTGGGGAAGTTTTCAATATGGGTTGGCCCAACAAAATCAGATGTGACTTCAAAATGACATCTATTTCTCTATTGGTCACATTTGTTTTTTCCCTCATTTATTCTCAAATGTCCTACACCTTTCTCACCAAAATATAAAACAAAATTGGAGAAAACAAACCACTACGTAATAATTACTTAAATCATTATGAACTAATAAATACTATATGTTTCTCACTTATATCTTTTAACGATGCCACGAGACAAGTTGCAGAGGAGAGAATGTTACAACATTATTAAAAGTTGTTTATTTTAGAAAGGTGTAACTTAGAGAAACAGAAATGGTAAAATCCAGAGGGATGCAGAAGTACAGTTTTATACTGCACTTATCTTAAGCCAATCATTCATTTGCAACTCCCAAATATACCAAACAGTTATTACAAATCCCAAGAGTTGTGAAAATGGCAATTGTCCATGTTGGTATCAGTAGGACAAAACATATGCCACAAATCACACTCATTTTGCCTTCCATCCACGCCACTTGTTTTTCCTTTCACTTTTATTTCTTCAAAATTTATCCTCATTCATAGGGGAAAAGAAAGAAAGAAAGATATGGCTATGCTAACTAAGAGAGGTTTATCTTTTTAATTTGACTCTGATTAAACATAGAAAAGCCAAATGGTGGGATCATCGGTCATCAATTGGCTATATCGTAAAGCCAAAATCCTGTTACTGCACAGCTTTTTCATGGTCAAAGGTATGAGGTTGTGATGTGCGAAATTCAGTAATAAGAATTTAAGAAACTGAGCTGAAAAGGAAGAGACATGTATGATGAGTGGTCACACTGGTGAAGCATCAAGAAACTGAAACTGCATGTCTTTAAGCATTGACTCGGAGAGTACAAATATTCAGAGCTAGAAGAAACACAATCTTAGATTAGAAGATCGATCATTCACAGAAAAAAAACTGATTATGCCCATTTCATCACAGCCTGTAAGAGGTCCTTCAAACTTTTTCACAAGAAACCGACAATTTTAACATGACTAATAATTCCAAGTTTCCAACCATCCCATGTGGCTCCCTCCTCCTTTCACCGAATTCTGTGCTTGCCTAGTCACTCTGCTCTTTTTATCTGCCCCCTCTTTTTTCTGGTTGTGACTCCCAGTTGAAGGTACTGTCCTAACAAAAATCTAGAGCAGTGCATTCTGTGAGTCTGGTTTTCAGCATGTGGGAATCTGAGAGTGAGTCAGCGACAGGACACAAATATGGGGGTGGACTTCTCACTTCAACTAACCATGGTGTCAAGACTGAAGGATTTGTACAAAGAGGCAACTCTTGGTATGTTAGATGCATAATAACCACAGTTACAACCACTGTTTTGCTGTGCTAATTCTGGTGAATCCAAATTGTAGGACACAGAGACAGAAAATAAGATTGGAAGTTCTGCTAATATTGTTTGTATATAACTAATTTATCCATTATATGTCTTGAACAAGTATGATTGATAGAGAATGAAATCTGCCTAAAGGTACTTCCTCTCTCCATGCAGGTATGTTGCTACTGATATTCCAAGTGACTTTCTAGTTCAAATCGGAGAAGCTAGCTTCCACTTGCACAAGGTAGCTATCTTGTTTTTTCTTTCGAATTTCATGATTTCATTTGTTATATCTCAAGTGATCAGAAAGCATTGATTTGTAGCGTTGAATTTGGTGTTTTTGTTTTTGTTTCCCCTTTGGTGCGAAAGTACCCCTTGGTATCTCGGAGTGGAAAGCTGAGTAGAATCATATATGAAACGCACGATCCAGATTTGAATAAAATAGTCATGGATGATATCCCTGGTGGGGCAGAGGCTTTTGAGCTTGCGGCCAAATTCTGCTATGGAGTTGCCGTTGATTTAACAGCAGGCAACATCTCAGGGCTAAGATGCGCTGCAGAGTATCTAGAAATGACCGAGGACTTAGAAGAAGGGAACCTTATATTCAAGGCAGAAGCTTTCCTAAGCTATGTTGTTTTGTCTTCATGGAGAGACTCCATAGTTGTGCTGAAAAGCTGCGAGAAGCTGTCACCATGGGCAGAGAACCTTCAAATTGTTCGCAGATGCAGCGAGTCCATTGCTTGGAAAGCGTGTGCTAATCCCAAAGGGATAAGGTGGTCCTACACTGGAAGACCAGCGAAAATTTCCAGCCCAACATGGAATGACATGAAGGAATCGAGCCCAAGTAGGAACCAGCAGGTTCCTCCTGATTGGTGGTTCGAAGATGCTTCAATCCTTAGGATTGACCACTTTGTCAGAGTCATCACTGCCATTAAGGTAAAGGGCATGAGATTTGAATTGGTCGGTGCTGCAATAATGCATTACGCTACTAAGTGGATACCGGGATTGATCAGTGACACAGCAAACCCAGGTGATGAAGCAAGCAACTGCAGTGTGAGTAACAGCAGTAGTAGTGGTGGTGGCAGTAGTTGGAAAGGGGGACTTCATATGGTTGTGACCGGAACAAAAGAAGACAGTTCAAGCGTTCAAGCTAAAGAGCAAAGGATGATCGTGGAGAGCCTTGTCAGCATTATTCCACCTCAGAAGGACAGTGTCTCGTGCAGTTTTCTTCTCAGGCTACTGAGAATGGCAATCATGTTAAAGGTTGCACCTGCACTGGTTACTGAATTAGAGAAAAGGGTGGGAATGCAGTTTGAACAGGCTACACTCGCTGATCTTCTGATTCCTTCTTACAGTAAAGGAGAAACTATGTATGACGTTGATCTTGTTCAGAGGCTCTTAGAACATTTTATCGTTCAGGAGCAGACTGAAAGTTCTAGTCCGAGTAGACAATCATTTTCTGATAAACAACACATGGGAATGGGATGCATCCTAAATGCTAAGGCAAGAGTGGCAAGGCTTGTTGACAGTTATCTCACAGAGGTTTCAAGAGATAGGAACCTTTCCCTGACAAAGTTTCAGGTTCTTGCAGAAGCTTTGCCTGAGTCAGCTAGGACCTGTGATGATGGACTTTACAGAGCAATTGATTCCTATCTCAAGGTATATATATATATTATTGTGTTATAATTTGTTTTCAATTCCTAGTTCTGATTTTCTGACATGTGCAACAACAAAATAACAGGCACACCCAACACTTTCTGAGCATGAGAGGAAGCGACTGTGCCGTGTGATGGACTGTCAGAAACTCTCCATTGATGCATGCTTGCATGCTGCTCAAAATGAAAGGCTTCCATTAAGGGTTGTAGTGCAAGTTCTATTCGCGGAACAGGTGAAGATAAGCAATGCACTGGCCACGAGTTCTGTGAAAGATGTTGAATCTGAGAGCCATGCAATGGTAACGAACCGGAAAACACTTCTGGAAGGGACACCACAATCGTTCCAAGAAGGATGGACGGCTGCTAAAAAAGACATCAACACAATGAAGTTTGAGCTTGAGAGTGTGAAAGCCAAGTACATGGAGCTTCAAAATGACATGGCCAGTTTGCAGAAACAATTTGATAAGATGCTGAAGCAGAAGCACAGTTCTGCATGGAGCAGTGGGTGGAAGAAACTCAGCAAACTTGGAAGGACCACAAATCTAGTAGAAAACCAGGATGATTCTCCTAAGATTCCAGATTCGATAGAACACAACAGAAAGACTGCTAGAAGGTGGAGGAGAAACTCAATATCCTGATTCCTCGCATATCAGAATTCTCAATTTCTTTGAAACTCATTCTTCTTCCCTCTTCATATCTTACAGCAATTTCCACAATATCCAAGCTAAATTGTAATTTGTCATCAAAGCTAATTAATCATATCTTTCAAGTGTGAATTCTACTGGCACTTCAATCACCACCAAGCCTCCTTTTTCATGCTGCTATTTCATGAAAATGAAAAACATTATGTACATATTCAAAAATCTTCAGTTATATTCCTCTGGATAAAACAGACACTTGCAGATTTTAATTTTCATTTCTGTGTTGTAAATAACAGAATCAACCAGTAAAAAGAGAGAACAAGAAAATGTTAGTAGATATATATGTACAGTTTTCAAAATAAGAAAGTGTCCAGAAGCAGTGAACTAGAAAGGAAAAAGGAACATGATTAGATATTCCAACATTAATCATGTCATCTTGCACAAAAACAGTGACACAGTTGTCATGTGACAAGACAAAAGACTAGTATGAGTCGAAATCGGCAACAAGTAAATCTTTGAATGAGATTAGATGACGGTGAAGGATTGTGTTGAAGCTTTCATCATCAACTACAGTTTAGCAGCATGAGAAAGGATTATGATGGCATGTGCTTGAAGCGAAAAACCAATGAACGGCTTAGAACATTTCACGGCACCAACCAGGAATTGAAGGGTAAAACACTTTAATATGTTAATAATTATCTTTCAGTGGCAGTCTTTTTCTACAATCCATTTGAATCTAATAATGTTCTTCTCTGTGCTCATTTGGAAGAACTTTATTTGGCATCAGAAGCAGAGCGATAATATATATAATCACTGATTTTCCAACCAACTCATAATTATAGCCTCGAGTTTAAACAGTGGGTGCCAAGAACCATTTCTGCTAAACAGTGACCATAAATGATTGTTGGCCTTCAGCTGATTGGATATTATTCATGAGATTCCAGAAGCTGTCATTGCACTGCATTGTGCCCAATATCAATGTCAAATGCTTCATAATTGCATGTTTTCCTAATAAAAACACCGGCAGAGATCAGATATTAACAAAAATAGTTCACCATTTTCAATAAAAAAATCTTAAATATACTTATATCTTCTTTAATACATTTTTTTTTACTCTTACTTAAGATTCCAACTCATGCTTAACTCTCTAACATTAGTTGAAAATTTGCTGAAAACTGATATACCAAAGCTTTTCATGCAGAATTCAAAATTGAACTTGTTGACAGTTTCATATCGATTAGAGATAATGTAGACATTCTATTTTATCAGTTATCAGACCGTTAACGGACTATTTATTAATTTCTATTTCATACACGAGAGGAGATGTGTTGGAAAAATAACATAATACCATTGAAGTATTATTGTAATAATCTTTCAATATTACTATTGTCAAATTAATTTTTTAAAGTTGCAAGATAATTATTAAATTTGTCCTCTGTTTTTACCTATTAAAATTGTCTTTAAAGTTGTTAGAAGAAAAGTGCTAAGTGGTACCAACCGATTTTGATAAAACACGAAAATACATGAACTTGCATGTTTTCTGTCAAATTTCTACTTCTTTTTTTCCCTTTTTATAATTTAAAGCCAGATAAAAAAAATAGTAACTTTCGTACTTCATGTTTTAATTAAAAAACAGTACTAAATAGCATGTCTATGTTAAAAAAAGAAAACCTACGCTAGTATTTGAAAAATCATTTTTAAAAGTTTATTTTAAATTTCATATATATATATATATATATATATATATATATATATATATATATATATATATATATATATATATATATTTTATAATATTTTTTTATTTTTTTTTTAAATATTTTTTTATATTAAAAGTACTTTAGGAAGGGAATAAAAATTCATATCAATAATTAGGAACTAGTCTTTATTTAGCTTAGGTCCCATTTAGAAGCGATAGCAGGTTTTTCACTTTTAAGTTTAAAATGTAGTTTTTGAAATAAATTTTGTTGGATAAAAATGGAATTGAAACATTTTTACGCAGTTTTAAAATTTTTTTTAATATTTATTTATAAAATGTATATTTAATTTTTATTTGAAAGAAATATTTTAGTATACTTAGTAATAGTTTTTTTTCTTGTCGTTACTGCTATCTCAATACTATCATCAATTGAATAATATCATTGTCTTAATGATAAAAACAATTATCGTTATTAATCATCACTAGGGGTGCCAATTAGGATCTCGCTTGCGAAAAAAACGCGGAACGGACCAGGGTAGTGAGCCCATAAGCCCACATAGACCCGCAGTCCGTACGGGCCAACACGCAAGCCCGCATAAAATTAAAAAAAAAAATTGTACTTGTGTATATTAATTACTTCTTTTATGGACTCTTGCATTAACGTTTCAAATTCTTGTATAACTGGAGAAGACAAGTATTATGTAATTTTTAATGTGCTAAAATTTAAAAAATACAGTGTATATGTCATATTATGAATATGATGAAAATGTTGAATTATCAATTTATCATCTAATTCCCCAAAGTCTTTACTTAATTTTGTGAACTTCTTAAAGTTTTCCAATTTTTAAACATTGAAAGTTTTATCATAAAAATTAAAAAAAAATTAAAAAAAGGGCTCGCCCGTGTTGTGCGGACCTTACGCGAGCCGGGCCGGCCCGCATTGCCACCCCTAATCATCAGCATCATTGATCATTATTATTATAACCATCGCACAAACATCTATTTAAATTAACTTTTAATCTAAAATTCACCCTAAACTAGAAATTGATTTTAATATGTAAATTCTTAAAACTTACAAATAGAAATCATTCAGAAGGAAACCTAAAAATTAAAATTCGATAAAGTCCTGCTTCCAAAATTTCATTTAGAAACATGAATTACTATTATTTTTTCAAATTAAAAGTCCAATTTTCAAATTGAAATGCTTTGTGCTAAATTTAGTTTCATATGAAATTGAAAATTTTCCAAACTTAAAAAAGTTCTGAACAAAAATATAGCATTCGTTTATGTTTTTTTCTTTCATTTTTAATTACAAAAATATGAGTCATACCTTGCGTTTATTTCAGTTGCATAGGTAGCCTCTTCTGATTCATGGTTGACATTAGTCAACCACGAAGCATCTTCTATTTCCCGTGTATTCATTTGGGTTATTGAGTTCGCTATCTCATGCAAAAAACTTGAGAAATAAATGGTAAAGTAAAACCAATATGAAAGTTTCAGAATAACTAAGAAAAGCAGAAATTTTTCTTAAGCTATCATATTGTTAAATACAGTACTGAAAATTTGGGAAGGGTAAGTGTATCCTACAACTTCTTAAGAAATTGTCCTTTAAATATTTGAAACATCCTTCAATAATTACAGTAGTATTCTCTTTGAACAGACTTTCACAGAGCTAATTTCATACATCTGAACTCTAGTTGATAGTTAGTACAAAGATTATTTCCACTGTTAATGCTTTGCAGTTAAAATATCTCAAATTATTAAGTGACGGCATGATTGAATAGCATTGCTTTATGTCAACAAAGTATGACACAAAAGATAGACCTACAAAGCCAAAATTACCTAGACTAAGAGTGTGACGGGACTAAACAAAATAATTAATTAAAATTTAATTCCCACACAGATCCTTAGATTAACTAATACAAAACAAATCCAAATTATGATTAGATTAAATATTAAAAAAATTATCATGTAAGCTACAAGTGTCGCACTCGCACAACGCAGACAGACACTATTCTAAAGTTAAATTCAACTTTTGTTTGCATTATTTTGACAGAAGAATATTGGTTGCATAAAGCTTTTACCAAACTGGTGGGGACCCATCTCATCAGGTGTGAGAAATTTCCAGTCTTTCCTCACAGGTGAAAAGATAGGGTTATCATTTTTTTAGTATTTCTTATTGCACGTTTTCTGGCTTACTTTAATGCAAAATCTACTGAAATGGAAGAAGTTATGGATGATGGATTGGTGGTATTTAAGTATTGAACAGATAAGACAATGACAATGAAGATAGAAAACATGAAACCGGAATACAAACATTGACACTCCAATTATTCATACAATCACACAACCGACAGATACATACATAGTAACATCATGAAAAAGAAATCTAGAATACTCAACCCACCTCTCAATTACAACGTAGAAAATAGAATCACCTATGATATGATTCCACCCTCAACACGTAAAACAAAGAAACCTTTACCACAACGTGTTGTTGTGTGAATCCAACAAAGGGTCCCAACAAGTGATGATGAAACGCCACGCTCCTCATTCAAGCACGCCCCAACATGGAACTTTCTTGGTACTTTATAGTCTACGCTAGCATGATATGTGTACAAGCCAAGGTTGGAAGAGAGGACAGAGCATAAAATCAGGAATTAAAGGGAGGGTGGAAAGTGGGACCCCAGTTACCTAACGCGCATGCATTCAATCAACAAGAGAATTCAACACTCCGGGAGAAAAAAGTGTCCTCATTTACAGCACAGCCATCCACTACCATCACCCATCCTTTCAATCTCTGTGTGACCTTTAATCCTTCAAAAGCTAAAAGATAAAATATCTTCAATCCTCATCAAATTTAAATCTCCTAAACCCCATATTTCAGTGGTAAAATATAAATACACTTCGAGGAAGAAGACCAAAGATGCAAGGATGATAAGTTCAAACTTATAGTGCAACAAATCTAATGATTCAACACAACTTTTTTCACCATCAATGTGCCCTTCAACCATTTTGTAACCACCACAATGGGCACTTAGTGATATTTCAGTGTACCAGTTTGGGACATCAGAGATTCCAAGTACTCAATGGTACCATCGATGACTAATAGGGGATGCTTTCCTTTTGCTCCTGGAATGAAGTTCTCAAGAACTCTCAACAATTTACGGATTTTATCCTTTTTCAATTGAATATCATCAGCTGTTGATTTATCTTTAGTTTGCCTTGTAGAATACACCCCACTACTACTAGAATAGCTTGATTCAACATCACTGGCATACTCGCACATTTTATCTAGCCTTTCGGAACTAGCACTCTCCACAAGTGGTGGCAATCTATTGAATCCACCATCAATTAACTTCTGCCTTTTGTTTGGCCAATCAGTACTAGCAACTTCCTCCTTCATATCCACAAACTGTTCTTGAGTCACACATGTTTTTTCAGTAACCAATGGAGAATGACCTGTACTAGTTACCTCATCATCATCACCATCATCATCATCATCATCATCATAAGAATCATCAGAATAAAGCAATGCATTGATTTCTTCTGTGTCTTCATGCATTTCACTTTCTTCATTATCTATACGATCCTTTCGAGTCTCTTCTGGTGAAGTGTACACGGGCCAATGCTTTAGACCTATATTAGTTGCCCGTGCTTCTTCGTTTACATCATAAATTTGAGTAAATTGGGTAGCGGTAACAATTGGACTCTGGACAAAAGGGAAGACAGGACTATAAAGCAGCCTTGTCTTACTACCAGAGTGGTCAAACATAAGCAACTTCTTCTGCAAAGATGCATTTTGCATAGCCTCTCCAGTACGTGTTGCGTTCAAACATGGTTTGAAACTGGGATGCTGAAGGAATCCTTGCACTTCATTGGTCTGCTCACTCTTCAAATCTGGGGTAGCAGGAGTTGTGAACCCGGGAAAGATGCAAGTGCTAGAGTTCATGTATGTTGAACGAACAAGCGAACTGGGCTCTGCTGAGGTGCAGGGGCTATTAAAGTAAGGTGATGGCCAAGCCACGTGCTGTGGGTAAGGCCAAGACCTATGAGCCTTAACCATCTAATGAAAAATATGACCTAAAGAACAATAGAACAGACCGATCAGTGCTGATGATGAAACACTTGAACCTTTCAGACGTGAAGATGAAAAGAGCATTTGAAAATACATACCAGTAGATGTTATGGCGTCTTGATATGGGATTTTCAATGACTTGCAGCCTCTCTTAAGAACAAATGACAGAAACAGAAAACTACAAATTCCAGCTTAAAGAGAAATAAATGCAAAGCAATCTACGTGACAGGCTTAAGCAGATGACGGAAATACTCAGCCTGCAAAGAATTAGAAGATATCACTCATAAAATTGTACAATAGCTGATACCATAGATCTAGTGATCATTGATCGTAAATGTTCTATATGCAGAAACGGGGCATAATGAAAACTTTCTTCAAACAGCTGGTTTCAAAATCATGTCTACAGTATTAGGAAAGAAATGCAATTGCAAAACACTAAGAATCAGCAATAGGTTACTAACCTGACAATCGTGCAAAGGTTGAAAGCATGCTATCACTCTAACAATAATCGTCGGTTCACCTTCAATGCCATTCTCATGTTTCAAAGCCCGAAATCTTGTTTGGCTCGCTGCTTGGCACACCATAACTTCTTTTGGATCCTACCACACTAGAATGTAATGCACACCCAAGAAAAGGTCCCAATGGAATGTGATAATGAAGGAACCAAGCTAATTATAGATCAAAATCAGCTAGAACCACAGAAATACAACAATACTGAAGGCACAAATACCAGGCTCTATCTTCCCTCCCAATCTTTCAGCCAATTCTATACTTATCTGAAGAAGTTAACAAACAGTGGTTGTCTTCCATGACAGTAGTTAAGAATAAGGAACCAAACTCTAAAAGTAACAAAGTAAAAGGATTGACGGGACTGGGAACCTATAGAATAACTTTACAATATAAGTTCAAGCGTACAACTTGACGATATACATAAACCATAAGACCCAACCACCGCATGATGATTTCTTCCTGTGTGACTTAAGATTTCACAATCGCTTAGAGCTTCAGCAAGATGTTATGCCCTCAGCACCAATTACTCTGAAACAAGATTAAAACAAATTTGATGCTAGCAAACACAGTAACAGCAGGAAAACAACAACAAAGTGTTAAATTATAAAAACCAAAGCAGAGTGTCTTATTTTATTATAAATGAGAAAACATCAATAACCAGTAACAGCGGAAAACTAATTCTTGAAAACAACTCATTTATTCATTTCTTCAAAAACATGAAACTGTGGACTTCTCTTAATTTTCTATCCAATTGGAGGAGAGACTAATCTGGCTAAACAAGGAACATAATAAGATTACAGAGAAAGTAATCATCATGATGTTAACTTGTTGGCAGCTAAGGAAGAAGGCCATGAAGGCCACGTGACCCAGTAGGGTAATTACCCAATTACTTTTTTTTAATTCCTTGAAAATTGTAGTTGTTTCTACTCAACCACAAGAAATAAAAAGTAAAAATTGAACAACTCTGTGATCGTGAAATTTGTCAGCAACCAAAAAAGGTTGTTAATTTAGCCAAGATAATTGCAATTAAAAGAAAAAAAAATATTCTGAATTTATCTATATCGGAGATGTTAACCCCAATTGATTCAAAGCCTTCACCTTTAACATGATTTTGTGTTACCCAATAACAAACCAAAGGACAGATAAGAAAAATGAGAAACGAGTAAAAGGTTACTCAGATTTGGAAAGACTTACAGTCGGAGGGATTGGCTGAGAGAAAGAAAGGCAAAGACAGTGAACGGTTTCAAGAAAATGTGGGAAAGAAGCAGTGGAGGGAGGTTGGGCAGTGGTGTGCATGCCCCCCACTATATACACAATCAAATCCCACTTTTGCCCTTCCTTTTTTTTCCTTTTTTTTTTTCTTTTTCCCCTTTTCT
>Ga0214544_1005523_pt1 | contig 24394 bp, 14 predicted proteins | sample CNSS3metaG_FD_160074 | JGI IMG/M metagenome (GOLD analysis project Ga0214544, IMG submission 160074) | Root nodule microbial communities from cowpea collected in UCLA plant growth center, Los Angeles, California, USA - CNSS3 | ecosystem: Host-associated > Plants > Roots > Nodule | place: USA... | reverse complement strand
CATGACAAACCAAATATTTAGAAGAAATAAAAAATAAAAAGAATATATAGGGTTACTTAATTAATTATGAATATTTTAATAATTTAAACGATGATGGAAATATGGCGGGGACGGGTATTATGGCGGGATATATTCATCCCCATCCCCATCCCCATATCCAATTGAAAAAATTGGAGATTCCCCGTACCCATACCCAGTCAATGCGGGGATTCTCCGTCAAAACGGGGAATGGTTCGGGCAATACCCACGGAGACGGGTTTATTTGCCATTGCTAATACTATAAGGTTAATGTTAATTATCATAATCTATAAATATATAAAGATATACATCAATAACAAAACAAATAAAAATGACAAGAAAATGAAATATGATCCTCTAGTTAATAAAATTAAGATGTGTGTTTAACTATAATAATAATAATAATAATAATAATAATAATAATAACAACAACAACAACAACAACAACAACAACAACAACAACAACAACAATAATAATAATAATAATAATAATACAACTACATGTATATAGAGATACACATTTTTGTTTTTACAATTTTATCTTCTTAATTATTATTTGTTAAATTTAAATAATTATTCATAATAAATAATTTGTCAGTTTTATAATTTTACTAATTTTAGAAACTATTTTTTAATTCAAATAATTACATAGATATATAGATAATATAAACAACAAAAGAAATAAAAAGCACAAGTGATTGAGATATGATCCCATAGTAAATAAAAGTAAAATGTATGTCTAACTATAATAATAATAATACCACTATAATAATATTGCATAGTGATAATAATAATAATAATAGTAATAATAATAATAATAATAAAACTACATATATAAAGAGATAAACATTTTTTGTGTCCTTTTTTGTTTTTTCAATTTTATTCTCTTAATTATTATATTTTAAACTTAAATAATTTTTCATAATAAAGAAATTATTTTTCAGTTTTTTTATTTTACTATTTTCCGTAACTAAATTTTTGAATTTAAATAATTGTTCAAATATAAAGATAAATGAAAGTAAAAAGAACAAATGATTCAAACATGACCTGTACATAGAGAATGAAAGTAAAATGTATAAAATTAATTAAAATAATATTAATAGTAATAATAATAATGTAATAATAAAATTAGTTATCGTTAATAATAATATAATAATACTTATAATTGATAATAACATGGACATAATAATTATAATATATAATTAAAACAATAATAATAATTATAGTTAATTATTATTATTATTATTATAGTTAGAGTCGATAATAATAAGAATAATTACAATTATAATGAATAATAATAATATAAAAAAATAATTATAGTATATAATAGTGATAATAATAATAAAAATTATATTTATAATAATAATAATAATAATAAAATAACATTAATAATAATTATTATTGTGATTAATAATGTAATATTTTTGGAATGTGAATTTTCTAAATTAAATACGATAAGAATTATAATAATAATATAATAATTATAATTCTTAATTATTATTCTTAATAATGATAATATTATTAATATAATAGTTTTAGAATATCAATTTTAATTTAGATATGATAAAAATTATAATAATAATATAATAATTATAGTTATTAATTATAATTCTTAATAATAATAATAATATTATTATTATTATTAATGATAATAATAATAATAATAATATTATTATTATTATTATTATTAATGATAATAATAATAATAATAATAATAATAATTTTTAAGTACTTTTTTCCGATATCAATAATATATAATAATAAAATTAATGTATTATATACTAATATCTCTAATAACAATAATATCTTTATTACTAATAAAAATAATATTAATAATATTAATAGTAATGATATATAATAATAACATATAATAATAATTATTCTTATTATTATAATAATAATAATAATAAATATTGTTATTATTATTATATTTATTATAATAGTAATAATTATTATTATAACTACAAATAATATTTATAATTATTACTATTTTAGTAATTACTATAATATTAATATTGGTGATTGGTTATAATTTAATTACTATCACTACAAATAATATTTATAATAATAATATTATTAATAATAACAATTATAAATAATAATAATTATTATAAAAATACTACAAATAATAATATTATTTATAATTAATATTATAGTTAAAATCATATATAAATAAAAAAATTACTTATGTAGGATTTAAACCCGAATCCTTTTGTAAGAAAGTCTTAAAATGACGAAAAAATTAATTTTTATGACACTTGTTAATTAAAGAAAATGAGTAATATAATAATTTTGGTAATATATTTTTTTCATAATATGTAATAGATGTAATAGATTATATATTTCTTGTTGATCTTAACTCAAATTTCAATTAAAATTAAAAAATGTAACAATAATAATAATAGTAATATAATAATAGAAATAATTATAGTTAATAATAATATAATAATACTTATAGTTGAATAATAATGACCATAATAATTATAATCGATAATTATAACAATAACAATAATTATAGTTAATAATAACAATGATTATAGTCAGAGTCGATAATAATAAGAATAATTATAATTATAATGGATATAATAACATAAAAATAAAACAATTATAGTATATAATAGTGATAATAATAATAATAATAACAATCATATTTTGATGAAAGATTGTTTAGGATTTGGGTAAAAATTGGATCTGAAACGAATTTGGGTATGAACCCTAGAACGAATGAGGAAAATGGAGGACGTCGATTTGGGAGTTTTCGGAACTGGGAGGAATTCACGCCACTTGGAGGAGATTCCAAGATAAGTGAGGAAGATCTGCAACTTTGAATCGAAGATTCAAAGATAAGGATCGGTGGTTCTGAGGAGAACCTCGAGACTTGAGAGAAAACTCACTGTATCATAAAAATCAAATTTGAATACAAATGTGTCTCACGAGGGCTTATATACTATGGGCTGAAACACCAAGAGGCCCAACACCACTAAAGGTCCGATAAAGCCCAAACAAAAACATTACAAAAATTATAAAAGAGTTTCTATTTTACAACTTGAAGCTAATATGAGATCTCTTTGAAGGTCTTGGACATGATTCCATCAATTGCTCTGAAATCCCTATGACTATGCCGAACCATGCCTCCATCATTGCCTCCGGGTTGGAGAAATTCGACCTCGAATTTTAGCGCTTTATTACCTACAACCAAACACACAAACATAATTGTTGAAGCACACAAAACCATAATAGTCTAAAGACATAAATAAAATGCTATAAAAAAATGAGATTAGAATCATGGAATAGGCTAATTTCTTATTATCAAGGTGCTTGGAGATTGTTCTCCAGGATCAAAGATAAACCTGCAGTACACATCAAAGAGTTTCAACACAACTATATTATCCACAATGAAACAAAAAGAAAAACAACTCCTAGTAATTAGAATAGAAAAAGAGTGTCCCTGAAATCCCTTAGAAGTAGATGATTAAAGTCAGGTTCATATTTTGCCCATGTTGTTGCTTCCTTGTCTATCATCTTTTCTTCACCCCACTGCTTATGCCATTGCTCCTTAATGTATAAGTATTCCCTAGGCATTGAGACAAAAAGGGGAGGGGTTAATAAGTGTTCCCAGTGAAAATGCAAAATCATGATGTGAATGGGAACAACAATTTAGCGCATTATCATCCCCCTTTAAGGATTTCATCTCAACCATGCATGTCAAGGGTATGAGGAGGGACTCCTTCTCGTGTTTCTCTCTATGTTCTTCTTCCTCCTTTTCTCGTCGCTCTTTCTTCTTTTTCTCTCTTATGTTCTTCTTCCTCCTTTTCTCGTCGCTCTTTCTTCTTTTTCTCTCTTAGCTCGTTCTCTTTTATTTCTATTAGCGCTTTCTTCCTTTGTCCCCTCTCCAAATTTTCCACTTGTCTTGCTTTTTCCAACATCTTAAATCGTTGTAGTCTCATTTGTACTCTCGCCTCTCTTTCTCTAACTCTTTCTTTGAGCTCTTCCTTTTGTTGTTCTCTTTCTCTCATCTCTAGCTCTTTTCTCTCTTTTAACTCTCTCTCGTCTTACCTTTTCCCACATTTCCATTAGTGTTCTTTCCACATTTTCTCTCTCCCTTTGTGCTTGTTGTCCTTGTTTGACTTCGAGCTTTTTCCAAACACTCCTCTTCACCTCTTTCAAGTATACAATGTAATCTTGGAGTTCCTGAAGAGTCATTTACTTTGCGTTCCAATTAAGACATTGATAATTTACGTGTCCATATCCTTTACACTTGGTGCACCTAATAGCACTTGTATTGTCACTTGGCAATGACCCTTTATGATGTTTGTGCTCCTTTCTAAGTTCCCCAAGTTTGCTATTCAGCTTGATGATTCTGGACACAATGAAATTGATATCCTCTATCAAGGTCGAACGTGTATGAAACTTCGTGGAGTGCTCAAAATTGCTAATTCTTGTAATGAAAACGAGGAAACAAGAACTAACATAAAACACAGTAAGTGGTTAGCACAAGTAAAATGGATAAAATTATCAAATGGGTCTCACCACTCCTTACATGTTTACACTCAATTTCAGTCGTGTTTCACTCTTTAAGTGTATTCACTCGCTCTCAAGTTCCTGTTTAGTTCTTCAAAGAACCTCCAATCACCCCATCAAGAATTCAACATCAAAGTGAAAGATGTAACGGATCTAAGCTCAACTCAAGAGGCCAATGAAAGGAAAACTCCAAGACAAAATCAAGGAAATTTAAAGACAAACTAAGAAGCACCAAAATCAAGAAATGGCTAAACCAAAGGGAGTAAATATATGACAAAACTAGGACCATGATAACGAGAAAAGCACTTTAAAAGACAAGAGTAATCTAAATAGAGTATTTAGAATTAGGCTTAATTAATCTTTTGGTCCTCTAATTATGATGTATGGTTCATTTTGGTCCCCTAATTTTTGTGAGGTTCAATTTAGTCCTTCAGTTTTTTAAAACAGTTTAATTTGGTCCCTCCCGTTATCTTTGGTTAAACAACGTCAGAATAGTGCAGTTGTGTCACTTTGAAACAAAAACGTGGCAGGTTTTTTAATAGTTGGGCATCAATGTACTATGATGAGGTGGCAACGAAGTATGTGGAGGGAAAGTTGGTTAGCCTTAATTTTACAATTCATCTTCTTTGTGTGGGAGTTCTTCGACATTTGGTGTACGTTGATTGTGAATGATGTCGATGGGACACTCTTCTTCTTCTTGGTCATGTAATTCGCGGGGAATGCAAAATCCAAGCTCATCCAATCATGGTGGTGGCTTTTCCTCTCATGGTGGAGCACCATATTGCAACTGTGGGCAGCGAACACTTCGTCTTTGAATCCACAACCAAGACGACAACGAACACTTCGTCTTCGAATCCTTCTTCTTCGTTTGGTTTTTCCCGGATTGATTATGCTTCTCCACCAAATCCCCCAATTTAATCTTCAATTTCCTATTTTCAAAGAACCATAACCCTAACAGATTTACCCCTTTCAAAACAAAGTTAATTTTTTTAACTCAAGTCCACATCACCCAATCTTAATACACTGCCACCTAATGCACAAATGCCACACTATCACATTAAAACAGTCTGTCGTTAATTTTTTTAACGTTGTTAACGTCGAGGACTAAATTGAACCTCTTTCAAAAACTAGAGGACTAAATTGAACCTCAAAAAAATTAGGGACCAAATGAACCCCACATCATAATTAGAGGACCAAAAGATGAATTAAGCCTTAGAATTACTACTATAAATGTGAAACAAAATACTCAAGCTAAACTATGATGATTAATTCAAACTCCCACAAGCAATACTTCCAACAATTTAGTTCAAGGTATATTATCCCACAACACAAGAATCCAAGGAAAATCAAACTCAAAAAGAAAAGTGATAGACAATAGACTCGAGCAAAGCTAGAAATTCAAGAAAAGAGACTTATACTCACAAGAATATTGATCCAGAAATAAGCATCTTATACACCATGTGTATCAATCATAACAACATCTAAAACAACCCAAAAATGATGTCTAAACAATTTAGAAGTTGTTGTGATAGGGACATTGTGGTTGTTCCAATCTGCATTTTTGTCATTTGTTTCTTTAACTCTTCCATTTGTTGAGATATGAGCTTATTGTGTGCCAGTATAGCAGATTGTGTGTTGAGCTCAAGGATTCCTCTATTTTTTATGGACTTCTATCATGATGTGCTTGATAACTACTAGCAGTAGTTGATTCTATGATTTCTATTGCTTCATCAACATTTTTTGTCAACATTGGGCCTCCTATTAATGCATCTAGTAGCATTTTTGCTTGTGGTCGAAGTCCATTGCAAAACATGTTAAGTGGTGCTAATTTATCAAAACCATGGTTTGGACATTTCCTTAGCAAAGATTTGAATCTTTCCCAAGCCTCGCACAGTGGTTCATCATTTGCTTGAGAGAACTGTTATTATTGGTATCATTATTTTTATTATTATTATTATTTATAGTGGTGTTATTAGTACAAGTACTATTTTTAATTATAAAAAATGTTATTATTCTAAATACTTTTGCTAAATAGACTGTTTATCTTTTAAAAATTTTACAATTTACAATTTATATTAATATTAATATTAGTATTTTGAATGGTTAAATAAATATAATAACAATTATATTATTATTCTAAAAAGATTTGAAATAAAAATAACTTGTGCGTACAGCCAGGGTTATAAACTATTATAATTATTTCCTAAAATCAATTAACTGCACCATATTGTAATATCAATTTTATTCATTATATTTAAAATTAAATTTACTACTTCATTACTTTAATAATAACATTTACAATAATACAACCTAATTTTTATGATATTTATAATTTTATTTTTATAATTTTATTTTTATTATCGATTATATTTATAATTATTATTATTATCAGCTTTAACTACAATTATAATAATAATAACTTTTATAATTATTAACTATAATTATTATTATCATTATTATTATGAACTATAATTATTATCATTATTATTACTACCAACTATAAATATTATTATCATTATTATTAATTATAATTATATCTATTATTATTATTATTTTTAATAAAAATTATAATTATTATAATAGTTATTACTATTATTATTGTTTTTATTATCATGTTAGATACACATTTTAGTTTTACTTACTATGTAGCGATCTTGTTTCAATTATTTGCCATTTTTATTTGTTTTGTTATTCATTTATTTTTACGTTTGAATAATTATTTCAAAATTCAAAAAATAGTTACCAAAATTAGTAAAATAATAAAATTGAAAAAATATTTCTTTTATTATAAATAATTATTTAAATTTAAAATATAATAATTAAGAGGATAAAATTGAAAAAATATAAAAGAACACTAAAGATGTTTATCTGTTTATATATATATATAGTTGTATTATTATCATTATTATTTTTATAACTATGTGATATTACTATAGTGTTGTTGTTATTATTGTTATTATTAACTTGTATAAAGTTTTAAATAATTATATTTGTAACAAAATAAAATAAAATGTTGTAGCTAAAATAATTATATTATTATTATTGTCACTACGTGATATTATTATAGTGATATTATTATTATTATTGTTATTATCATTATTATTATAGTTAGACACACATTTTACTTTTATTTATTACGGAATCATATTTCAATTACTTGCACTTTTTATTTATTTTGTTGTTCATTTTATCTCTAGATCTATATAATTATTTTAATTAAAAAAATAGTTAATAAAATCAGTAAAATGATAAAATTGACAAATAATTTTTTATTATAAATAATTATATAAATTTCACAAATAATAGTTAAGAGGATAAATTGTAAAAACAAGCCGGACACAAAAAATGTGTATCTCTTCATATATTTAGTTGTATTATTATTATTATTATTATTATTGTTGTTGTTGTTGTTGTTGTTGTTGTTATTATCACTACGGGATATTGTAAAGCCCACTTTTCATTATGCTCCTTTTTCTTTAAGGGCTGCCCCATCTTGTGGGCCTAAGGGCAGGCCCAAAGAGGAAGGGTCAGACCTAATATGTCCCAACCCTAATCCTGTGCTCTTTTTCGTAAAACAGAAACCTTTGTGCCTCCTTGAGCAGCTGCACTCTCTGCTAGGGTTTGCCTCCTTACCGCTTTCAAGTTTGCTCAAGCTGTTCCTACTCCACGTAAGTCATCCTACATCTCGTGCCACCCATTTCTTGGTATCTTTTCGTGTTTACCCAACTAAGCCTCTGTGATGAGCTTACCTTATGTTATGTTCCGTGGTTTTTCCAACTCCTAAGTGTACTCCTCGTTCTGTTGCGTCCGTGTCTACCATCAAGGTCTTGCTCTAGCTTATTCCAGGTATGGGAAGCTAGAACCTCTTTGTTTAATGTGATTGCGAGTTGTTTTGCTGTATTTTTATGATCCTGGAACTGGTATGTTGCTGTGAATGCATGAAATAGTTGGTGTTGTCATTGGTATGTGAAAAAAATACGACTGTTGTAGGTACGGACAGTGGCGGCGACTGATAAACTCGCCCAAGCGAGCTTGTCTCGCCTAGGCGAGGTGAGCAGAGGCTCGCCCAGGACTTCTCGTGCAAATGGTCGCCCAGGCGACCCGCTCAGTTTTGAGCAAGCGAGCGTCTCGCCTAAGCAAGAACGTTCAGAGGCCACTGTCCCAGATTCTCGAACCCTCGCCTAGGCGAAGGGAGCTCGCCTGAGTGAGAGTCTCTCACCTGGGTGAGGCTCTTCAGCCTGAGCGAGGAGCTGGGCGAGAATGCGTTTCAGCTTGGTGTTCTTCTTGTCCTTTGATGGTTGATCTGTATTTTTATTGTACTATTATATGATGGCATGGGGGAAATGAGTATGCATGAGGGGGGGGTGTATGGGTTATGAACAATGAGTTTTGAGTAATGCTTGAAATGTGATGAACATGAGATGGTTGGTATCAAAATGGCACGGTATCGGTATGAGGTGAAATGCTATATTTATGATTAAGGATGGATGAGCTGGAATGGTATTCGACATGAAATGTGAATGAGGAATTTGGTTATGAAGACTGGCATGAGAGTCCTATGCATGAAAATGATTAATTTATTGATTGATATGCTTGGTCCGTGTTAGTGCGTAAATCCTTGAGATCTCTAGGTGGAGTCTTAGGGTCGCGCTTCAGTGGTCGGGACGTAATTCCATGGCCCCTATTAGTGGGTGTCCATGGTGGTGCCCCATCTGTATAACTAGGTAAGGATTCAAGGTAAGGTTGTATCCTGACACTCGAAGGAGTCAGATAGTCTCACCTAGAGCGGACTGACTCCTGTGGTGAGAGTAGTAGGAAGCCTGAAATTCATTAAAGGCTAACCTTGTGGTGAGGGAAATTGATTCATTGTAACACTTGTAACACATAGCTCGGGAGTGAGCAGAGGTATCCACCACAAGTGCAAGCATCCGCTGAATCCGACCAGGTTATACGTATCCGAATGAGTTGAGTCGTGTCGTAGTGTATTGTCTGAAAGGTCATAACATGCTTGGTTGAGATGTATATATGAGATTGTGAAAATATATCTGATTGTGTGGATGAAATCTTTTGTGCTCTAGCTTACCCTACTTTTATTGTTGTATGTTCTGCTGTGTGGTACTCTCTTTTGCGATGCTTGTTGATGTGAGCAGATGCAAGGAACATCCGTGGACAACAGGGAGGTGATGGTTCCTCTGCATAGTTCTCGTGGACTGGACTTTAATTTCTTAATGGGCTTTATTTAGGGTTATGGCCCATGTATCTTTTTATGCTTTACTACTCTACTCTACTCTTATTTGTTAGACCTTTCAATTGTTTTTCTTTTGGCATCGTGGTGTGCCTAGCTTCGTAGGGGTTGGGTTAAGGACCCCAGGACTGCGCTGTCGTACTATCTGTATGTGGCATTTCTTTTAATTACGTTTATTAATTAAATGAGACGTTACAAATATTATTATAATGGTATTATTAGTATTATTATTATTACTAGCATAAATACAGGCGTTATCGCGTCTATATGTATGATTGTTTAAATATGCATGATATTATATTAGTAGGTGATAATATTGTAACGTTATTAAGTTAATCTATATCAGAACAGAAGAAAAAATAACCATTTGATAGATAAAGAAGAAAAGAAGAAACAAAGATAACTGATTAAAAATAAAGTGAAATATATCAGAACAGAAGAAAGAATAACCATTTGATAAATAAAAAAGAAAAGAAGAAACAAAGATAGCCGATTTTATAAAAGGTTTGTAAAAATAACGGTTAATTTTTAAAAATTTAATAAATTATTATATTTAAAGGGTAAAATTGGTATTTCAAAATGTGGACACAAAAAGGGGAATCCCTTTATATATTGTTATAGATAAAAGTAAAGTGAAATATATCAAAACAGGAAAAAGAACAACAATTTGATAAATAAAGAAGAAAAGAAGAAACAAAGATAACCGATTAAAAATAAAGTGAAATATATCAGAACAGAAGAAAGAATAACCATTTGATAAATAAAAAAGAAAAGAAGAAACAAAGATAGCCTATTTTATAAAAAGTTTGTAAAAATAACGGTTAATTTTTAAAAAATTAAAAAGTTATTATATTTAAAGGGTAAAATTGGTATTTCAAAATGTGGATACAAAAAGAGGAATCCTCTTTATATATTGTTATAGATTATTATTAAGGTAGTTAGACACACATATTAATTTTATTTATTACGAGATCATTTGTTGTTGATGTATATCTTTATATATAATTATAAATTATTATTATCATTAACATTAGCCATAATATTAACATTGACATTAATATTTATAGCATAAACATGATTATTATTATTATCATTAGTATATTATTATTGATATCATTATTATTTTTTTTATTATTATTACTATTAATAGTGGTTTTAATTATAACCAATATTATTATACTAAATATTTTTGCTAAATACATTTTTAATCTTTAAAAGTTTTACAATTTATAGTTTATATTAATATTAATAGTAGTATTTTTAATGGTTAAATAAATATAATAACAATTATTTTATTATTCTAAAGAGATTTGAAATAGAAATAAAAAAAATAAAAAAACACTGTGGATACACATACGGGTCATAGACTAATATAATTATTTCATAAAATCAATTAATTGTACCATATTGTAATATCAATTTTTTTATTATATTTAAAATAGAATTTACAAGTTCATTATTTTAATAATAACATTTACAATAATATAACATAATTTTCATGATATTTTTTATTTTATTTTTATATTATTATTATTATTATTATTATTATTATTATTATTATTATTATTATTATTATTATTATTATTATTATCATCATCTCTAACTATAATTATAATAATTATTATTATTATAACTATAATTATTATTATCAACTATAATATAATTATTATGATCATTATTACTATTCACTATATGTAGTAGTATCATTATTATTAACTATAATTATTTCTATTTTTATATTATTATTATTATTATTATTATTAAGAACTTTAATTATTATAATAATAATTATTATTGTTTTTATTATTATGGTTAAATACACATTTTACTTTTACTTACTATATAGGAATTATGTTTCAATTACTTGTTCTTTTTATTTGTTTTGTTGTTCATTTATCTTTACATTTGAACAATTATTTCAATTCAAAAAAAATAGTTACTAAAATTAGTAAAATAATAAAACTAAAAAAATATTTTTAATTATAAATAATTATTCAAAATTAAAATATAATAATTAAGAAGATAAAATTGAAAAAATAAAAAAGAACACCAAAGATGTTTATCTCTTTATATATGTGTTATTATTATTATTATCACTATGCGATATTATGTTATTGTTATTATTATTATTATTATTATTATTAATTATTATTATTATTGTTATTATTATTATTATTATTATTATATTTAGACACATACCTTATATTTATTTTGCTACGAGATCATATCTCAATTACTTGTCCTTCTTACTTGTTTTGTTAATTATTTTATCTCTATATCTGTGTAATTATTTGAATTAACAAAATAGTTACTAAAATTAATAGAATGATAAAACTGACAAATAATTTTTTATTATGAATAATTATTTAAATTTAACAAATTATAATTAAGAGGATAAAATTGTAAAAAAAAAGAGGACATAGAAAATGTGTATCTCTTTATATATGTAGTTATTGTATTATTATTATTTTTATCACTATGGGATATTATTATAATGATATTATTATTATAGTTAGACATACATCTTAATTTAATTTACTACGGGATCGTATTTCAATTACTTGTCCCTCTTTTATCTGTTTTGTTGTTGATGTATATCTTTATATATAATTATAAATTATTATCATTAATATTAGCCTTAATATTAGCATTGACATTAATATTTATAGCATAAATATTTTTAATATTATTATTACTATTCATAGAGGCATGGGCGGATCTTAGTATAGGTTTAGGGGGGCTAAATGTTATTTTTAATATTATTATCTGAAACTTTAATATAGTTTGGTCTCTAAATGTTAGAAATAAATGGATATAGTTCTTTTAACTCAATTACGTTAAACTTCTTTTAAATTATACATTTGAGTTGTTTATACTGTCTCATAGGTTCCAATATTTGATGAAAAATACGTCTGACACATAAAAAAAAATTAACGTAATTGGGTAAAAGGATTATATCCATTCATTTTTAAAGTTTGAAGACTAAAATGTATCAAAATTTTAGACAGTAACGAATTTTAATTTTGCGTCAAAGTTCATAGACTAAAAACATATTTAACATTTTATCTTGGCACCCCCTAAATTTGGTCTGAAGATCCGCCACTGCATAGGAGTGTTATTATTATAAGTATTTTTTTTTTACTATAAAAAACGTTGTTACTAAATACTTTTTCTAAATAGATTTTTAATCTTTTAAAATTTTTATAATTTATATTAATATTATTATTAGTATTTTTAATGGTTAAATAAATATAAAAACAATTATATTATTATTCTAAAAAAAATCAAATAAAAAAATGCATACACGCGCTGGTCACATGCTATTATAATTATTTTGTAAAATCAATTAAATGCACTCTATTTTGATATCAATTCTATTTATTATATTTAAAACTAAAATTATTATTGCATCAGTTAGATTTACTACTTCATTATTTTAATAACAACATCTACAACAATATAACCTAATTTTCATGATATTTCATTATATAATATTTTCACTACTTTATTATTTTAATATACAAAATATAAAAAGTACGGTGCGTACACACAAATCAGTCTACTAGTTAATTTTTAAAATAGTTGTTAAATATACAATTAAAAAAATAAAATATATACATAAAAAAAAGTTATTAACATATCTATTAAAGTGAAACAAAATTGTTAGAATAACAGTTAAATATAAACTATTTATAAAAAAATAATTTTTAATATAATAATTAAAAATAAAACTAAAATAACAAAATGTGAACACAAATATTATCTCATTGTTATAGATAATATAGTTGTAAATATAATAATTATATATATATATATATATATATATATATATATATATATATATTCAATTTTATACTTGAAATAATTTTGTTTTTAAATTTAAATAACAACTCATAATAAAAATATTCCTTCCATAATAAAATTATCAAAATTCTTACTATATAGTTACGTTTTATGAAAATTATTTTATAGTTGAATAATAAATCTTTTGTTATGATGGGAAAACCTCAAACGTTCCTAAAGTCTAAAATGAAACTAACCGAGTGGCAGAGGTAGCGAAGAGAGAGAACACCAAACACAAACAGAGAGAACACCAAACACAAACACAATCGGTGGTAGTTTTCTCCGATTCTTAACACATCCGAAAGTATTAGGTGATGTCGGAATGGAACCAAACGACGAGAACGCAGGCAGCACCAGCAGAGAGGAGCAAGAAGAGGCATTGGTGGCTTTGATCGAACACCGAACCCGCGAAGTCAAAAACCTCCGTCTCCGTTTCGCTTATTACAAAACCCAGGTTTCCCCCTTAACCCTCCGATTTCCATTGTCGTTTTGCTCTTAGCTTTCGTCGTTTTGCCACTTCCTGCATGCTCCTACTTCTCTTTCAATCTTATGCATCCTTCCACATTTTTAGGTTTATTATGTGTACTTTAACTACCAACTCTTCTGATCACAAAACAGCGTCTTCGCTCTGTTCTTTCGTTCCACTTTGACTACTTTTGTTCCTTCTGTAACTGCAATTTAAAACCTTTGTGCCCAGTGCTAGTATTGTTTATCTCGTGAGAGGTGAACCTTTTAAATTTGATTTTAGTAACTACTTTGGTGTGCGGTCGTTGTTGTTCTGTAGTGAATTAATTTCCTAATTTTCATTCACATTTATCATCGAAGCAACTGGCTTTTGCTTTGGGAGAAGTTCAGTTGTGTGTGCAATCTTTGTTACTTATTCAAGTTTCTCAATGTGATTGCATTGCGTTTTTTTTTATCAATTTGTTTTGGAGATTGTATTTTGGTTCTATTTTTCGGTGTAATCTGACCGGAACCCTAGTTATGAACCTTGGGGAATTTCATTATTCATAGAATGGTTCCTCCAAGCTTAATGTTGTGTCTGGTCCCTAGTTGTTGGTGTTCTTTTATGACTTTGTTTTTGCTGTATTTGTCAAATATGTAACCTGTACCGAACTTTTTCTTAATCTTCGCATGGATAACTATAAGCTGATTTTATGTTTCGGAAACATGTGAAGCTTCACGATGCGGAGCAAAAGTTGCAAGATACTGAATCCAAATTGGCTCGTCTTCGAGGTCACACTAAAGCAGTGTCATCCCGAAATACCGTCGATGATGAAATTAAAACTGTGAAGACAGAGCGCAGATCAAATAGTCCCATTGATAGAAATGAAGGCTCTATCAGAAACCGACATCAATCTAAACCAGAACTTCTTATTCCTTCAGTGAATCCAAAAATTTCACAACCTGTATTGTTGCCTAAGCCTTCTTCAAAAGCTTCAGTAAGTTCCAATTCTGAGGCCACTCCTGGAATCCATAATTCTCCAATCACAGGTGATAGCTCTAGGGGAAAATCTGACAAGTCCCATAGTCATAGACTTTCTTCTGAGCAGCAAAAAACTGAAATCAAGGACAAAGGAACAAAAAGGAAATTTGGTAAGTTATTCATTTCTAGGATAGCGTGTAGATTTTCATTTCTAGATTGCTTTTGCTCGTAATTAAGCTTCATAAGATTTTTATGCTTTTTCAGAACAAAAAGAACACAAGGAATTGATTCCTTTAATATGCAAGAGTTCTTCACCAAGCTTAGTACGCTCTCAAACAAGCAACCACATCTCAAGTCAACACAAGAGGAAATTGCGGAGTATTGCTTTGTGCCCTGTGAATGATCAGCTTTTTGTGACCAGGTACTAGAATAATTCCATTTTATTGAAAAAAAAAAAACTTTCTTTTTGCATTGTTTCACGTATCAGTATCATTTTTCTTTTCTCAGTTTTTGGCCACAGTAGGCATGGGGTCAAACCTTATCAACTTGTACCCTAAATTTTTAAATTGCAATATGATGGATCCCTAACTAGGCTTTTAATGTTAGGGAGTGGGTCAGCTTAAAATGTGTATAAATTTACTCTTGAAGTGAGGATGAGAGATTTTAATGGTCTTCCAAAATATGAGATTCAAGTTCGTGTCCCTCTGGCCTTTAACATTTATATTAAAAAATGATAGGGCATTTCCATCAGATTGGATTGGGCAACGGACACCCCTACAGGAAAGATTAGTTTATTAATGATCGTAATAAATTATTTTGTAAAATGCAAGGTATAAATAGTTCGCAGTAGTGGTGCAGTAGCAGTTCACCAAAATCTCTATCTTTATCTATCATGTGATATCAAAGTAGGTTCAATCTTGCTATGTTGGTTTTCTCTTATAATAAAATTTCTGGTTCTGTGTGCTGTCGTACTCTATGTCGTGCCTTATGGTACTGAATAATCTTTTTCTATTTTTTAGTCCCAACCATTGTTTTCATGAATGCATGTTTTTTGTGTAACATTCTAAAATGTGAGTTTTATCTTGTGGGGAGTGTTGGAAATGGGTCTTGACTAGTATTTAAAGTCTAGGAGGTTACATGGCTGTTCTGATTCATCAGTTCTGTATTTACTGCTGTTGGAAACTGTTTCTATTACTACTTCTAGGGTATTAATATTTAGGATAACTGGAGAGGCAGATTTATGTATAACTTATCCGAGGGTTTCTATTTGCTGTTCTTGAATGCAAGTCATTCTGAATGGTTATAAATAGAGAGCTGCTGAGTGCTTCGAACTGTAGCAAATCACCAAATTCTCTATCTTCCACAGTTTTTTTGGTTATCCCACTATAGCAGTCTTGGAACCAGCAAGATTTAAAGCTGCTGGTAAGGGCTATGTACTTTTTCTGACATGATCTTTAGTGGTTCAAGACAAGAACAGACTGTGTAACTTTGATTCAGTTTTTGTTGACTTCAGCTTGAATTTCTCTTTTATGTAAGATATGTTCCTGGTACATTGATATATTCCTTCTAGCCTGACACATGTTACCTATTGGGAATTAATGCAGTGCTCTGGATGGAATGGTCAACTTCTGGCAAATTCAGGCTAAGGGGTATGCCCTTATTTATCTTTCTATTGGTACTTTTGGGAGTTTTTATTCTTTTATTTTGTGATGTGATGATGTTGATTATTTACAGACTTAAATCAAACGTATATTCTAAAGGTGGAGTTTTCCTAATACTTATGTTTTTTAAACCAAATCTATGATCCCTATGGTGTCTCGTTCCATTTACTGCAGCCTATTACTGTATGAAGTATGTAGTAGAAAAATTATGACTTTGAACTGCAAAATATTTCTTAAATTTCATCATTCTCTTCTATTTAACTTTAAACTTGACCATTTGATGATTCTTTCTTCTACCATTGCAGTCTCTGCCTCAGTGTCTGTTATGTAACAGCAAAATGTTTTAATAACATAACCATGTTATCTAATTTAAGTTATCTTTCTCCCCATCTTTAATTTTGTAGAGCAGGAGCCTCTCGTCTTAGCACCACTGATTGTGCATCCCAAAAGCAGAGGAGGTGGCCAGAAGATTTAGTTTGGCACCCAGAAGGAAACAGCCTATTTGCAGTATACAGTGCTGATGGTGGCGACTCTCAAGTATCGATTACAAATCTGAATAAAGGACAACAAGGGGTAAGGCTTTTAACACAAATATCCTGGCATAAAAGTAAAAATGTGTTTGGGTATTATTTCTATTGCTATTGATACATGCCAAACTTCTGTAACTGGCAGGGAGAACGCGTAAAGTTCTTAGAGGACAAGCCTCATGTTAAGGGAATTATCAATGGCATTGTTTTTATGCCATGGGAAAATATATGTTTTGTAACTGGTGGAAGTGATCATGCTGTTGTACTTTGGAGTGAGCAGGAGGGTGAAAAGTGGAAACCAAAGGCATTGCACAGGAATCTTCACTCATCTGCTGTAATGGGAGTTGCCGGTATGCAGCACAAGCAGATGGTGTTATCTGTTGGTGCAGATAGGAGGATATTTGGGTATGATGTTCATGTAGGAAGAGCGGATTTCAAGCATCAGGTTGATAGCAAATGCATGAGTGTGCTGCCCAATCCGTGCGACTACAATTTATTCATGGTTCAAACAGGGTAAATTACTGCTTTTTTGAAGTCCGATTTGTTGACTCTTTTCTTTGGTTTCCACCTGAAGCTTATCTGTGTTATGCAGAGTTTATAACATCCCTGAAATTTCAATTTTTTTGTCTGTCTTGAGTCCTAAGTTTGGTTTTAGGGAAAAATATGTTAATTTGAAAACAGTGATATAAGGATATGCTCTGAAAGTCTGGACATCGGATGAATTTACTTGCATTATTACTTTGTTTGCTAAGTTCAAGAAAACCACTCATTGATTATGTTGTGAATGCGCACTTTACAAAAATAAGATCCAGAAGAATCGAGGTTTGGTTCCCCCAACCTGAAACTCCCACACCACAGAATGTGGTGCACAACCACCATTCTATGATATTGTGCCTTTTTACATCTTTAGTCAATGAAATCTTTATTAAAGACAGATATATTGTTACATCATAATGATGAAGAAGGTTTTTGTCGTTAGTAATGCTCATCCTTCGCATGTGTACTTGGTTCTTTCATTAAATATGCTTGAAATATTAGGATGGAGTCTTTTTTGCACCAACGTATAGGCCTGCCTTCTGCTTTGTGAAAAAGTATAATAGATTAGGATGAATTAGCTCATAATTTAGCTGATGCGTTATCATAAATGGAAAAGTAAAGGGGGCATATGAGGGAATTCACAAGGGAGCAAAGGAACGTGATGATGGCATTGAACAGATGGTAGCAGCTGCCAAAAGGAGAGGGAATGAGCAAATCAAAATTAACTAACTAACGATTTAGAGATTTTGTCATCAGTAGGTCCTCGTATATATCTTTTATGTTAAGGAGAGAGAGGATAGGGATGGATTGAATTATTCTCTTCTCTGAAAGATCCTCTCTGCACTTGTCCATGGCTAGTCTCTGTTTCTTCTTCTGGTTTTTCTTGGACCAGTAACAATAATACAGTATACACACGTTGCTTTTGCTTTTACTGTTCCATTTTATGTGCTCGTAATGCATCTCTCAGGTTTTTTATCTTCGGAATGATAACTCCAGTCAAGGTTTTTATATTTGTACTTTGAATTCATTGCAAGAATATGCCTGACAAGATGGAAACATGATAATACTCCATTTTAGACCAATTTTTTTTAATTTATTGTTGTTCCATTCTCTGAATTAACTATTTTTTATTTCTATTAGGACCCATGAGAGACAACTTCGGTTGTTTGATATTAGATTGAGGAATACAGAACTTCATGCTTTTGGATGGAAGCAAGAAAGCAGTGATTCTCAATCAGCTCTGATAAATCAGTCTTGGTCTCCTGATGGACTATATATAACATCTGGTTCTGCAGATCCTGTGATTCACATATTCGATATAAGGTATACTGCCCACAAGCCTTCCCAATCTATAAGAGCACATCAGAAACGAGTCTTCAGAGCCATGTGGCTTCAGTCCATTCCTCTTGTCATTTCCATATCATCCGATCTTAACATTGGACTGCACAAAGTTTACGCATGAAACCTCCTTTGAGTATGTAGTCCTATTTCATTTGGGATTTTTAGGTGATAAAGTTATTTTTTGTACGTGGAATTTTGTGGCAACTAGCAACGGTCAAAGGGAGGAATTTAACTTGAAAACACAAAATCAGGAAAATTTTGACTGGAGAAGGCCTTCTCAGAGGTGTATTTTACTTTTTTGTTTCTACGGTGAAATATACATTTCTTTTTTCCTTTGTTTATCAAAGCAGAAGAAATTATGAACAATTTTGTAGTTTATTATTTTTACGAGGATAAAGTTCCGAGAGAAGTATTATTTGTGTTTTAAAAGTCCATTTTGTCTGGAATGAGAAAAGTTATTCCTGCACAATAGAAGTAGAATAGTTAGCTCCCTTAAATTTTATAGAAATAGTTCAATTTTTAATTGATCCTAATTAATTTTTCAATTTTACCTTTTTCAAAACTACTTTGCATTTTAATTCTTACTATTGATCTTTAAATGTTATCTTTATTATTGAGAAATTGTATGAACTTTAATTATGCTTAATTGATTCTTAGGACTTTGCTTTAAGTAATAGTTTGTCCCGAGAAGTTGGAACTAGATTACTAGTGGAGAAGAAATCTTAACTGATATTCGCATTGCTCATTGTTTCATCATGTCATTCTTAGGTCTTTGTTGTAATTCACTTTTTCAGAAGTGTATGCAAAATTAGATAACTTTGGAGGACTTTAAATAGTTTTCTTACAACGTGCATATATATATATATATATATATATATATATATATATATATATATATAATCTTTATTCAGTGAGATATATATCAAATCACTAACAATTGGATTAGAATATCCGTAGCTCCAAGTCGATTTGACCTGGATTAACTTAGTCTCGTTAGGGTTGACTAGTCTTGATGCAAGCCAAGAGTAGGACATCACTTTATCCTACTTGTACTTAATTAGTTTCAAATGAATATAATTCAATATTTAGATAGCCACAAAATTTACCTTAACATAGCAAGCACGACCATGCGATTTTATTGAAGATAGGTTCTGAATTCGAAATATCCAACCACACAGGTACTATCACTACCAAAAGAATGAAATTGAAAAGTTGGTGGATTGCATGCTTAAATAAGGTAAAATTTTACATAGTATATTCGTTAAGAAGAAAGATGAGGGATGACAATTTTATGTTGATCATTATGCTCTTAGGAAGATCACTTTACGAGATAAATTTCCTATTCGTATCATTAACGAGTTACTTGATGAATTGGGCGAAGTTGTGATTTCTCTGAGTTGGACTTATTATCATCTTATTAGGATGCAGGAAGAAGACATTCATAAAATGACTTTCATAGCTCATGAAGCACATTATGAGTTTTTCGTTTGTTAGTATTATACACTAAAATAACCCATTAGACAAGCTTTATAGTACATAGGTTTTGATGATAACAAAACCTATATCAAAACCTATAATAAAACAAGAGAGTTAAGTCAATAAGACAATGGTTTAGTTAAACTAAGAATGATTAAACAAGGACTGGATAAAGAATAAGTAAGCTAGATCAAATATTTCATTAGACTCTAATATATACCCATTAGACGACTCATAAAATGAAATTCTCTTCATTGTGATTATATATATATATATATATATATATATATATATATATATATATATATATATATATATATTGTTGTACAACTAATGTGTGTTCAATGAGTTTAAGCAAAGTATAACAACAACATAATTAGTAAAGAATAAATTATACTTGAAGACTAAGTTCAGTCAGAAGTGTTGATTAGATGAGTTGATGGTAGGACCAGATGACTAATGTCATTTGTAACATCCCGACCGGATATTACTAATTTAAATAAAATAAAGTAAAATAATATCAAATATGTCATTATTATTCAAAGTTCTTTCCCAAAATGCGGGAAAATTAAAACCTTACTAAAATGTATCAAAATTTAAAACCATAAAGTAAACTCCATGTTTACATAGTTCAAAAATGATCAACTAAATGTTTACAAAATAGTCAAATGTAGTCTATAAAACTTCCCAAGCTAACCCCTCTCCGGCTTTAAGTGTCACCAGCTCCACCTGAAACAATGTCTGCTCCCGTATAACGAATTACACGATCATCGCCAAACACACACAGAAAGGGTGAGCTCGCATAACAATATAAACATATAATTTAATACATAGAATTTCACCCCCAAATTAATTTATTTCAACCAATGCTTAACCAAGAAACCTTAGTGCCCTAAGGTTTCCAATCCACAATTTCATGACCATGGACCCAGGATATATATGCTTCCACGAACCTGCCCGCTCGTGGTCCTACCTCTACGAACCTCCCCGCTCGTAGTCCAACTTTACGGACCTCCCCGCCCGTAGTCCAACACACGTGATCCAACAGTTACGAACCTCCCCGCTCGTAGCAGCCCTCAAGTGTGAGCACGGAACATACGAACCTTCCCGCTCGTATCCTCACACGAGAGCATCATAATATGAACCTCCCCGCTCATATTATCACGTGTTCACTACTAGCCATGAACCTACCCGCTCATGACACAGTCAAGCACCTCCTGGTCCAAGTCCATATCGCAACACATTAAAACAAAATTAAGAAAAACACATTGTCCTATACTAGATACATGCTCAAACTGGTCTTAGGGATTCCAATGCTTCCATGAACCTGCCCGCTCGTGGTCCAACTCTACAAACCTCCCCGCTCGTAGTCCAACATGCGTGAACACCTACTATGAACCTCCCCGCTCATAGTAGCCTCAAGTGTGAGCACGGAACATACAAACCTCCCCGCTCGTATCCCCACATAAGAGTACAACAGATATAGACCTCCCCGCCCGCATCAATCACACATTTCAAATCTCCGTTACGAACCTCCCCGCTCGTAACTAATCCAGCATATCCCTAACCAAGCCCACAAACCCATCCATGCAAATTCATCTACAATGGACCCTTGCTCCTGCACTATCGCCTGGCGCTGCCAAAGCGCCACCAGGCAAAATGGAAGTGCAGACCGCTTGACGGTTCCCCAACACCGTCAGGCATCACGACACACAAAGCTTCCCTATTTCTGGTTATTGCTTAGCACTTCACTCTTCACCGTCAGGGGTTACACCAGTAATGTGACACTACTGGTTTTAGGTACTCTAATTAAGTTCCTAGTTTCAAACAATTCAATTCTCAAACATCCAGAACCTAAAATACGCATTCATAAACTTAAATTTACAACATCACAACTTATATGCATCATTCAATTATAAACACACATCTATCCCTTTCTAAATTCATATAAAACCATCAAAACAAAAGTGTTATACCCAACACACAATCATGGACAACCAAACAATATATAAACCAAGAAGAACACATAATCATTGTCCCAAAATATTGCACGGGCAATAAGATAGTAATAAGGATAAAAATAACATTAACAACAACAACAATAATAACGATAATGATAATAATAATAAAATGAAACAATAAAAATAAAAATAATGAAAATAATAATAAAATAAAATAAATAATAATAATTAAACAACAATACTAATAAAATAAAATAAAAATAAAATAATAATAATAATAATAATTAAATAAAGCATTAATAATGAAACAATGATAATAAAACCATAAATAAAATAAAACAATGATAAAGTTAATAATGATAATAAAATAATATAATAAGAATCATAATAAAATAATAATAAGAAGAAGAAGAATAATAATAATAGTAATAATAAAAATAAAAATAATACTAGTAAAATAATAATAATAATAATAAAACTAAAAATAAAAATAAAAATAATTATAATATAAATAACAATAATTATAATAATAATAATAAAAGAAGATAATAAAACAATAATAATAATAATGATAAAAATAATATTAATAATAAAATAATACTAATATTAAAATAAAATAAAATAAATAATAATAATAATAATAAGAATAATAGTAATTATAATGATAATAGTAATAATAATAATATAAATAATAATAATAATAATAGTAAAATAAATTAATAATAATAATATTAAGGATAATAATAATAATAATAATAATAGAAATAATAATAATAATAAGAATAATAATAACAATAATAGTAGTAAAATAGAATAATAATAATAATAATACAAATAAAAATAAAAATAAATAATAATAATAATAATAATAATAAATGTGTTGTGTTAGAAGAAGAACTCTAAACATGCACCCTAGAAGTCGAATGCAACTAAATCCAATTACTTAAATACCAACCTAAATTAATAAAATCACCTCTGGAATCCCCATTTATAAACCACTTTCTATAACTATTCCATTCCCCTCTTATATAATATATTAAAAATTACTAATTATACCATATCATAATTTCTATAAGAAAACACTACCAAAGAAAATTACTAATTATTCTAAAACCTTAACTGCAGCATACCAAAAGTTTAGTCACTACCAAAACTTAATACCCAAAAGTTAGAAGTCATATATAATATCAAATACAACAAAAAGAAAAGAAAAGAAAGAAAGCCAATTCCACTTCTAACCTTCTTTAAATATATATTTATATTAAAAAAAACTATTTAGTGTAATCGATGCTCTACACCAAAAGTAGATAATTTGTTTCCTTTTTTTTCTTTAATATTATATAAATTACTATATGATGAATGTCGTAAAATATCCTCCCAAAATATTATAGCATAACATAACACCACATTTATCTACTTTTTCATATAACTAAAAAAAATGAAAGCTTTAGAGTGCAACCCCAGGTCACGCCACTATAATAGAAAAACATAAACCCTAACCTTTCCTTTGCATCATTCACCCACAAATCAAGAAAACCTCAATTCATTCATGCTATATTAGATTTCGTATCACTAAAATTCACCAATCACATACTTAACATTCAAACAAAAATTTGATGATACTATATCACCATTACAATCAAAATTTCTAAAATATAAAACAAATGCATCACATTTTTTTATTGTAAACAATAATTCAATCAAACAAAACTTAAAATCTTCTTTCAAAGGAAGAGATTAAACTAGTCAGCTCCCTTTACCTGGGACTTTCCTTTGCTTAGAATTTGAATTACGCGTCTTCCCTTGAGCACCAATGCCCTCTCTTTGATTCTTTCCCA
>Ga0214544_1005520_pt1 | contig 24400 bp, 13 predicted proteins | sample CNSS3metaG_FD_160074 | JGI IMG/M metagenome (GOLD analysis project Ga0214544, IMG submission 160074) | Root nodule microbial communities from cowpea collected in UCLA plant growth center, Los Angeles, California, USA - CNSS3 | ecosystem: Host-associated > Plants > Roots > Nodule | place: USA... | reverse complement strand
AAATTATATAAATAAATATATATAATATATATATATATATATATATATATATATATATATATATATATATATATATATATATATATATATATATATATATAGATGGATGAATCAGTTCAACAACATTCATGTTCGCTCCAACCAACGACACTTGGAACCAATAATCAACAGAAACATTCCCTCTTTAGTGTGTGTTTTTGGGAAGGGGAAGCTGCTCAACAATCAAATGATCATCAAATAATCCTCAAAAATAATTAACTTTGGTTCCTATACATAGTCCATACAATATGTACGTGTATTATTTTTATACCTTTTTCCCCTTTGCATAACTACGATTGTCCTCAAACTATAACAACAACATATTTGGATTAAAGTTCGAATTTTCCCGATTCATTTTGGCAAAACTATATTTCAATTATTAGTCCAGATATAGCTCATATCTATTAAGATAAAACTCGTGTAATCAATATCTGTCAACTTTTCTATGTCTATACATATAATCTAAAACTTAGGTTGGAATTTGGTGTTATTGAGCTATTTGGTCCATGTTTTTACAGTGAGAATTTGAGATAATTGAAGGTAATGTACATTGTAGCAGTTTTGATCTACGTACGTAGTAATGTAAATAAGGTCGTGTATGTGCAAGTATAGTGTATAGTTAGTTTTCCTTAACAGGGACAACATGGGGCCACTAGACCATTTTTTTTTCTTCTAAATTTAAAATTTCATGCTTTTATAAAAGTTTAGTAAATTAAATGCAATGTTAAGACATTTAATGTGATGATTAGTGGAATATTAAAGAAGTGAGAAGCGTAAGTGTATAAAGGAGATGCCATACGGTCATACTACGCTATGTTCTTCTTTATTCTGATATTGCATATATATTTATTAATATATTATGGTGGTAGATAGATACCGTGATAGAGTTGGTTTAAGAATAAAAAAAGCAAAGGTGGGTTTTCCGTTAATGTGTGGAAACTGTTGAACAAATTGTGTCTGGGGTATGTTGCTTGAAGATGTAAAAGTAGTTTAATTTGTATTACTGGATAAGCGATTAATGAAAGAAAGGTTCGGAAATAATATTGATGGGACCTTTAATCTAATCTACATTATTGTCAAATCCACAGTAATTGGAGTTGCGGACATACCCATTCTTGTCTCATCATCATCATCATGTTCTCCATTCGTTTTTTCATCTTCATCCATCCACAATTCTATCTTACAAAACTTAAATACGGGTATAATCAGATTTAGACTATACTCCAATTTCTAACCGAGTTTAAATTTTATATTGCCTATAAATGAAAAAAATTATCATAATATATAAATTTTTAAGAATAAATATTTAAATAAAAGATTTTGAATTTCAGTTGCATGCGTAAAAAAGTTGTACTGGTAATGAATGAAAGAGTTGGAGATGTCATCATGAATCTGGTGTGGTGAAGAATCCTCACTGTATACATTCTTCTCGCCCATACTCCTACTTCACACAACGGATTCTAAAATCTTAATCCTTTCTTTTCTTATTCACCAAACTGTTCCCCTTCTTCAGAATACATTAACGGAAAAAAAGTTATAATTTTCTCTTTTTTTGAAAAAAAAAAAAAAAACTTTCTGGGGTTAGATCCATTTCTTCATAATAATTCTCAAAAGATAAAAGTAAGAAAAATAGAATGATTTTTTAAAAATAAAAACTAATCTGCGTATAAGTTGATAGAATTTGAAGAAACAAATACAGAAAAGTTTCTGCAAATTAATTAATAGATTAAGGTATTTTAACTTGTGAAATAATTTTGTTTTTCTGGTTTACTTTCACTGAGTTTGTTTATACATAAAAGTTAACCTAAATATAGATTTTTTTTGTTATAAATAGAAAAAACATTGATTTTACATAAGAGTATTAAATATTAAAGAAGATGATTTAATTTCTTTATATAATTAATGTATTGAAATCAATGTCAAATAGTTCGAGCATGGCTTGAGTTTCGTCTTTTGATGAAAATTATTATTGATTAAAATTTATTTATTTCTCGATTAAATCACTCTAGATTAAGATAAAGTCTTAGAATATTGATATACAATACTTCAAAATAAATATCATTTGTATAAAATTTAACACTCAAAATTAACTCATAAATTATCTGATTTTTCCTTTGGATCCTGCTATATATATCCTTTACGTTTGAAGTGTGTTTTTTTAGGTTATCTGAAGTTTAAGCTGCACAAGTAATGAATTTTATTCTATTTTTGTTGATGCTGTGATTGAGGCCAGGGTTAAATATCTGCAAAATGAACTTTAGCACATTAAAGTAGTTATTTAGCATAAATGACAATGTATGATAAATGCAAACAAATATTGTTGGTTTTGGTCAATATCTAACAAGTAGGTTAATCCTTTATTCAAGTTAAGATGTCTTTAAACAGATTAATCATTAAGTGGAAGCCAGAACAATACAATTGCTCTAAAGAAGGAAAACAGAGAAACTGTCATGTTGAACTTTCCCGAATGCATGACTCTGTAAAAAAACTTATCCAACATGGTTGAGTTATAAACAAATAAATAAACATTGGACTGCAAAAAAACAATATTGTTGTGTTTAATTAAAATAAAATAATAATTAGTCAGATGGTTGGTCTCTTATCTGGGATGCGTCAATTTGATCTCATTTTTAAAATATATTAGTTGTATTTCAACTTTTGAAAAGTGTCTCATTAGGTTATTTAAAAAAAATTACTAACAACGTTTACGATGTGACATGTCACGTATCAATCTGTGATTTTTTTAATTTTGTTTTTTTTTAAATTGTCATGTGTTAAGTCTTTCGTGTAATACGTGGTACTGTCAATGTCACATAGGTCATCAGTGTTACTATCAAGTGTTATTGTCTTAATTTCAATTTAGTTTGCCTACATATGTCTCTTTGTTTCAATTTAGTCCCCACATTTTTTATTCAATTTAGTCTCAATTATTTTTTTCAAAATAGAAAAATATTGTCTCTCAAATTTTAAGACCAAATTTATTATTTATATAAATGTTATATTAATATTCTTTTTTATGGAAAATGACTTAAAAAATTAAGTATTTACATTTATATTAAGATTTAGTGGTAAAAGTCATGATTAAAAAAACATAGATTAACAATTACGAAAAATGTAATATGTTAAAATGTGACTTACAAAATTAATTACTGATATTTATATTAAGATTTAGTGATAAAAGTCATAATTAAAAAAACATGAGTTAACAATTAAGAAAAATATAATATATTAAAATGTGACTTATAAAATTAAGTATTAATGTAATGATTAATAAAACATAGGTTAACAATTAAAAAATATATAATATGTTAAGACGTTATTTACAATAAAAGATATAATTATAACATATATAAAAATAATAAAATAATAAATTTGGTAGAAATAAAATTTATTATTATTACTATTATTATTATTATTATTATTATTATTATTATTATTATTATTATTATTATTATTATTATTATTATTATTATGAGCACATGACATATATTTTAAGTTTAATTGGAGTTGTGTTAATGTATAACAAAATTGTTAATAAAGTACAACTCTTGTATTTATGATTTTCAATTTATCTTCATAAAATTCAGCGCTAAAAGTGAAGTTTTGCATTTTTAGCCATTTTGCATAAAAGAAATTGTAGGAAAGAATATGAGAACAAAGACATTGGATAATTATGATTGTTACAATTATATAGCATGTCATACTAAAAAATATAATATAATATTATGGTACTCAAATGCAACATATATTTAATATGTAATGAAATCATCTAATAATATTCATCAATTAAATTTATTATTTAATATAATGCTTAAAATTAGTTTTAAATCTAAAATCTATATTTCATTGTAGTTTCGAAGTATAAAAATATTTATTAACAAATGTATACTATTATTTATAATAATAATAATAATAATAATAATAATAATAATAATAATAATAATAAATTATTATTATTATTATAAAATTATAAATTCAAATTCATCTATTATATTAGTAATTATACATTTATTTTAAATTATTTTTTTAACAATCATTGTTACAAAATAATACTAATCAATTTTACTTATTATTCATTTATTTATTTTTCAAACAACTTTTTATTTTTACCTCAAGAACGCATTTATTATATTATTAGTTCTACAATTAATAAGATACAATTAGTCATATTAATATATTTCCGTTTACTCTTTGAAAGTAATATTAAAAATATATGTAAATATTTAATAATTTTGTTTTGAAATATTTTAAAAAACATGTTTTAATGTGATATTTTTATTTTAATAATATATAACAATATTTATGAACACATTCAAAATAAAAAATGATAACTATATTTTTATTTTATTCTTATAATTATTCACAAGTTTTATTCACATAATTTATTTTTCAATTTTTGATAGAAACATTAAATTTTGAATAATTTTATACTTTCTAAATGCATATTTCAAATTTTAATAATGAATAATTAAAATCTAAAGTGATTATATTTATTTATTCATCTATTTCATTAAATCTTTTAATAAAAATTTACATAAAAAACATATTATATGAATTACTATTAGGAATAAAATTTTATATTAAACATGAAACATAAAATTTTACACAGCACCAATTAACATTTATTTCTTCTAAATATTTTATTTTATGATAATATTCTCATCATTCAAAAACCTAAAAGTAACATCATAGTACAAATTTTGAATTCTGATCCATTTTTCTACTACAGTGGATCATCCGTAATTAGAGTTAAGTTAGGTTCTCGATGATGAAGCTCTAAACCTACACAGAAAAAAGTTGAATTGAATAAGTAGACAGAGAAGGTGTATGTTTTTGTAATTGTTTTTTAAAGAAAATATTTATTTTTGAAAATATAAAAATAAAACACGTACGTGAATATTTTGAAGCCTCTCGTTCCGATTTAGGTGGTTTTCCTCTCTCGTACTATTTTCCACCATCTGTCAATAATCAATCAAAATGAGTAAATAGATGGATACCAGAACAGCTGAAAAAGATATCTCCATCACCACACTAATCAAAGGTTAAGAAATTTTGAAAAATAAATCAAATTTTGAAAATAAAATCCACAAACCAAGAAAAAAAAAACATATTTGGTCAATATTTTATGTTTATTTAATTTGTGTTGTTTTCTGAGGTGCGATCAAGCTGTACGTAAACTACTACAGCCAAATTGGACGAATTTAGAAAGGTACGTAGAACAACCACACACGAAGCCGATGATTATGCAAATAAAATAAAAATAATAAAATTATCATATCATCATGCGTGGAAAAGTTATTCAATTTCCTTTCCTTTATTTATGTTCAATTTTGTTTTCGCTTTGTTCCCGAGAAGGAAACTTTGTAACACAACGTATATTTAGAGCTAGATCAACCAAAATTTCCTTATTAATGATGCTTTTACCTAACCTAACCACGCCAACAATTTCAAATTTAAGATACTTCAAACACGTGATTAGACACCACTAACTATAGCTTCTTCTTTTTTGTATTTAATTAATACAACTCATTAATCACATTTAAAATTAACACCAATAATCAACATACCTGTTGTAAGTCATTGGAACATAGAAAAACAGCATTACGGTGCCCATGCAAAGTGTCAACTTATTAGGTTTTTAATTATGTTTAAAAAAACCGTACCATAAATATATATATATATATATATATATATATATATATATATATATATATATATATATATATATATTTGGGTTGTATGAAGAGTTACAATTGGAAATTCTTAAAACAAATTTATAAGTAATGTAAATTAAAAGCTGATTTTGTAAGTTTGTAAATTCTCACTTCTTAAGATGATACTCTAATACATGTTTTAAAGTGAAATGATGTGTTTGTTTTATAAGATCGAATTAGAATTAAAATTCGAATTAGAACTAAAAATAGAACTAGAATTAAAATTCACGTCTCAAAAGTAATACCAAAATGACTATTTTGAAAAAATACAATGAAGTTTTAACATCAATAGCCATAAATAAATTTATATATAATATTAAAACATTACCTTTAATTTAACATAAAATCATTAGCTTAAAGTATTTTCAAATCTTTAATAATTTTAGTTATTGTTGATTTTTTTCGGTAAAAACTTTGAAAAGATCTAAAAATAGTGGAACAGGGTAGGGTTGTGTAAGTTTGTGCGATTCCTCTGAGTTCTTGTGTTCCTAACCAAGGGCATTTAAAAGCATGGGTTAAATATATTTTTGCTTTCTCAAGTTTCAATGAATTTTGGAATTAGTTCTTCTTTGAAACCTTATACCAATTTAGTCATTTATTTTTAGAAATGTGTAAATTTAATCCTTCTTACCAAATTTTGTTAAGTTTATTTGATATTTTAAACACATCTTATGATAATATTTAAGTTAACATTGAAGCGAAAATGTGTTAAACGGTGTAAACAATTCAAATACTATCATAAAATACGCTTGAAACATCATATAAACTTAATTAAATTTGGTTAAAAGTACTAAATTCATGCATTTTTTTGAAAATGAAGAACTAAATTAATTAAAATTTTTAAAAAGAAACTAATTCTAAATTTTACGGAAACTTGAGAAACAAAAAAATTGAAAGCAGAATAAGAAAAAGAAGAGCTTGTGGGTTATGGGGTTGATGAAAGAGATACCTTAATGATGATGCAGGAGAGGTAACAGCTATTTTCTTGATTTGATCTTCGTCTATGGAATTGATATGAAGATGGTGATATGAATAGATAAGCATAATTTTCTATTCGGGAATGCGACTCAAATTTTGAGTATTTCATACCAGTCGCCATTTTGATAAGTCCAATGCCACCTAACGTTTTTTCTTACTTCCCTTTAACAACATCATCCTTTTCTTTTGCGTTACGTTAATTAAACTATTCTAATTTGTATTTTTCAAATCTCATTATACTTAAATTATATATTATTATATAAATCCTAAATTATAGTTAAATTCCTAACAAATTGCAATGTTGAAACAATAGAAGAAAATTGAAGTGGTGGAAAGTGAAAGAGCAAAAGGGTTGGAGTTAGGACTGCGTCAAAGGCACATTAGAAGTCTACGTAGTGGGTGTGGTGGGGCTTTTTAATTTGTAGCACTAACAAATCTGTTCTTTTCCTCCCTTCTAAGTAAAAACTTGTCTTTTTTACCAAAAAATATACTAGTTTTTCGTCATCAAAAACTATTTTGCTAACACAGTTATTATGGGTTTACATTAGTAGTACATTACATTGATAATATGCGACTATTAACTTTAAGTATATAAATAGATATAATTATTTTTAAGATTAAATATGTTTTATCATTTCCAATTCAAATGTATATTAACATTTACAAGATAATTAAAGATTAAAATGACTATCTATTATTTTTTATTTTTGAAAATTAAAATATATCAAAGTTTGAAATAAGATAAATTATAATTTTGTATCCAAAATTACATATTAAAAAGCATATTTGACTCAATTATCAATGTTTCTACAACTTTAACAAGTATTTTTTTTTTTTGTTAGAAATATCCCGAAACATATCATTTTGTCATATATTAAGGCGAGGGGAAAGTTAATTGTAAGGTTTACTAATATTATAATACTTATTTTTATTTAAATAAAAGTTACACTATAAAAACATCTTGTTGACAACTAATTTTAAAATTATCAAAAGTTATTAATTATTTTATAACGATGAATTTAAATACTAATTTACATAACACAAAATTATTCATTACTAAAATAATCATTATTATAAATAAAAAATTATAATTAATCTCTAAATTTGTCACTAATTAATTAAAAACTAATTTAGAAACATATTCCTTTGATAGCAAAACCCTTGGTAGCTAATGTTGAGTGTTTAGTGACCAATTTCCTTTGATAAATACATTTTAGAAATCAATTCAGAGATCAATTATAATTTTTTATTTGTTATAATGATTATTTTAGTAACCAATAATTTTTATTTTATAAATTAATATCTAAATTGGTCATGTGATTAACAATTTTAGTTATTAAAATTGTTTGTTAATAATTTTTATCTAGTTTTAATACTTATTATAAATATTAATAGTGAGAATAAAAAAGTAATTTAGTCTTTATACATTATAGTGATAAAAAGATTGTTTGAGTAACATTTCAAATATATACATGTTGTGAAATTTATATTAACGAATATGCCTAATATTAATTTAGAATTTTCCAGATATTTTTTTCTTCTATTGAATACATTTAGGAGATAAAAAGAATTCATGTACCCACAAACATGAATTTTAGCATATAAAAGATGTTGATTTTTATTTTGAGAGACGTGTCTTTATGATTTATTTTTCAAGACAAATTGACTTTTATTTTATTTTTTTATTCTTCTGCGAATAAGAGATTTTTAGCTGTAGGGGAACATGGTGAACAAACCTATGAAACAAGTCAGAATTTGGCATTTGACTTGTGTTCGTTATTTTGGGTTTAGCAACTCAAACTTTTGTTCATTGGATTCAACAGTCTACATTATTGTTCATTAATTAGAGTTCAACAATCTACACTTCATTCCAAACTTTGACGAGTAACAATTTGGGATTGTGAGAAAACCGACAAAACAAACTCTCAATGTGGTCCTTTTGTTTACTTTGAATACAACGGGGAATGAGAACAAAGAAAAGAAAAAAAAAAGGTAGAAGATGCTATTTTTTTATTAATTGAAAGGGAAAAGAAAAATGACCAAAAATATTTTTTTTTAATTATGTTTTTGTAGATTAATTTTAATAAATTATTCAATATATCAAATATGGATTTTTACTTTAATTGATTGATGGATGAAAAACACAAAAAGTAAGCATAACTAAGATGTAAAAATATGTCTAAACAATAATTATAATTAATATATGTAGTTTAAAGTTTGTCATTTTTTAAAGAGAAAATTATATTGATAACTTGATAAATTATCATGAGAATCATTCATTTCTTATTAACACACATGAATAATAATATATACATGTCAAATTTTCTACTCAAATCATCAAGATACAATATATTTTCTTAATTTTCTTATTTTTTGTATGAATGAACACGTTACAATGTATTACATGTTTAAATTAACTATCCAGTCCTTTTTTTAATTAATTGTTTATAGTAATCTAATCAAGTTAATGGTAATTACTGTTTTTTATATATATATATATATATATATATATATATATATATATATATATATATATATATAGTCTCATAAAAAATGATAAAAACACATGGAATATTTAAGATTTATATTCTTTCTATTTGAAGTTTTCCAATTTTTATTAACCATAAATATGAAATTGCTACTTAACTTTTGTTTGAATTCATATGATTCACTAAGAACATTTACACAACAACTGACACAAACAAATAACTTCTTTTGATTAAAATTTGTAATCCCCTTTAAATTCTTTTATATTTTTTGAAGTTTCACTATGGATCGATTGAGGTATGTTGATGTATTACAACTCCTTGTCAAGAACATAGAAGAAATACGTGTTTCTTTGAAATCAGATGTTAGGAATATAATGATACAAAATTATAGACAAACATAAAAGGGTTTTATATCATACATACAGGTTCCTACACAGTGAGAAAAAATTAGTAGAAATATTAAAGAAAAAAGAAAAAAATCACATGGGTAATTTAAACTTTTCTTAAGTCTATGAGAGTGCACGAAGAAAATATGAAGGTACAAAAAGAATTACCCTACATATTTTTTGGGCCTCATCAACCCAACAAGCCCACATAATAATGACATAAAAGTCGAATGTGCAATCTGCAACAAAGGAAGTTACTACACCTTCAAATCAAAGACTCTTACAAAAATGTTGAAGAACAATAAGCAAAATTTAGGAATCTAGAGATTTCCAAACTTGGCAAATCTAATTAATTCAAAGTAATTTATTTTATTCTAGAAATAAATCAAGTTAATTATTGAATTGGTTTTTTTTTTTTCAAAAGCAAAACAATTTGATCTCTCAATCAACAGTTTCAGATTTACTATGTTTAGACTCGTATTCTGAACTCTCATCAACTTCTTATTTACTTTTTCACACATATGATTATATTAAGGGTCTTTGGTTATGATTATAGTTCAACTTTTTTGTTGCATTTTATTTTTAATAAAGATGATAATGAAATATGAAAAATTGAAGTATAAACGTTTGAAATCCATTAATTAATTAATTAATTGTTGCCTAAAATGTTTGAGGGATACAATTCTTTTCGTTGGAAGTAATATAAATTTAAAATTTTGTATAGCAAGAAAATAATGATGTATTTTTAATTTAATTCAATAACGTAAAATTAACTCCACTCGATCTATATCAAATAAGTTTAATTCAACTTGAGGAAAAAAAAAACTCTTACAAATAAAATAAAAAATGTATAACTTTGATATAAATATGACTTAAATATATATGAAATGATTTACAAATGTTCTACCGTATTTTAGTTCTTAAAAAAATTGTTATTTTCACAAATCACATTTTCTTAATATTCTTTTTCAATCTCTACAGTAATTTTAGTTAATTTAGTGATGTTATAATTAGCAAAACTAAAAGATATTAATTAAGATTTTTTTTTTGGCGATTTCAACCGGGATACTTTCCAAACAACATGAATGGAAAAGTTGACAAAAATAAACTTCAACCAGTAATCTGAAATGATGTCAGTTTAAATAACTCAAGTTAATATTAACTAAAATTAATTTAATTGATATCAAATAAGAAAAAAAAAATTCAATTTTATTAAAATAAAATTAGCGTATTTGATAAAAAAAATAATATCAATTTAAAACAAACATCAGTTTAATTTTTCTTAAACTATTAATAATTATTTATTATTTAATATTTAAATAATATTAAGTATTTGATGGTTATTAAAATATTTCATAAAAGAAATTTGATGGGTTGTTTTTTTTTTCTAGTAACATTTCAGATACGAAAATAAGGTCATCTAGATTTGTTTACATATATGTTACAGCTGGCATGCAAACGTGCGATGCATGTTTGTCTTAGTTGTTGAGATGTAAGAAATGAAAAAGGGCAAAATAGGAAGTCTCCCATTTTCCAAAATTGTCGAGATCCTTCATCCACCCATGACCGGGTCTCTGAGTTCCTGTCATAATCAAACAAGCAACTGAAACGAAACAAAAAACAAAAAAACTGAAAACTAACTATTGCATTTTTCTTTTCAAAAAGTTACACATTTCTGCTTCATTATCCTCCCCTCCTTTCTTCATCGTTCAATTGCGTATAACCTTTCCAACTTCAAGGAACCGAAAAGGAACAAGCTTTGTCTCCTAGGAACAGAAAAGATTGAAGCTTTTGTTGTTTCAATGTTCGATTTTACATGGTTTTGTTGGAGATTTCTTAAGTCATGAGTCATTAGAATCAATCGTTATTTTCTGCAATTCTTCCCATTTCTTGAATTGTCATTTCAACCAGCCTATCAATCTTGTCTCTTTTTTAGCTGAAAAACGTACCGATCTTTCATCGTGATCAACAACGCCACCACCTTAATGAAGCATCCTTAAACACAGATAACCAAACCATTTCAACATGGGAAACAACTCTCAGAGTAAATGTGGCTGTGGTGGCATGATATTCTGGCGTTCTGCTTCCAAAGACAACAATGCCGACAATTTTGGAAAGGCATCAAAGACCTCAGACACAAAAAAACAACAGGGTGGTCGTGAAGGTGTAACTTTGATTGAAACAGCTTCTTCCGACAAACACGCAGATTCTTCATCTGGTTCAAACACCAAGCCAGTCCCTCTTGTTAACCAAACCCGCCAAAGGAACCATCCTAAAGCGTTACAAACCCAGGGCTACGTGAACAATGGAAGAAGGGTCCCTAAAGAAGCCGAGGGTAATGTCAACAACGGAAGAAGGGTTCCTAAAGAAGCCGAGGGTTATGTCAACAATGGAAGAAGGGTCCCTAAAGATGCAGTTGGCATTTCTGGTGAACTTGAAAGCATGTTTTCCGATCGCCAAAAGGGAAGCAGCACCCTTGTTCGTGCTTCTTCTAGCAACGTGATGATGTTCAGTAATTTAGGTAACCTCAGGAAAGGAGGGAATACCAACACCAATTCTCAGAACGTCGTTGATTATCGTACCAAGCAAAGCGATGAAAGCCCTGTTTCTAACGGAAGATACACAAACCAAAGGGTGGAGAATGCAAGTAAAGGAAGCACGGAAAAAACGGGTTCTCTATGCAGGGCCGTTTCCACTAGAATGGACCCCGAACAATTGAAGATAATGGGCAATGAGGATTACAAGAATGGAAGATTTGAAGAAGCATTGGCTCTTTATGAGGCTGCAATTTCAATTGACCCCAATAAAGCTTCCTACAGGAGCAACAAAAGTGCAGCATTAACGGCTCTTGGGAGGCTTCTGGAGGCTGTGTTTGAGTGCAGAGAAGCCATTCAAATAGAGCCTCATTACCAAAGAGCTCATCAGCGATTGGGGAACCTGAACAAGAGGTAATAAACTGTGATTGTGAAATATAATACTTGCATTTTTTTTTCTTTCTTTCTTTTTGGTGTTGTCGCTAAGTGTTATTTTATGTTTGTCTACAGATTAGGAGAAACAGACAAGGCTCTTTATCATTACAAACTAGCAGGATCAGAGGCTGACCCGGAAGAAATGGCTAAAGTAAAAAAAATCCAGTTCCATTTAAACAAATGCACTGAGGCACGTAGGATAGGAGACTGGAACAACTTGATTAAGGAGGCCAGCTACGCTATTTCATCTGGTGCAGATTCTGCTCCACAGGTTCGCTATAATGTCTATCACTTTTTCTCTGTTGTGATATGATAATATGTCTCTGATTGTGGCTTTACCTGAAGATATTTGCGTTGCAAGCCGAGGCATTTTTGAAGCTCCGTAGGCATCAACATGCAGAGGAAGCACTTTTGAAGGGACCAAATTTTGATGTTGAGCAGTGCACCAGGTTCTTTGGACAAATTTGTAATGCAAACTTGTTGGTGATTCGGGCTCGGGTTTATTTGGCAGTTGGCAGGTTAGTGTATCATTTATAAAGGAAGAACAGAATGTGTTTCTTAATTAATCTTCATATATGCACTCATTGTTGTACCAGGTTTGATGATGCTCTAGTTGCAATTAATCAAGCATGTAAGCTAGATTCAAACAATAAGGACGCGATAAAGGTGATGATGAAGACTAAAGCTGTGGCCAGTGCTAGATCAAATGGAAACGAGCTTTTCAAGGCTTCAAATTTCTCAGAAGCTTGTGCTGCATATGAAGAGGGGTTGGAAAATGATCCATATAACTCAGTTTTGCTATGCAACCGAGCTGCATGTAGATCAAAATTAGGCCAATTTGAGAAGGCCGTGGAAGATTGCAATGCTGCTCTTAACTTGCGACCATCTTACAGCAGGGCCAGGCTAAGAAGGGCAGATTGCAATGCCATGGTAAAAAAAAAAGGAACTCAAATTTCCTTTGTTTATGAAAATAATGCAGTGTGATTTTAACATTTTGATGTGGTTTGTGTTATGTTTACGATGCAATTATAGTTGAAAAGATGGGAAGCTTCAATTCAAGACTATGAAATATTGGTAAAAGAGACACCGGAGGATGAGGGAATAAAGAGGTCTTTGATGGAGGCCAAAGAGCATCTTCTGCAACAGCGAAGTGAATGAAGGTTATCGAGTGTAGTGAACTTGAGAGAGAATGGTTTGCACTTTAGACACTGAGTTTGGTGAAGAAATATGAGAAGTGATGCGTCACAAAGTTGAGGACAGGAAAATGGCCCTACTGTGCCTGTAATGTGAAGGATGATAGATAAGCACACTTATGGTCAATGATCAATTATCAATTATCAATTCTTTGTAGAGAAAGTTGTGGAGGAACACTAGGGACCCATTGTCAAGGGTAAAGTGTCACTTTAATTATTTCTAATGTTGAATCAATCAACTGAAGGTGCAAATTTTTCCATTTTTATATTGAGATTGAAGTTTGAATTGAATGGTTGGAGATAGCTTCATATCCTCTCATGTTATGCCATGAACAGATTGATTATAAAGAAACTATTTTTTTTAATGAAGGTATGTGCATATGTAAACTTGTGTCATCTCCACGCGACTTACATGAAAAATTCAAATAAGCAAATTAATAAATATACGCCAACTGTATTTACACGTGGAACACGTTCTCGTTAGAAAAAATACTAAATAAACAAACGTGTAATGAAGAAAAAACGACTTCTGTATGAAGTTAAAAAAAAGAAAAACGCAAGTATTGGCAAAAGAAGTGATGTAATCACGTGGCAAAAATTCACACACAAGAAGTCCTTCACTAATTCCTATGGCATTACATACAACCTTAATGAAAATTTAACTCTTCGTCATTGAACAACCAACCTCATGTTAATAAACGACATAACAAAAGAACAAGTTATGGTCATAATGCAAAAAAGAAAAAATAGTTGAGTACTAAATAGTGTTGTGTCCATCCATTTCAGTAATTTTCATTTTTTTATATTTGAAAAGCGAATTCAAAACTTCAAATACACACGACCTCAATACCATAGCGATTGATACAGATAGTTTCCATTATAATTGAAAACTACAAAAGAAAAAACGGGTTTTGATCCCTCAAACCCGCTTTTCCAATTCAAGTACTAAGAGGATGCTTATTTTCTTTCGTGATCGTTGCCATAAAAAGTTCCCCAACAGCAGCAACGATAACCGAATCACACTCACATAAAGAACCACCTAAACCTTCCTCACGGAAGTGTAATCTAGATTGCCGATCTGGGTCCAGATCCGGATCCGGATTCGGATTCAGATTCAGCGCGCTCCGAAGCTAGCCGGGCCTGTTCCAAGCTATAGCGGCAGTGGTTCCTGACCGCCCAAAGCTGGTAGGGGGAGGTGTCGAGAGCGAGCCACTGCTCCACCTCGAACTGTTCCTGAGAACAGGGTTTGTGGGGCCCAGTGGAGGTGACTTCGACGTAGTTAAGGTACCAGCCGTGGTGCGAACCGGATCCGTCAGAGGTAACGTTGACGGCACAAACGGGTCCTTCAAGACATGGTGCCTTTCCGCTGAAGATGTCGAGGTTGCCGCGCTCGAAGTAGTTGTAATCCTTTCCCATCAAACCGCCCCACGCTTCGAGGTTTTTAATGTAGATGTAGTAGCCGAACTTGTCGTACAACTTGATCCCGATCTTGGAGTCCGTTCCGCCCTTAACCACCGATCCGGTTCTAACGTACGCCGTGTACACGCAGTCGTCATCCTGCATTCAATTCAACTTCCGAGCTGAGTAACAGCGAGGCAGAGATTAACGAGATATTGAAAATTATGAATAATTGCAGCGTTTTGTTTTGTCTTACCGATCTAACGGTTCCTGCGATGCAGAGTGAAAGGAGGAAGAGGAGGGAGAGAGAGAGTGTTGAAGGTGCCATTTTTGCGTTCCTTGGAGCGCTGAAGAAGAAGGTGTTGCCATTGGTAGTGATTTATAGAGGGGGACCGCGAGGAACATGCTTCCGCTTTCTCTCCCTTAGGATATTATTAAAATAGCATCCCATCATTACATTACATTTTATATAAAATAAAATTAATAACCTTTTCCTTCTATTTTTTTTTTTTACTTTGTTACATTTGATCTTTCTATTAATAAAATGGGTTGAATAAAGTTCTATGAAAGGGTTGGATAAAGTTTTAATCATGTTTCTTAATTTGGAAAAAGTATTACCATCACTATTTCATTCTAAAATTATTGTTATTAATTTTATAATTTATCATTAGAAGATTTATGACTCTTGAATTAAAGTTATGAATATTTTTAATTGCAAACGATTTTATATGTATTTGAATTAAAAGTTCTCGCATCTTTATATTTTACGAAATTTCAATATTTAAATTAATCTTTCTTAAAGTTTAGTTTACGAGCTCATTGACATAACATTATTAGAATCAATCAGTACATTTAAAATATTGTTCCTTTTGGAGACTGAAACTTTGTCATAATTTTTTCATTAAAAAATATTTCAGAATGTTGAAGGAGGAGTGTGTATTTAAATTGTCCTTATATTCAATTCTTAAGTGAGGTAAAACTATTAAATGTACCGAAGAGGAATGAAGATTCATCTCCATATGAAGGGCCAAGAGAAATCACTTTCATTTTTCATGGACAATGCTAATATTTAATTTCCCAGTCTGATGAAATAACATCGTTAGGATCAATAGTTGCATCTAAGGTATTGTTTGCTTTGAAGTCTGAAGCTATGTCAAAGTTTTATCTTAAAAAATATGTCTCAGAATAGAGGAGGGATGTATTTAAACTGTCTATTCTTACCGAAATTCAGAATCTAGGTCTTTGAACAGGTGGTAAGATCAAAACATTGATTTTGATGATCTTAATGGCTTGAATGTTTTCGATAACTATAACAAAGAGTAAGATCCATTGCAAAAAACAACTCTTATAGACACTTAAGTCAATAAGAGAGTTTAGAATAAGTATATAAGAGAGTTTGAAAATGTGATTGTACTCATTAAATAAATGCCATGTATTTATAAGATTTTTATGCTCTTAAAATTTGTTATAGAATAAAAGAAAATAAAAACTTACCATATACATGATAAAGTAGCGTGATAATAATATATTATTTAATCAAATTAACCATATATTATTTTATATGGAATTATCAAAGAAATTAAAATTAAAATTTGTCACTAATTAATTAAAAATTAATTTATACACTAATTTCTTTAATATTTCGATATCAATAATCTTTAATCTTTAGTTTAAAAATTAGTATTTAAATTAGTCATTATAATAATTAATTACTTTTTATTTCTAAAACTATATTTAAACATTTTCTTGTAGTAATGTTACATACTCTGTTAATATATGATAACTGAATCAACAAATACCTCTATTAATAATATGTGAATAATACTAAGACATTCTGAATCATGTTTTTACTACTTATCGGATCATATATATATATATATATATATATATATATATATATATATATATATATATATATATATATATATATATATATATATAAAAGTTTTGTAATTTTTAATAAATTAAACCGACCAAAAAGGAAGAAAAATATAAATAAGTAAAATAAATTTGATCTCTTGAAATTTAAATTGATTTGTAAGAAATAAATATTCATTCTTAATTTATTTAAAGAGTTCAATTTAAAAATTTAACTTACTTATTTAAAAATTAAATTATTTGTCTGATTTGTTTATAATAATTATTTTTAATGCTTTAAATATTTTTAAATATTTTTTAATCTTTATCAGTGTAGCATTTAATAATAATTTTAACACTAGAAAGAGTTATTTACTAAATAGAAAAAAAATGAAGTTCAAGTTTTAGAAAAATAGTTATTTACTAATTATAAATTTTTAGTTCAAATTTATTAAAAATGAAACATGTTTTTATGGCTAGTTTAAAAAAAAAAACTATTTTCTTCTATTTAATTAAATATAAACACTATAAATTGAAAACGAATCAAGAATAATTTAAGAAGATAAAGTCAAAACTTATTGTTGAGAAAATATTTATATTAAAAGAGATTTGAATACAGCGCATAAAAAATGTAATTTTATATAGAGATCGATCAGATTTAAAGATATACAAGGGTGTATTTTTTTTTAATTTAAGTAATTTCAATCTGGAAAGCATGTAATATATTATTTTAATGCTGAAACCAGTATTTATTTATGAATTAAATTAACATTGAAATATTCCTGATATCTCCGTACATTTCAAATCTATTATATATTAAGAAAAGAAGATACTACCAAAATTACTACATTACCCACTTTCTTTTATTGACACGTGTCATAAAAATTAGTTTTTTCGTCATTTTAAAACTCTTGTACAAAAGGACCTGGGTTCAAATCCTACAAAGGTCAATTTGTTTTTATTTTTTCATTTATTAATGATTTTAACTATAATATTAATTATAAATAATATTATTATTTGTAATATTTTTATAAGTATTAGTATTTCTAATTATTAATAATAATATTATTATAAATATTATTTACAGTGATAATAGTAAAATTATAACAAATATTAGTATTATAATAATAATAATAATAATAATTGTTATTATTATTATATGTTACTATTATATATTATTACTATTAATATTATTAACATTATTAGTAGTAAAGTTATTCCTCTTATTTGTAATATATAGGCTTAATTATCATTTTGGTCCCCTAATTTGTTGGATTGGTTCATTTTGGTCCCCTAATTATTTTTTGGTTCAATTTGATCCTCTAATTTTCTAAAAGGTTCAATTTGGTCCCTGCCGTTAAGTCAACTTTAACACCGTCTCCTTGACCTGCCACGTGTCATTTTGTGCAATTTTCAAATTTTTTTTATTTTATTTTTTTAATTTTTTAATTTTTTTTTAAATTTCTTAAAAAGAATTAAATTGCCACGTGTCACCATATGGTTGTGACACGTGTCAATTTGAGATTTTTTTATTTAAAAAAATGTACTGCCATGTGGCAGGTCATGATTGTGCACGTGTCAAGCTAACATTGGTTGTTTTCAATTTAGTCTCTCTATTTACAATTTTGATTCAATTTAGTCCCCCAATTTTTTAAAATGATTCAATTTTGTCCTCTCTAATTTGATACCAAATTAGTGATTAAGCTTAATTACAACTTATATATACATATTAAAATAATTTTTATTATATTTATAGATTAAATTACTCCATCTAACTATTCAAATTATTATTTTTTTTACATGTATAGAAAATTTCAAGTGTAAAAAATTACAAGTGAAAAATGTAAGAAATGAAATAACATGAGTATTTAGGGAGTGATTTAATGTATAAATGGTAAAAAATTATTTGAACATGAATATATAAATTGTAATTAAGCTTAATTATTAATTTGGACTCAAATTGGAGAGGACAAAATTGAATCATTTTAAAAAATTTGGGGACTAAATTGAATCAAAATTGTAAATAGAGGGACTAAATTGAAAACAACCAATGTTAGCTTGACACGTGGCAGTACATTTCTTTTAAATAAAAAAAATCTCAAATTGACACGTGTCACAACCATAAGGTGACACGTGGCAATTTAATTTCTTAAAAAAATTTAAAATAAATTTAAAAAAATTTTTAAAAAATTGAAAATTCCACAAAATGACATGTGGCATGTACGGAGACGGTGTTAAAGTTGACTTAACGGCAGAGACCAAATTTGGACCAAAATGAACCAACCCAACAAACTAAAGGACCAAAATGATAATTAAGCCTAATATATAATATTATTACTATTATATATTTTTGTTAGTAATTACGTCTCAATTTTTATTAGATTATGATAAATTAATTTTTTTATCTTAAACTTAAAAAAATAGGTATATTGATAAATATATGATTAGTTTAAAATTTCACTCTAACATTTCATTGTTAATGTTCATACTCATTCAAATTTGAAGGATTTGTCGACTATTATTGAATTATGTCAATCTTTGACAAAAACAAACAAATTAAAGATATTTTACTTGATTGATTGTCTAATTCATTTTATTTAACTCTTAATGTTTCATTTTCTACAACGAATATTATCAAAACAAAATTCAAAATAAGATGAAAGATGAATTTCTTGAACACAATATAATTATTTACATTCAAAAAGGAATAACTAGAGATTTTTATTCCGAATAAATTATTGATGAGTTCAAAATTTTTTACTATAAATTATTTTGGCTCCTCCAAAATTATTGGTCAAGATCCGTCACGGGTTATTATTATCAACCATTATTAATAATCACTATTACTATCAACTATAAATAATATTATCATTATAATCAATTATAATTATTTCTAATATTATATTACTGTTATTATTATTATTATTATTATTATTAAGAACTATAATTATTATAATAGTTATTATTATTATTATTATTATTATTATTTATTATTATTGTTAGATACACATTTTACTTTTACTAACTAGGTAGGAATCATGTTTCATTTACCTGTCATTTTTTTTTGTTCATTTATCTTTCCATTTGAATGATTATTTCAATTTAAAAAAATAGTTACTAAAATTAGTAAAATAATAAAACTGAAAAATAAGTTTTTTATTATAAATAATTATTTAAATTTAAAATATAATAATTTAGAGGATAAAATTGATAAAATAAAAAAGACACCAAAGATGTTTATCCCTTTATATATGTAGTTGTATTAATATTAATATTATTATTATTAGTAGTAGTAGTAGTAGTATTCTTTTTTTTATCACTACACGATATTATTATAATGGTATATTATTATTATTATTATTATTATTATAGTTAGACACATATTTTACTTTTATTTATTACGAGATCATATATCAATTACTTCCTCTTTGTATTTGTTTTGTTATTCATTTTATTTCTATATCTTGGTATTTTTTGGATTGAAAAAAAATAGTTATTAAAATTAGTAGAATGATAAAACTGACAAATAAATTGTTATTATGAATATTTATTTAAATTTAATAAATAATAATTAAGAAGATAAAATTGTAAGAAAAAGACATAAAAAATGTGTATTTCTTTATATATTTAGTTAATGTATTATTATTATTATTATCACTATTATTACTAATATTATTATTATTATTATCGCTATAGGATATTATTATAATGGTATTATTATTATTATTATTATAGTTAGACACACATCTTAATTTTATTTACTATGAAATTATATTTTAATTAGTTGTCCTTCTTAATTGTTTTGTTGCAGATGTATATCTTTATATATAATTATAGATTATTAGTATGTCAACATTAGCCCTAGTATTTGCATTGACATTAATCTTTTTGTAGCATAAAAATTATTATTATTATCATTTGTTTGTTATCATTAGTATCATTATTATTTTTATTATTATTATTATTATTACTATGCATAGTGATGTTATTAGTATAAGTGTTTTTTTTTTAATTATAAAAAACGTTATTATACTAAATACTTTTTCTAAATAGATTTTTAATCTTTTAAAAATTTTATAATTTATAATTTATATTAATATTAATATTATTATTTTTAATGGTTAAATAAATATAATAAAATATACTAAACATACACATTATTTTCAATGGTTATTATTCTAAACATATTTGAAATAAATAAAAAAATGTGCGTACATGCAGGGATCATATACTATTATAATTATTTTGTAAAATCAATTTACTGCACCATATTGTGATATTAATTTTATTTATTATATTTAAAATTGAATTTACAACTTCATTTTATTAATAATAACATTTACAACAATATAACCTAATTTTCATGATATTTATTATTATTTTTTATATTATTGTTATTATTATCAATTATAAGTCTAATTATTGTTATTATTATTATTATTATTAACTATAATTACTGTTATCAACTATAGTTATTATGATTAATATTACTACCAACTATAAGTATTATTATTATAGTTAAAATACCTTTTTGGTCCAAATTTTCGTCAAGTTTTATCAAATAAGTCCTAATTTTGGTTGTGTTCAAATAGGTCCTAATTTTCGTCAATTTTTTTCAATTGACTATTTTTTTGTTAACACGGTTTAAATCATTAGTGGTAGTGACTGTCACGTGTCACTTCATGGTTTTTTTTGAATTTTTGAATTTTTTTTAAATGTCCACGTGTCAACCGAGTAGCGTGCTACGTGTCAAAGTCAATGTTCTATATTCAATCTGGTCCTTATATTTGTTATTATTGTTCAATTTAGTCCCAATTTTGTTTAAAATTGACTAATTTTGTCCCTATCGAAAATGTGACCAAATTTAATTTTTATATCAAAGTTATAATGATGTGAATTTTAATATATTATATAAAAATATTTAATAAAAAATTTGAATTTTAATATAAAAATTAAATTTGGTTTCAATTTGGAGAGGGACCAAATTGGTTCATGTTAACAAAAATTGGGACTAAATTGAACAAAAATAACAAATATAGGAACCAAATTGAATATAGAACATTGACTTTGACACATGGCACACTGCTGGGTTGACACGTGGACATTCAAAAAAAAATTTAAGAAAAATTTAAAAAATAAAAAATTTAAAAAAAATTCAAAAAAATAACGAAGTGACACAGTCACTGTTCATGACCGTCTATGATGCACTGATACTCCAACTTGGGTCACGTATCCGTGTCTGACACGTATCGTGTCCGATACTTTATCGATACTTATCAATGAAGTATCTAATTTATAAAGTCGTAGTACAATACAATAAAATCTTTGAATAATGACCAATTTTAGTGAAAAATAATTATTCACTATATAGTGACCAAACTGAGAACGAAAATAGTTCAAAAAAATTATAATTGGTCTCTAAATTGATAATTAAAATAGTTTCAATTATGAATTGGTTTTTAAATTGTTCACTAACATTAGTTACCAGGTTTTGGCTACCAAAATAATTGGTCTCTAATTAGGAAATTTGCATTTACACAATAACAATCATATATTTATTTGTTTGTAAGAATTATTGTACACTTTTTCAATATTCATATATCACGTATCTATCACATATCGTATCCTATTATTTTGAAAAAAAAAAAACGTATCGACGTATCAATTATGTATCATATCCGATACACGTATCGTATCTAGGCATCATAGATGATTGTTAATGATTTAAACAGTGTTAGCAAAAAAGACCTAATTGAACAAAATTGACGAAAATTGAGACCTATTCGAACATAAAACCAAAATTATGACTTATTTAACAAAAATTGGGACCAAAAAGGTATTTTAACCTATTATCATTATTAACTACAATTATTTCTATTATTATATTACTATTATTATTATTACTACTATTATTATTAATTAGAACTATAATTATTATAATAGTTATTATTATTATTATTATTATTATTATTATTATTATTATTATTATTATTATTATTATTGTTTTTATTATGGTTACATACACATTTTACTTTTACTTACTATCTATGAATCATGTTTAATTTACTTGACCCTTTTATTTGTTTTGTTGTTTATTTATTTTTACATTTGAATAATTATTTCAATTCAAAAAAAAAAAGTTACTAAAATTAGTAAAATAATAAAACTGAAAAATAAATTTTTATTTTAAATAATTATTTAAGTTTAAAATATAACAATTAAGAGGATAAAATTAAAAAAATAAAAAAGGACACCAAAGATGTTTATCTCTTTATATATGTAGTTGTATTATTATTATTATTATTTACATTTATTTACTACGAGATCATATCTCAATTATTTGCACTTTTTATTTGTTTTGTTGTTCATTTTATTTTTATATTTGTGTAATTATTTTAATTAAAAAAATAGTTACTAAAATTATTAAAATGATAAAATGGACAAATAATTTTTATTATGAATAATTATTTTAATTTAATACATAATAATTAAGAGGATAAATTGTATAAATAAAAGAGGACACAACAAATGTATAGCTCTTTATATATGTAGTTATTGTATTATTGTTATTTTTATCACTACGAGATATTATTATAATGGCATTATTATTATTATTATTATTATTATTATTATTATTATTATTAATTATTATTATTATTATTATTATAGTTAGACACATATCTTAAATTAATTTACTACGGGGTCATATTTCAATTACTTGTCACTTTTATTTGTTTTGTTGTTAATGTATATCTTTATATATAATTATAGATTATTATAGTTGACATTAGTCTTAGTGTTAACATTAATATTAACATTTATAGGATAATATTATTATTATTATTATTATTATTATTGGTATCATTATTTTTATTTTTATTATTATTATTATTACTATTCATAATGGTGTTATTATTATAAGTGTGCTATTTTTAATTATAGAAAACGTTGTTATACTATATACTTTTTCTAAATAGAGTTTTAATCTTTTAAAAAACTTTTAAAATTTAAAATTTATATTAATATTATTAGTAGTATTTTTAATGGTTAAATAAATATAATAACAATTATATTATTATTCTAAAATAATTTAAATAAAAAAAACAAAAAATATTCGCACTAGGCTAATATAATTATTTCGTAAAATCAATTAACTGTATTATATTGTGATATCAATTCTATTTATTATATTTAAAACTAAAATTATTATTGCATCACTTAGATTTACTAATTACTTTAATAACAATATTTACAACAATATAACTTAATTTTTATAATATTTCATTACATAATACTTTCACTATTTTATTATTTTAATATACAAAATAAAATAAATATGCCCCGTCCCGTGCGTATGCACGGGTTAGTATACTAGTT
>Ga0214544_1005519_pt1 | contig 24402 bp, 15 predicted proteins | sample CNSS3metaG_FD_160074 | JGI IMG/M metagenome (GOLD analysis project Ga0214544, IMG submission 160074) | Root nodule microbial communities from cowpea collected in UCLA plant growth center, Los Angeles, California, USA - CNSS3 | ecosystem: Host-associated > Plants > Roots > Nodule | place: USA... | reverse complement strand
AATGGAGAAGAGTTTTATGGTTTAATATATATGAGAGTGAAGTAGGTGAAGTCTAACTCCAACATTATCAATCCATTGCATTTCTAGTCTTTACCATTTTCTAGAGTCTTCAAATATCCAAGTTCAAATTTAATTATTTAGGCAAAATTTAATTTCATACAAAAATCCCAAATTATGAATTTATTCATTAGTTTAAATTAGTCACTAATTACGCAAATATTTAGTATACACGAGTCTCTTGGGAAACGATATCCCGGTCTTACCGGTTACTACTTGCGCGACTTGGTACACTTGCCAAAGTCTTAACATGCGTGCATAACTCCTTCAAGAACTTGGCATATCTGGGAATCTGTTTGATGACGTCCAAAAGAGGTATGTTCACCTCCACCTTCCTAAATGTTTCTAGGATCTCTCTGTCAACCTCTTCCATCTTCTTGCTTGGAATAGCTCTCGGAGGGAAAGGAAGAGGTGTGGAAGGTGCAATAGATGTGGAAGGATGGGTTACATGAGCATCATCATGCTTTCTCTTATGTGTAGCAGTAGGGTCAACTTCCTTTTGAGGTGTAGGCTCAGTAATGGGAACTTTAATGTTCTTCCCAGATCTCAATGTGATGACACTCACATTTTTGGGATTATCCACCGTTTGTGATGGCAAATTATCATAATTTTGAGCCTGTGCTTGATTAAGTTGCGTAGCCATCTACCCCATTTGATTTGTCAAAGACTGGATTGAGGCTCTAGTCTCCTGCTAGAGTTGCCTATTCTGTGGTATCATCATCCTGACCAACTCTTCTAGTGAAGTAGAAGAGGAAGGTGTAGGTGCAACAAGAGTTAGAGCTGGTGTGGGTACAGGTTGAACATGAGCAGCTTGTGTAGGCATAACTCTTTGTTGAGGAGGTGGTTGAGCGTTTTGAAACTGTTGGTTTTGCTGTTGTTGGTTGCCCTAGTTTCCCCATCTCATATTAGGATGATTCCTCCATCCTGGATTGTATCTATTTGTTGAATATTCATGGATTTGTTGCTGGTGTTGGGGCCTATTGTTGTTGAAAATATTAGCTGCATACGCCTAAGGAGTATCCACTAGTGTAAAGGAAGAAGAAGCAGCTTGTTGTTGCAATGTTGGCAAAGAGTCTGTGAAATGATCAACGAATGTACAAAGGTCACAAACTCTTGTAGTTGGAGCTCTCTGATTGGAAGCAAGTTGATTAACTAGTGTAGTAAGAGCATCAATCTTACTCTCCAACTTCTTGGTGTATTCGGCTGCCCCTACATCATGAATTCTTTATGCCAAATTGTTGAGAATTGGAAGCCATGTTCTCAATTAGTTGCCTAGTTGTAGTTGGGGTCATGTTACCAAGAGCACCACCACTTGCGGCATCAATCCTATTTCTATCTATGTGGTGCAGGCCTTCATAAAAATACTATAGAAAAAGATGTTCAGAGATTTGATGGTGGGGGCAACTTGAACAAAAATTCTTGAACCTCTCCCAGTACTCATGGAGGGTCTCTTCAGATTGTTGCATGATGCCAGAAATTTCCTTCCTTATTGTTGTTGTCCTTGATGCTGGGAAGAATTTGGCAAGGAATAATCTCTTCAAGTCATCCCAACTCGTGATGGACCTGGGTGCAAGGTAGTACAACCAGTCTTTTGCATTGCCCTACAAGGAATGAGGAAAGGCCTTCAAGTAGACATGGTCTTCTTGGACATTTGCGGGTTTCATGGTGGAACACACGACATAAAATTGCTTCAAGTGTTTGCACGGGTCCTCACCTGCAAGGCCATGAAACTTTGACAACAAGTGTATTAATCTAGTTTTTAAGACATACGGAACTTCCTCCTCAAGATATTGAATGCATAAACTATCATAAGTGAACTCTGGTGTAGTGAGCTCACTCATGGTCCTCTCATGAGGTGGAGGAGGTTGAGCCATATTATCAGTATGAAAATTAGAATGATCAGAATAAATAGTATGCTCAGAATGCAAGGAATGCACAAAATGAGGAGTGTCAGGAGTATGACGAGAATTAGAGGAATCAGGAAAAGTCACAGTATAATCAACATGCAAAGATGGATTCACTTGGGTTTCCCCTAATCATGCACCAAAATACATTAATTCTAGTGGTATTGGCATAACATAGGGTATAACTACAAGTATACTCAAATGAACTCCAAATGACTTGAAAATTGGTAGGATTATCCTTTGGGTGCTCAAACAGTACCACAAAAAATATCAGCTCAAAACCCAAAGTGCAAGTATTTTTAAAATATTTTCAAAAGTGGAAAAAATGAAGAAAATTCACAAAAAACATTGTTGAAATATAGAAAATGGCACTTTCTGTAGAATCTGAGCTTGATAACTAGCAAAGCGGGTACCAACAAGGTAGGAAATTAAATTCCACCCCAAATGCATATAAAATAATGTTGATTCTGATAACTAGAGCAAAAGTTATGGTCCTCTGAACTTTGACTAAAAAATTGTCCAAAATTTTTTTGAATCTCTCAAATCAGACCATTCCAACTGCTCTAGCCATTTTTCCCATTAAGTTCAATGTCTTAGAAGTGGGGAGCAAAAATTTCAAGTCAAAACAAGCATCGTAGCTACCAGAACAAAAATCCACAAGTTAAATGCCAGAATCGGACACTATTCATGCATTATTCACTACTCTAGATGACATTATTCATGCGCGCCGCGACAATATGTACTCTACTACACAGACAACACGCACACTACACAAAAACACTACCACAATCAACATATGCCAACTCAACTACACTTGAAATACAAACACACCAAAACACAAACACACAAACACAAACACACTGAAAATTTTACTTTGAACAAAACTATTGGTCCTCGACAACGGTGCCAAATTTGATAGAGGTCGTACCCCACCAAATTAAAACATTTAAATGCAGTATACGAAATTTAAACAAAGTCGTCTCCCAACGACCAATATTTTCGTCCAAAGCTTCAATTTCCAGATGAACACAATAATATAACACAAGGAGGGGGTTTGGCAGATTCAGTTTCAAGACAAAATTAAATTCGTAATGCAGAGAAATTTAACAGTTATATGAAAACACAATGATTCCTTAATTCAATTGAAAGTCCACCAATCACAAATTACCAAATTAATTGTTCTATTCGAATTTGCTCTCATGAGCCCTAAGTAATCAACTAAGGGAAAATTACCATGGATTCATTGTCATTAAGCACAACATATTTCAGGCAGTTAACACACCCACAGATTGAAGCAAGCTGTGACAGAACCCATAAACATTAAGCATGAATACGAGCCACTTAAGGTGCACACACGAATTTGAGATTGAGCATGCATCAGAAACATGTTTATCATCAAAACGCAACCTGAAATCAATGCAATTCTGAATAAAATCCAAAAGCGATCAACAATCTCATGGTTTCATTTCAATTTTGTCAAGGAATCATTGCAAAGAGCTTAGCTAGACATGGAAATGGAGCACACAAGCCCTTCAAAACGGAATTCACAAAAACAGGGCATTAAACCCTAACCTATGAATTGTTAAAACACAAATCAAGAGCAAAAGAGAGATTTTAAAGCTTCAATGGAATGAAAAATGCTGCTGTGATATATAAATCTGAAAACCCTATCAATGGGTGTTGTTCCAAGTCAATAAAATCCAAAAAATGAGCTGCCCAATCTACCAAATGCATTCAAAATGTAAATCCCACATTGGGTGATGTCAAATGTGCATAGAAATGACAAAAACTAGTGCAAAAACATAAAAAACGAGTGGAACACCTCCATGGACACCCACCAAACCTTGAGAGAGCGAAAATGGAGGTTGGAGAAGAGTGAAGAAGAAGGAGTGTGGTTGTTGCATGGGTCAAGACCTAAATCTTTTGGTCAAATCAACTTTGCCACCACTATTTACAAAATGGCTAGTCTACCACTCAGAATTACAAAAATGCCACTATTGGGCCTCAAATTTGACTCATTCACTTAGATGACGTGGAAATGATGTGGAAATGATGTGGCAACACTCTTCAACTAAATATTAATGTCCAAGATCAAAAATTGCTTCACCCAAATACCTAAAAATAATTAAAAACGAAAATTAGGCCAAATAAAGTGAAATTAACCCAAATTCGGAAGAATGGCCCAATAAAGCCCAATAGACGAAAACACACTAAAGATGAACAATTAAGCACTGAACAACTGTCAAATGGATACACAGGCAAGTAGAATGGAGGAAAATAATGACTCATCAGAACCCATCTTTGTTCTGGTGTTAGTGTTTCCAACTCACAAAGTTATTCTTAAAGTTGTGGTGCCATCCTACTTGTGCCTAAACCTCATCCCAGTAGCTTTTGATAAAGTAAGGGAAGTTAGGGTTTTGTGTTTTTATGCTGTTTTAACAAATATTGGAATGTTTGGTACTCTTGAATGCTTGTGTGGTGTTGTTGATGGTATGGAAAATATATGGTATGCTTCTGGTCATGACAACATGTGTGAGAGCATATGAGTTCTGCTGAACTCGCCTAGGCGAGCTGGATGGTCGCCCAAAACGAAAGCTCTTGCTTAACGGAGGAGCTCTCACCTGAGTGAGAACAGCAGCTCACCCCCTCTCAGTTTCAAGGGTTCGCCTAAGCGAAGGCCACTCGCCTGAGCGAGAGTAGTATCGCTTGAGCGAGATGGGCTAGCTTGAGCGAGACCTCGACGTGTTCTCTATTTGCAGTCTCGCCTAGGCAAGAGCTGGTAGCTTGAGCGAAGAGTTCCTCTCGCCTAAGCGAGAGCTCTTTAGCATGAGTGAGATTGATAGAGTTGATTGTATTCGTGGGTGTTTCATATGATTGGATTATTTGTGCTTTAAAGAATTCAAGTATGATGCCATGTATGCTCTATATGATATATTGGGATTTGAATTGATGGGATTGGTATGAATGAATTCATGGAACATGATGGGGTGGTTGGTTGGACATTGGTATGAGTTTGTTATGCATGATAAATCTATGGTTGGTTGGTGAGACATGGTTATGGTATGAGTTGGACGTAATTTCATGAACCTCTTGGTGAGATCTCATGGTGGTGTTGTATGTGATGGACGTAATTCCATGAACCTCTTGGTGAGAACTCATGGTGGTGCCTTATGTGATGGACATAATTCCACGAACCTCTTAGTAAGGTTTTATGTTGGTGCCTTAGTGTATATAATTAGGTAAGGATTCAAGTAAGGATTGCATCCTGAAACTCTAAAAAGTCAGTTAGCCTCACATAGAGCGGACTGACTCAAGTGGTGAGAGTAGCAGGAGTCCCTAGTCTTTGGTAGGATAATGGTCTTAGATGTTTAAAGGCTAACCTTGTGCATGGTAGGGTGAAATCCATTAGCAATGGCTTTGCAGAGCAATAAAGGCCACCACAAGTGCAAGCATCTAGTGAATCTGACCGATTATATGTATCCAGATAATTGAGTCTTAGAGTCTTACTTGTTTGCCATCACATGATTGTTTACCTATCTTGTTGCATGTTTATGATCTGTTTTAAGTATTTGCATGCCATAACATGTTAAAATGATTTATACTCTAGCTTACCCTTTCTGTTTGCTTGTGTTTGTCTAGTGTGTGGTCTTTCCATTTTGCAATGATCATCAATTTATTGATGTGAGCAGATGTGGAAACCCCTAGTGGTCACCAGGGTCATGGAAACTCTACAGTGTAGTCCGGTTTAGGTTGAATCTCATTTTCTTCTAGTACTCTCTGTAGGCATGGTTGCCTATGTAATACCTTGCTTATGAGCAAGCTATGTCAGATAACTGTGAACTTTTATCTTTTTTTGTTCTTGGCATTGTGTAATGCCTATGTTTTCCTTTTGGGTATATTTGAATGATTCTAAAAGATCCTTATACTTTAAGTCTTGTGTCCTTTGAATATTATAAACTATGCGATGTTTTATTTAATTAGATTTATCTATTAAATGAGATGTTACAACTTTGTTGGTTGGATTTTTTTTCTTAAATTCTTATATTAATTTTGATTGAAAAATTTCTCCAATTGACTTTATAAAAAACACAATCTTCATTAATGCTACTTGAAAGTTTATTCAATTAGTATATGAAAAAAAATCTAACAAATTGTTGACAAAAAATAACATTGGTTTGGATGATAAAAATAATCATTGCAGACGTCAACCAAAAAATAATTATGATCGTTGTCAATTATATAAAAAAAAAAAAACTCAAGTTCATCCAAAAAAAATATCCTGCTCAATACACTAAAATAAATTGTGATGCGGTGACGGTTACTTTTGTATATTTTATTTGTTCAAATGTCAAACTATACACACATGTAGTGACAGTGATAGATTTTGTCACCACAAAATATAATATAACAGTCTTAAAAATAGTAACTATTAATATAATAAACAAAATGTATCTTCATTGTTATACCGTAATATTGTTTTTTTATTGTAGTTTAATTTTGTTTATTCCAATATTTGTTAATCTAATGAAAGAACCTATTCTTGAATTGTGATTTAATCTAATATTGATGTTAGAGTCTTTAAGATAACACGTGGTTGATTAATTTCAGTTTCTCTCTGTTGTCCTAAGTAATTTCTTGATAATATTGTTTTCAACTAAGGATATTAAAACGAGTCAACCTAAATTACAAAATTAGATGAGTTAACTTATACGGGTTTGGTAATAAAAAAAACAATTCAATAACTCACATTTTAGAGAATAATAAGAAATTTTGTAACCAAGTTTAACTTGGTGAGTTAGTAAGTTGACTCATTTAAAGATGTTTTTATTTATTTTACATAATTATTGTTGTACAATTTAACTAAATTAACTCAATTAAATCAAATTGTTTACCTTTTTTTCTAATTGAAAGATACTAGTTGAATATTAAAATGTCAACCTACAAAGCTAGACAAATAATCAAACATATAAATTATTGAAACTTTATAAATCAACATTTTAGTATTTAAAAAATCAAGGATTAAATATGATTTTGGTCCCTTAAGTTTCATTGAAATTTGGAATTAGTCTCTCTTCAAAACTTTTGACCAATTTAGTCCTTCATCTTTAAAAATGCGTGAATTTAGTCCTTTTAACCAAATTTTGTTAAGCTTATCTAACGTTTCAAGCGCATTTCATGATAGTATTTGAATTGTTTCTCTACAAAAAAATTAAAGTAAATATGACGGTTTTAATATGGCGGTTATGGAAAATCGCCATAATTTGCTTCATAATACGACAATTCTATACCTGCCACATTTTGTATGCAAAATATGGCATTTGAAAACGCCATTATACTTTCATTACACATTAAGCCGTCTTTTCCAATGGCACCATCTTTCCCTCCACAATACTCTTTTTTATTTACTTCTCATTTAATTCTATCTTTTTATTACACACTAAATTGAATTTTAATGAAACAAATGCGCAGACAAGAAACAAAACTAGCTCATGTGAAGACAAACCCTACAAAATTCTCTCAGTCAACCCCAACCTCTGACGGTTTCGTTTCCACACTCCTCGTTGTTTCCACACTCCTCGCTGTAGGAGATCACCACGTTGTCGTTCCATAAAACTTCGTCGCGACTTCGCACTCGGATTGCGACCCAACAACGCTTCAGTACTCCACCTTTCCAACACCACCACATCGTTTGACACATTTTCGCTTCAATGTTAACTCAAATATTATAATAAAATGTGTTTAAAATGTCAAATAAACTTAAAAAAATTTGGTAAGAAGGACTAAATTCATGCATTAATAAAGATGAAGAACTAAATTGGTATAAAGTTTCGAAGAGGGACTAATTCCAAAATTCACTGAAACTTGAGGGACCAAAAACATATTTAACCCAAAAATCAAATTGTCAACTTGCATGATTTAAAAGTAGCAAAAATAATTATAATAAAAAAATGTATGAAAAAAATGGTAAAATACTAATAAAATTTTGTTGTTAGTAAACACCAGTACAAACAGGAGATTTGGTCGCGGTTATTTTTACTATTCTGCCCCGGTTTCAAAACCGAGACATATAAAGTCGAGGCCAAAAAGGTCACTTTTTTGCCTCGGTTGAAAATTGAGACATATTCAACAGCTACTGGCTCGGTTCTATAGGCAAACGAGGCCTAATGAGCATTAAAAAAAATCAGAACTAGACTTTTTGCTTCGGGTATAGTTGCAACTGAGGCAGAAAAGTGATTAAAATTAAAAAAAAAATACGGGTTGAATACTTTCATCACTCTACAACCTAAAAGATCCCACTTTTCCTTGTCCAACAGTTTCCTGCTCTTCCTCGGAGCCACTTTCACATGAGCCGGAACTAGAGGTGCCTCCTCCACCAGTCACCGAACCTAGACTGCCCTCAGCCTTAGTTGACTCAGACTCGTTCTGGTCATTCCATAAATCTGATTTCTCCATTTTCTCTCTATATCAGAATCATCATTATAATCATTATCACTTTCATTCAATTTCCTCTTCCCCATCCTGCAAAACATAAGGGACCACCATTACACACATAAAGGACAAAAAATAAATTAAAAAATGTAGCAAGAAAACCAACGGTGGTTTCATGCAGCACTACGCGACCTCTATCCTCCACAACACTAACACTAGCTGTAGCAGTGAAGACGTGATGAACAACGGCGGTGGATGCGCACAGCAGCGGCGACGGACGCGCACAACAGCGGCTGCGGACGTGCACAGTAGCAGCGATGGACGCGCACAACAGTGGTGGCGGTAGTTGCGGTGGATCGGCATAGCAGCGAGGTGGACGCGCACAGCAGAGACGGCGACAGCTGTAGTGGATGCACACAACAACGGCGGTGGACGCACACAGCAACGGCGGTGGACGCGCACAGCAGCGACGGCAGCTTGCGGTGGACACGCACAGCAACGACGGCGGCAACTGCGGTGGATGCGCACAACAGCGATGACGGCAACTGCGGTGGACGTGCACAGTAGCGACGGTGGACGTACAGAACAACGGTGCCAACGGGAGCAACACGAAGAGGATGAAACAACAGCGCGCATAAGAGGGAACCAGTGACTCGCGAAGAGAAATGCGAAAAAGATTATATATTTGCCCAATTTTAAACCCTAGACAGAACCTTTCCCCTTCCGCTTTCTGCCTCGGATACCCTAAAAGCTTTTTCAAAAATGCAGTCCCTTTTTAGCTTCGGGTCTTGTTGGACCGAGGCCTATAGCACTCTTTGACACCGGTTTTGCGCAAACCGAGGCCTATAGTTGTCTTTGGCTTCGAGTGTTAGCTGAACCGAGGCATAAAACTTGGTTGGAATTGCAAAAATGTCACCGCGTCATTATATGCTTCGGTTCCTAGCCAACCAAGACATATAAGGCGAGGTAAAAAGGAAATTCTGCACTAGTGAAATTACGAGTCAACTCATCTTCAATCCGGTTCAAACTTGTTTAATCCATGAGTTAAGAGAGTTAGGTTCAACTTCACCCACATTACAAAAAAAAAATTCAATCTAACCCAACTCAAACACATAGTGAGCTAGGTTAACTTAAGAGTTTAAACCTATTTTGACATTTTTAATATAATTTACATAATTATATTATGTCCAATAATATATTAAAATGTAAGAGAGGCATGGTTCTTGGTTTACCAATTTCACAATTTTTAATATATTTAAGTATATAAATTTGAATTAATTTTATTGTAGAAACTATTTTATTTTTTTAAAATATTGTATTTGACAAAGCAGTTCAAATTTAAAGATTTTTTTTTTATTTAGGTAAAAATATTTTTGTTACTGATAAAGATAAAGAGTTGTTCAAGTATAAATTCATTATTTAATTATTAAAAATATTAATATTGATGATTTTTTATCTATGTTAAGGACAATGTTTTGTCAAAGTCCGTCAAGTTTTTTTCAACTACCAAAATGTTCTTTTTATTGATATCTGTCAAAATTATATTTTGTTAATATTAATCATATAGGTTGACATTGATCAGCGTTATTTTTACAACTTTGTTGTTGACTTTTTCCTTTGTTGATTTTTATTTTATATCGGCAAAAAGTAAAAATTAAATTAGAAAGAATATCTGAAGCGTACTCTAACCTTTATAAAAAAAACTTATAAAAAAACAGAACTTGTATGAATTTGATGTATTAGTTTAGTATGGTGGCTCCAACAATTAAAACTCAACCAAAACAAATGAGAAGAATCTAAATAAACATTATGATCCGCAGACAAAAGGGAACATAAGTATGCATCCTTGTATCTTCTCCTAGCTCTGTACATGCAAAGATCAAGCAAGAACCATGTTGTCCTTTTGCAGTCCTATTGATGAGTTTTGTTATGCCTCCTGCTACTCATAATACTCCACTCACACAAACCCTAGATGTAAGGATGAAAAGTAGCAGACATATTGCAATCACCTACTCGTCCAAAGCAACCCAACCGATGCAGCACTGTGACATCTATTACAAATTAAAGAGCGTATGGGCAAAGCAACGTCTAAGAGCTAATTCCACCACTGACTTTGATGCAGAACCACATAGCAAGAATGGATATAACGATGGAAGCATGAAAAGGAATTCCTGGGCCAACGAAACGTCTAAGAAGTTTCCTTTGTTGAATTCTTTTATCAATGTTGGTTGAAAATTCCCCAACTTGACATTATAACAAAATACAATCTTAGTTAATATTAGTTAAAAGTTTACTTCACAAAAAATAACACAAGTTTTGATGATAAAAAATAATTAACCATGATAGTGGTCAATTAAAAAAATAATCTAGTTCATCTCCACCATATAATATTTTCTTTACATACTACAACAAATTGTGTATGATGTGACAGTAATTTTTGTATATTTTTGTCAGTTTCAAACGCACGAGTTGCCGTAAAGTAATCAAATTGTCGCGGGCATTTAATGCACCATACAAAGTGACATTTTAAATACGAAAATACTGTCAATTAAAATTATCACAATTGTCATTATTCTAATAAATGTTTAAATATAACACGTGATTTCAGCTATCATAATTCGAATATTATATTATATGTAATCATTCACATGTGTTATAATTTAATAAAAATTGTTTCTGATAACTAAAATGTTTGTGTATAAATAATATTAACTTCTTATGAGATTAAAATCTTCTTTTGTCATAAATTTTAAATTTTTTGGATAGACATTCCACCGTCTTGTCCTGTAAATCTTCGTTGTTGGTTGCTTTATACAGACCGTGGAATTAGGGGTATATCTCAGACGATCAAGTCTAAAAAATTCTCAAAGTAAAACTCATATTAGGATACCAATGAATTGTGTAATTTTAATTATCTAAATTTACTTATATTTATAAAAATTTAATTATTTTTTTACTATTTTATTCGTTAATCATGGGCTCAAGTTTTGAGCTTTGATTATGTTAATTAACTGGATTTGACTAGATCTAATTGATTTTGACTAAATTCTGATTGGCTTTCTCGATGCTCTCACCAACAAGATACAAGAATGAATAGAAACTAGTTAAAATCGATTGTAGACATTTAAATAAATAATGTACGAAAGAGACAATGAATTATAGAGAGATAACTTTTTTTTTGTTATAGTAATTATTTTTCAATCAACTATAAGACTGATAACATTAATCCTTATAACTGATGTTGTTTTATTATACACGTTTTAATTATATAATTAGTAAATAATAAATACAGTATTGTAAAAATAAATAAACAATAAATTATACATCTCATTTTCTTTTCCTTTCTTCTCTTATACATTTCATTTTCTTTTTCCTTTCTTCTCTCTTTATCTAACTATTGGAATTTGAACAAAAGTATAACACTCTAATATTTATGCCATCATTAGCGTCAAGTATATAATGTTTTTAAAGTAAAAGCATATGTACTTTGAAAATAGAAGTTATTTTCTAAAGTAAAAGCTATATACACTTTTATTGTGTTAATGGACATTTTCTTTAGCTTGATAATAGGCATACCATGTTTTAATATGTTATTGGCCGTACTATAATTATGTAAATTATAGTAGGAATGTCAAGATAGGTTTCAGTCGTCTGTAGTATCTGTGAGTGAATTTGGATCACCACATGTTTGAGTCACGTTGATTTAAAAAAAAGAAAAATTAAATATGCGTCGAACTAAACTTGATCCACTAAATTCATGTGTTAAAAATGGATTCAAGCTAGGTTGATGCATAACATACCAACAACAACCTTTCATTAATTTTTTATTATAATTGTTTACTACTTTTAAATATGTAGGTTGACAAATTGATTTTTTAAATGCTAAAATATTGAACAATGAGCTTATCCACTTTGATTATATTGCAATAAATATATAAAATAAATCAAAAGAATAAAACATCCTTCAATGAGTGAATCTAATAATCCACCAACCAATGGTGGATTAAGCTAAATTATAAAACTTCGGACTAACCAAAAAATGAGACAGATTGAACTGATTCAATTTAAGCTCAATCTATGATAAGTCACACATGTAAGTGAGTTAGGTTACTTTGGAATTCCTATGTAAATATCTAGGGAAAATGACATTTTTTGGCTTGATAATAAAAGGTTAAAATACCTTTTTGATCCTAATTTTCATCAAGTTTTATCAAATCAGTCCTAATTTTGTTTCTGTGTTCAAATAGGTCCCAATTTTCATCAATTTTGTTCAATTTGATCCTTTTTTGCTAACATCATTTAAATCATTAACGGTCATGAACAATAACTGACATGTGTTACTTCGTGATTTTTTTGGTTTCTTTTTTTATTTTTTTTAAGTTTTTTCATTTTTTCATTTTTTAAATGTCCACCTGTCATCCTAGCATCATGCTACATGTTAGAGTCCATGTTTTATATTCAATTTGGTCCTAATATTCATTATTTTTGTTCTATTTAGTCCCAATTTTTTTAAACATGAACCTAGTTTGCCCTTTCCAAATTAAGACCAAAATTAATTTTTATATTAAAGTTCACATTTTTGTTAAATATTTTTGTTTAGGGTTATAGTTAGTTTAAAAATTATAACTCTTATATAAAAATTACATTTGGTCCCAATTTTAAGGGGACAAAATTGCTCAATTTTAAATAAAATTGGGACTAAATTGAACAAAAATAACAAATATAAGGACTAAATTGAATATAAAATATTTACTCTAACACGTGGCACGTTATTGGGTTAACACGTGGATATTTAAGAAAAAATAAAAAAAATTATAAAAAAATAAAAAAAAATCATGAAGTGATACATGGCAGTCATTGTTCATTACCATTAATGATTTAAACGGTGTTAGCAAAAAATGACCAAATTGAACAAAACTAACAACAATTGGAGACCTATTTGAACAAAAAAAAAGGACTGATTTGACAAAACTTGACAAAAATTGGGACCAAAAGGGTATTTTAACCATAATAAAAATGCTAAGTTTTAATATGTTATTGGTCATAATATAATTATTTAAACTTTATTTGAAATTTCAAAACATGTTTGAATTTGTGGGTCAATCCAGCTCATCAAAGGTTCAAGTCGGGTTGAATTTTTGTCAAACTGTACCTAATTCACTTAATTTTTAGGTTAAATGGGTTTTTGTCAGGGTTGAAGGTGGGTTAATCCATAAGCCACAACAATAACCTTTATTTTGTATTTTACCATTTTCTTCATTACCTTTTTATTATAATTATCTACTATTTCTAATTTTGTAGGTTTACTATAACGTTTGAATAATTTGAATGTTGAATTTATTTACTTATTAAATTATGTAGGTTGACACTTTAATTTTCAACTACTATCTTTATAGTAATATTTGGAAAAATCAGTGAACACTTTAATTATCTTAGTATAAAAAATGAATCGAGTTAATCCAATTTAACTATACTAATATAAATATATAAAATAAATCATAAGAAAAAAACATCATTCAAAACATCATTCAGTGAGTTAGCCCATTAACTCACCAACCCATGGTGGATCAAGTCCATGAAGAATAAAATGAAAGAATGAGTAGGAATGTCCTTTATTTGACTAATTGCTCATGTTAATTTTTGGAGCTGTGAAAACATGTCAACCAAAAAGAATTAACCCCTACATTTGAAATCAAATCCCAAAACAATTTCAATTTGTGCTCTCTTTTTTCTTTTTTTCAATTACTTTTTAGGACAAATATGCTTGCATGTCAAAATACGTGGCATTTATTAAGCTTGTATCATGGCTAAGGCTAGGGATATGGAAAAAGGGATGATAAAGGCCCAAAAATTATTTAAGGGTTATTCAGAACCAGTGGCAGATCTTGACCAACATTGTTGGAGGAGCCAAAATAATACATCCAAATTTATACATTTAATTATTTTCACTAATCCAATAAAAATGAATACATAACTTAGTATAACGATAACTAAAAAAGAAATCACATATATCTAAAAGATTGCCCTTCGTTCATTCAGATCCCTGAACTCATCAATAATTAATGAACAGGAATAAAAGCCATCAATAACTAGAGGAACACACAACATTTACAATAAAAGCCAAATTTGAAAAAAATTGATGAACTAGAATGACCTCTCTTGAAACAGCCACCAAAGCAAGTTGTAGTCTATGAGCAAAACAATGCACATAATAAGCATAAGGATTATCATTACAAAATAATTCTTGCAATCCATTCCATTCTCCCCTTATATTACTAGCACCATCATACCCTTGACCGCGAATATTGGAAACATCAAGATTATGCCTAGAGAGAATGACACTCAATTCTTTTTTTAGAGTGACGATTGTTGTATCCTTATCATGCACAATATCAAAAAATCGTTCTTTTATATTACCATTCTTATTTACAAATCTCGAAACAATAACCATTTGCTTTTTAGATTCATCATGTGCTTCATCAACAATTATGCAAAATTTAGAATCTCCAATTTCTTCTCGGATGTGACTTCTTACTTTTCTTGATAAAATGTGCAAGATTTCTTTCTAAATATGATGAGAAGTATACTTAGCATTATACAGAGAATTTTCTAACACAACTTGTGCCACTTTATCATTATATGATGCTAGAAGTTTAATCATTTCAAGAAAGTTACCTCTATTACTTGACTTTGGTGTTTCCTCATGGCCTCTAAATGCATAAGCTTGAAATGCTAGCCAACAAATTGTGTCGATAGAGGTTTTGAGCCATAAACAATTCTTGTAGACTTGTTCTAAACTTTGAATATTTATAATGTTCTTAATATGCATAGATTGATTCAACAAGTCTTCACAAGCTTTCATTGCATTGTAATGCGATGAGCAAGGACTATCTCCAATGTGGTTGAGAAATGCACATATTTTTCCTACATTAACCTTTTTCCATGATCTAAAACCTTGTTTAGTAAACACATCTGACCCAAAATGACCATCTAGCTTTGAACTAAATAGATAACATGCCAAACAATAAGCTTTATCATTAGTCAGGGAATACTCTAGCTAAGAAGGAAAAATTTTAAACCAATTAGATTGAAATCTCCTTGGATGTTTTTTTAGAATAAGCTCTTCGAATCTCATCTCTTTGGCTCATTGGATATTCCCATATTTGAAGACGTTTTCCTGGATCACATTCCAAAGAATTAATATGAAACTCCTCGCTTATAATTCTTTGAACCTTAAAAAAGGGCTCCCTCTGATTGAACAACTGGATCATTAGTATCATGCTTTAGAATATCTAGAAGAGTTTAAGAAATGAATCTATTCTTTTATTCTTCATCAATATACCTATTTTAAAAAAATAAGACTAAAATAATTTATCATAATCTAATAAAAAATTGAGAGACGTAAATACCAAAAGAAAATTCGATGATAATCAAACCACACTTAAAATCCAATTATAAAAAACACACAATACAATATTTTTTCTTCTATGTTCATAAAATAAAAAATTAATATACAAGAGACTCATTAAATAAATTATTAAACTAATATTTCACTATCAAGTAAGACAAAAGAGAATTACCTTCTTTATTTCTTTGAGAATGGAAGAGAACAACTGAGAGATGAGAACAAAAATAATAAATCTTTTTCTCTTCAGAAACAAAAAAAAAAGGTGAGAATAGGAGATGAGAACAATTTGTAAGAAACTCAAGACATATACATATAATGAAACCACAATTAAAATCTGGTTATAAAAAAAATACACAGCACAATACTTTGTCTTCTATGTTCATAAAAAAATAATATAAAAGAGTCTCATTAAATAAATTATTAAACTAATATTTCACCATCAAGTGAGACGAAAGAATGACCATCAAAGGAGAAAGAAGAGCAAAAATAATATATATTTTTCTCTTCAGAAACAAAAGAAAACAGGTTAGAATAAAAGATGAAAACAATTTGTAAAAAACTCAAGCCATAATGAAAAAAATAATAAAAAACACTACATCAAAAATGACTTTAGGCAACTCTAAATTTTTCCACGACTATAAAAGCGTCGCCTAATCATAGTATAGGCAACAATTTTACACGCATGGCTTAAAGTATTCCAATGGCAACGCCTTACAAAATGTGGATACTTTATGCCACATTTATTTCCATGTTCACTTTAAAATGTGTGGGCTATACCATAAAACCATTGTCTGTAATAAATTTTAAAAAATAAATTTAATAATTTCGGGGAAATATAAGTTTTAGCGCCTAAGTATCAGTGTGCTAGTGAAATCAGTATCTAGGGAAAAATAAAAAGGCTAGAATTCTTCCCTCCACTTTGCTAATTCTTAGTTCCCACTCACTCAATGTCCAAATTAAAACCTATTTCCGTAAGGGCTCTGTCTTCTCGACTCCATCACCACCAATTGTGAAACCCTTCACACCGTCCATCGTCAATCGCACACCATCTCATCGGCCATCGACTTACCATTGTCGTTGTCGTGCCGTCATCAGTTTTCGCAATCGTCGTGCGATTTACCCTCGTCGTCGTGCAATTCACCCTCCTCGTCGTGATCAGTTAACCTTTATCGTCGCGCCGTCGTTAGTTCTCATCGTCGTCGCGCTATCATTGATTCACCCTCGTCGTCATGTCGTGATCGATTCACCTTCATCATCGTGCAATCATCATTCACTGTCATCGTCTCAGCATTTCGCATGTCTTTGTTCTCTGGTACGCTCTACTTTCAGATAAATTTTTCATTTCATGTCCAAAAATGAAAGTATGCTAGCCTGAGGTGGTTTAAATGTGGGAAAAAAAGGGTTGGGGACTGAAGGCACTTGGCAATGTTATTGAAGGCCAGATTCCTATTGAATACGTGGGAGAGGGAAAATGTACAAAATTTTGTTATGATACATGATCTATTGCCTGTTGAGAATGATTATTAGTTTTTGTGATCATATTTATGCTTTGGTTCCTTATTTTAGCTTATGTTTTTAGGGAAGGAAGATTTAATATTACCCTTTACGAAGTTATAGTTACAGTTATGTTAAATTGGTCTCACATAACTATTCTCTTTTTGTTTTATTCCCCCTAATCATTCTTTTTGTTGAGTTTTAGTTTAATTACCACCATGTTCATATATATATATATATATATATATATATATATATATATATAGTAAAAGTGATATTTCGTGAGAGATGATGAACCTGTGATGGGTATTCATCTGTTGTTTCTTCTTTGCACTGACCTAGGGGTGTACCATTGATGCACATAAACCGTAATTCTTCCATCTTTGCTCTGAATTAAAGTTTTTCTCTATGTTCTTCTTAGGACTTTGATCTTGGGAAGGTCACGTTGTTGTAAGGCTGAATTAAAGACGTGCTTGTGGGCACGTTCTAAAGCTATATGTTTGTTTGCATGGGTGTTTATGTGCATAATCTTTGTTTTTGAGGGTTAGCGTTTCGTTGAGGGGTGTGGTTTGCTTTTATAGGATTTAGGTGGTAGATGGTGAACACATAGTGTAGTTTCATTTTAAGTTTTTTCATTATCCAATCAGGTCGCATGTTTCGTGGTTGGTGAAGGATTCATGGAGAGTATTTGGAGTAGTTTTTGGGTCACATTGCAGTGGTGTTATGTTTAACCAAACCTTTTTCTCTTATAAGCTTTAGACCATATAAATCACTGGATGGAAAGGTTGTGCTTGGCAATTTCATGTGGAGGGTTTGCTTCAAACTTTATGAGAATACCGTGTAGTTGGGGTTCCTTTTAGTGACCATATTAGGTAATGGTTTACTTCCCAAGGGTTACATGAAGCTAGGGGATTCCATGTAGGTTGCATTCACATAGGCACTTCATGTTTTCCTTTCTCATTTTGGTTTAAGGAAATTGTGGTGGATGATTTGACATCCATGTGTTAGCATTTCTCTAGGTTCATCTTTACGCATGGATGCTATGTTCTTGTTGTTTAATCTCATGCTTCTTTTTTGAGAGTTTTATTGTGTTAAGTTAATCTATTATCATTCTTTCACTTATGTTACAGAATTCAAATCACACACACAATTGTTTACATGAATAGATTGTTAGTAGATGTCCTTTAACTTCTCCTATAATACATTCATATTCATGTGCTGTGGAAAATAAATTCTCATCATTTCCTTCAAAGAAAATTTATCAGGGGAAGAAAACTATTTTCTTGCAATAAAATTATTTTTCATTGTATCTCCCGATCTTCTAGGTGCTACGAGACTTTAGCTGTGTTAATGGAAACTTTTGGCTAGGGATACAAATTTTTATTTCTATCTTTTTATGAATATTGGATGTATCATTAAAGAAAGTAAGTTGTTACACTCTATGATTTTATTTTATAAGTTTTTGGATTGTGTACTTTTGATGGACTTAAATTGTCATTTCCATTTACTTTTAAGTTTGATTCTCATGTGTATAATATGGACCTTATAGAACACCAAATGCTGAAAAATATTCAAGTTTCTTTGGTTCACCCTCTCCACACGGATGTTAGTTACTTGTATTAGTTTCTTTGGTAGGATTTTACACGTGATGTATTAGTTACTTGTATGAAATTAGGTGTGTTTTTAACATAGTTTCAAGGTTTTTACCATGGCTAAAATTAAATCATTTATTATATATATTGACTCAACCTTTATTATTGATATAATTGTTTCTATAATGATCATTGGATATATTCTAACAGGTGACATTGCTCTGATTTTGGTTGTCTTGCATTAATATTAGGCTATCTCCTTTTATCTAAAGCAAAATGTTAGTTTTATTTTGGTTGTCATATGCATTTAAATTTACTTTGAAATCAGAAGTAAACAAAATGTAATATAGCTTTTAGCTCCACCAATTGTGTTATTTATCTTGGAACATCTGATGTAAATACCACTTTGTTGCTGCTTTTCCACCATCATTTTTTATATAAGTGTCTAAAAAAATGTATAATAGATATATCCAACACCTATTGAAGGTTAAGTAGAGGAACGTATAGTAGTTATAAATAGTACTTATTCAAGATTAAGTAATGAAATAAATTAATTTGCTTGGTATTTTCTTATCTAAAAATAAATTATTGAATAACTTAAATTATATAACACATTTTTATTATTTATTATATTAAGGGTCATGGACAAAGAATGGACTAAACTTAAAAGGTTTAGTACATAGTACACCAATGGTGTGGAGTCTTTTTTGGATTTTGCATATACTAGGGGACAACCTCAAGGAAACGAAATTTTGTGTCCGTGTGCCAAGTGTAGAAATCAGTGTTAGGCAAGAAGAAGCATGGTTTATGATCATTTAATAGCCATAGGCTTTCTAAAGGGCTACACTATTTGGGTAAACCATGGGGAGGAAATTCCATCACGTGTTGTCAATGATGATGATACGGACAATCAAGAAGACTGACGTGATGACATTGATGGCATACTGTACGACACATTTAGAAATCTGGCAGACACAAATACAAGTATTGAGGGTCCAAGTGAGGAAGCTAAGAAGTTCTACAATTTGATTAATGAGGCAAAACAAGAGCTTTATCATGGTTGTGAAAGCTTCTCCACTTTATCTTTCATGATTCGACTTATTACAATTATTGAAAAAAGCCATATCCAACTTAAACATTCCAATATCTTTCAATAAAACAAAAGCTACGGTTAATGATTTAGGCCTCAATTATAAAAAGATTCATGCATGTCCAAATGATTGCTTGTTGTTTTGAAAAAGCATGAGAGTGAAGATGTTTGCGCTAAAGCTTCTCGTTGGAAAGAATTCCCTCTAGTTAATTCAGATGTTGAGTAAGCAAAGAATGATCATAAAGTTTCTGCAAAAATTTTAAGGCATTTTCCACTTATTCCTAGATGGCATGAAGAAGAACGCTCCAAGGATGGAAAAATGAGACATCCTACAAATGGTCAAGCTTGGAAGGATTTTGATAAACTTCATTCTGATTTTTCAATTGAGCCGTGAAACATAAGACTCGGTCTAGCAAGCAATGGCTTGAAGCCATTTAGAACTATGACCATATTACATAGTACATGGCCTGTTGTGATGGTAGTTTATAACTTGCCTCCTTGGCTGTGCATGAAACCTGAATATACAATGTTATCATTATTGATTCCTGGTCCACATTCTCCAGGAAACGATATTGATGTCTACCTTCAGACATTGATTAAGGAGTTAAAAGCGTTATGGGAGTCAGGAGTAGACACATATGATGCTTCAATAAATAAAACCTTTCAAATGCATGCAACACTTTTATGGACTATAAGTGACTATCCTGGATATGCTATGTTGTCAGGTTGGAGTACTAAAGGGAAGTTGGCATGTGCTTGTTGTAATTATAACACACATTCATGTTACCTAAAACATAGTCATAAGATGTGTTATATGGATCATCGTGTCTTTTTACCAATGAGTCACCCTTGGAGAGCTAATAAAAAGTCTTTTAATAGTAAAAAAGAACTAAGGCACACACCTCATGTGTTAACAAAAATGAACATCTAGAAATATTAAAATATTTTAAGAATGATTTGGGAAAGATAAACAAAAACAAAAGGGATGGTCCATGGAAAAAGAGATCAATCTTTTTCCAACTACGTTATTGGGCTCAGAATACATTGCGTCACAATTTTGATGTAATGCACATTGAAAAAAACGTGTGTGATAGTGTCATTGGAACTCTTTTGGACATTCCAAGCAAGACAAAAGATCATTGATGAGTCATTATTTTCCTCCATTCATCTTTAGTGTGCTTTCATCTGTTGGGCTTTATTGGACCACTATTCCGAATTTGGACCAATTTCACATTATTTGGCCTAACTTTTGTTTTTAATTATTTTTAAGAATTTGGGTGAAGCATTTTGGAGCTTGGACATTAATATTCAGTTGAAGAGAGTTGCCACATCATTGCCACATCATTTCCACGTCATTTCCATGTTATCTGAGTGAATGGACCAACATTTGAGGCCTAGTAGTGGCATTTTTGTAATTCTGTAGCCCATAATGGCAATTTTGTAAATATGAGTGGCAGATTGGATGTGACCACGAAATTAGGTTTGGATGCATGCAACCAGCCACACACTCTTCTTCTCCACTCTTATTTAACCCCCATTTTTGTTCTCCAAGCTTTGGTGGGTGTCCATGGAGGTATTCCACTCGTTTTTAATGATTTTACACTAATTTTTGCCATTTGTATGCACATTTGACAGCACCCATTGTGGGATTTACGTTTTGAATGCATTTGGTAGATTGGGCATCTCTTTTTGTAGACTCTATTGATTTGGAACAACACCTATTGATGGGGGTTTCTATTTTTATACCATTGCATCTTTTTCCATTCAATTGAAGCTCTTAAATTCTTCTTTTGATGTTGAAATCACGTTTGGAGAGTTTGAAGTTAGGGTTTTTGATTGTGTTTTTGTGATTCTAGATTTGAAGAGTTTGTGTGCTCCATTTTCCATGTCTAGCTAAATTCGTGTATTGACTCCTTGATGAAAAATGCAATGAAGCTTTGAGGTTGTGCTTGTTTTGTGAAATCTGCCATGTCTATTTGTTCTGAATTCGGGAATGCATGTGATGAATCTGTTTATACTTAATTTATAGAGTAATTGCATGTGTTTGGGTTAAGTTATGTTCATGCTTAATGTATGTAGCTTGGCTGTCACGAATTTAAGGATGTGTGCATTGCTTAATTGCACAATGAAGCTTCATTGTAACTTTCGCTTAGTAAGTTCTTATCTAGTGGATGAAGAGAAGGCAGAGGTATTAATTTGGTGGCCTATGATAAGTGAAATTGTGTTTGAATCAAGGATGTCAATACGGTTTTAATCATTGTCGCATTCAATTTAATATATTGATTAGCATTCTGAATTTGTTTGCCAACCCCCCTTGTGTTATTGTGTTGTGTTTGAATCTGGAAATTTGAAGCTTTGGACAAAAATATTGGTCGTTGGGAGACGACTTGGTTCACTTTGATATACTGCATTTTATCTGTTTTAATTTTGTGGGGTACGACCTCTATCAATCGTGTTAATGCTCGCTATGATTTGAAAGATATGAATATTAGAAAGAACCTTCATCCACGAGAGATTGGTGGAGGTCGTGCAGAGTTTACAACTGCTTGCTTTTCAATGAATGCACGTGAAAAGTCCACTTTTTGTGGTGTTTTAAAGGCTGCCAAATTGCCAGATGGAAGTGCATCAAATATTTCAAAGTCTGTGCAAGTTGGAAACAAGAAAATATTTGGTTACAAGAGTTATGATGCACATTTCAGGTTACATTACTTAATACAAGTACCAATAAGAAGTATTATGCCTCATGTTGTAGCAGAACCTTTAATTCGTTTAGGATCATTCTTTAGCTCCATATGTCAAAAGTTTATCCAAGTACAAGATTTGGATTACCTTGAAGTGGATATCATAGAAATACTTTGTCAATTGGAAATGATCTTCCCACCTAATTTCTTTGACATAATGATGAATTTACCTATTCATCTGCCAAATGAAGTGAGATTAGGTCGTCCTGTGCAATTTCGGTGGATCTATCCTATTGAAAGGTATTTATGTTCGAAACAAAACTTATCCAGAAGTTCTATTGTTGAAAGGTATTTGGCAGAAGAAGCATTGACATTTTGCTCAACATATTTGCATAAAGATGTTGCGACAAGGCTAAATAGAATAGGACGAAATGATGAGGTTAATTTTTGTGATGTAGATTCAGTTGATTAATTTTCAAGTGTTGGTTGTCCTTTAGGGGGGAACAATAATGGAAAACCATTTTCTTTGGACTTAACAACAAAATCTCAAGCTCATCGATACCTCCCATTTAATTGCAACAAGATGGAAATATACGTCAAGTATGATAACAATATACCTTCTATTTTATTTATAAACTAATTATATATTTCTCCTAATCTAACACTGATGTCTTTTGTAGTGAGTATGAAGAAAGTGTTAATACACACATTAAAAAGAAAAAGAGAATGAAAACTCAAGTCCAAACCCAAATTCTAGAGTTTGCTGAGTGGTTTAGAACTCGGGTCTTGCAAGATGATGTCGCAATTCAACTTAAGGAGTTTTCTAGAGGTCCAAATAATGTTGCAAAAAGATTTTCAGGTTACCTCATCAATGGATATAGATTCCATACCGCAAAGCGAGATGCTAGACAAAAAACTCAAAATTCTGGTGTAACTTTGGTTTCAATGACTCCAAGTTTTTCGAGTTCTAAGGATGAAAATCCAATAATAGAACCCATAACATATTATGGTGTAATTACAGATATAATTGAGTTAGATTATTATGGTAACTTCAAGTTTGTATTATTTAAGTGTGACTGGTTTAAGGGTGAGGATGACAAATATGGACTAAGTTGTGTGTACTTTAATAGAAAACGCTACCAAAACGATCCTTTTGTGCTAGCATCTCAAGTTCATCAATGTTTTTATATCCAAGACCCCTTTCAAGAAAATAGGAAGTATGTTGTGAAGACAACTCCAAGGGATTTATTTAACATGGGAGACCAATCTAATAAATCAAATTGTATTGAACAAAATGGTCCAAATAAAGATGGTGAACTTAATTGGGTTAGGGAAGACATGCTTGTCCAAGTAATTGAGAAACCTCTCTCTATTATGATAAAATTGATTTTGATGAAGAAGATTTTGATGACACTCTATTTGATTTCATGGATTAATTATGGTTAGTTTCATGTTTTAAAACCTATTTTTGTTTTTGTGTAATTTGTACAACAAACTAGGTTTTTCTTATATATTTACATGTTTTTAGTCCTAGTGTGTTTGCTTTCGCAGCTCATCTTATAATTATTGTACATGTATGTTATAGATTTGCAGCTTTTTATTGGGATAAGTAGTTTTGCATCCTTTCAATCGTAGTCTCAAAGCAATAACATCCAACATCAAGTAACCTCATTTGCCATAATAACTATCCAAGTAAAGGTTAGTTGGACTCTCTGTCATTGGTCACCCTGTGCACACAATATATATA
>Ga0214544_1005517_pt1 | contig 24407 bp, 11 predicted proteins | sample CNSS3metaG_FD_160074 | JGI IMG/M metagenome (GOLD analysis project Ga0214544, IMG submission 160074) | Root nodule microbial communities from cowpea collected in UCLA plant growth center, Los Angeles, California, USA - CNSS3 | ecosystem: Host-associated > Plants > Roots > Nodule | place: USA... | reverse complement strand
CCGCTCGCAGCAACCCTCAAGTGTGAGCACGGAACATACGAACCTCCTCGCTCGTATCCTCACACGAGAGCATCATAATATGAACCTCCCCGCTCATATTATCACGTGCTCACCACTAGCCATGAACATACCCTCTCTTGACACAATCAAACACCTCCTAGTCCAAGTCCACATCGCAACACATTAAAACGAAATTAAGAAAAACACAATGCCCTATACAAGATACACACTTAAGTTGGTCTTAGGGATTCCAATGCTTGCACGAACCTGCTTGCTCGTGGTCCAACTCTACGGACCTCCCCGTCTGTAGTTCAACACGCATGATGCATCCAGCTACGAACCTCCTTGCTCGCAGCAACTCTCAAGTGTGAGCACGGAGGTTTATCATACCTCCAACTAGAATAATCAAATCTTTTTATCATAAGTTTTATTTTGATATGAAATCATATAATTGTATAAATAAATAAATGAGATCAGTGCATAACTAAAAATAAGTATTATAAATAAATAGGACCAGTATGTGATTGATATAAATATAAATAAATAAATAAAAGTACATATAAATTGAATAAATAGGACCAATGCACATTTGAAGATGAATATAAATAAATAAATAAGAGCGGGAACTAAATATAAATTAGAATGATATTAGGGACACCTCACTTAAGGTAAATATAGAAATAAAAATAATTATGAAAAACTAATAAAATTAAAAACATAAAATGATAGATGTATTCTCCCCTTACTTTAATTACTTAAGAATGATTTTTCTTTAAAAAATAAAAATAAACGATTCTACAAAATATTTTATTTTACATCCAACAAGGATTAACCTCACTCTTACGTACATGAAGGACCACATAGTTCTAAATCAGAACAACGCTATTTAAGTGAAAATAACTGACTATAAATATAAATTAAGATAAGTGCATAACAAGAGATAAATATAAATCAATCGAGTATGTAATTGAAGATAAATAAAAATTAGAATTATTTTAACTACTATAAATTTATAAAAATAATTATAAATAAATAATAAAATAAAAAATAAAATAATGTATCTAGTTCCCGTACCTTAGTTATTATGGAAGATAAACCAATGTTGATTGAGATTTTGATGGTATATTTTGTTTTCTTCGTTGCTATTTTGCACTCACACCACCTATCATTTCTCTTTCTTTCTTTTCTTATACGAGATGAACTTACCGCACCAAATATCTCTTGTTTTTTTTTTTTACTTTCTATCTCTTTTCACATTTTTATTCCATTCACCTCTCTCACACCTTATCTATAACGATTAGCGTGATCATTACTTTTAGTTTAAATTTAACTATATTTTGATAACACTATTTCTTTAAGTTAGTTTTTGACATTTGGTTCTAGATTTGTTTTAGAGATAAGGTTTGTAGTTTTCTATGTGCAATCTTATCTCACTTCCTTTTTCTTTTATAATTTATATAAATTAATAAATATGTTAAAATAAATTTGTAGTATATGTATACAATATTATTAATTTATGTTTCTTATACATTGAATTCTTTTATAACAATCGAAACTATATGTTATTATTTGAAGTTGTTAGGCTTTAATTTAAAATATATTACTTTTGTAATACTTATATTAAATAACTGATACATAATAGCTGTATCACACCTAGCCAACTCAACCAAATAGTAATAAAACGACACATATATGCCAAAGCAGTCAAGTAGTCAACCTAAGTTGAGTTGGCCTGAGCCTTACCGGCTTAAACCGGTAACCTTAACGACTAGAGGGACAACCTGCACAAGACGACACATGACCAACGTAAACAGCCAAGGAAAGTAGTCGGCCTAGGCCGGTTACTCCAATATACGTAAATCCAAGCCCTCCTATTGGTTCAATGAGTCCTCCTAAGGGCCTGGGTTAGGGCCCAGACCCACTTACAGCCCAAACTAAATCCCAACCCAAGGTCCGACCCATGGCATAATCAAACATAATTAATGCTCTATAAATACACATGGACCCCAATAATTAAAGGTACACATTCATTACTTCATTAATCACTGATTTGACTTTTTAAGAGCTTTGACTTACTTGAATTTCGAAGTCCCTTCTGCAGGTAACCCCTCCTGGGTTCAAGCTGACATGTATCAACCAGGAAGAAGCCAACTAAGAAGATAGCGGACTACATAGGTAAGGTGACGCTTGTGCCTAACTTATCTTATTTGTTCTCTGCAAGAACAATAACTAAACGTGCAGTATAAACTCATTATTAGTTAATTAGTCTTGACTCCCTCTATATTTATAATTGTCATATTTATATGTTTATAAATTATTATGATAAATATATTGTTCTTTGTAATAATAAAAAATTTATTTTTCAAAAATAAAAAATATATATATATATATATATATTAAAAATATTTATAAGTAATATAATAAATTATTTATTGAAATTATTGTATTGAACTTTTATTTTTATTATTATTATTTTTGGACGTTACATTTATTGTTTAACCAATCTCAACCGGTTAGTACGACTATATTTCTATTTTATTTAGTATATTATTAATTCTAATAATACATAAAGAAATTGAATAAATATATGTAATTTTGAATAAATTTTATTGTGGGAAGTCACCTCATGCATGTTTTCTTTTTCGTTTTTCTTACACTTCTGAAATAATTATAATGATTATTTTATTGGAAAACAAATAAAAAGCAAGATGGTATAGGTTGTGATATTTCTTAAGTTTAAGAATGAAGGTGGATTTTCAATATTTTCATTACTTTAATACATTTTATAATCATTTAAAAGAGATTTCTAAAACATCTGACATTAGGAAAAATCTTTAAAATAAATTAACTTATTATTTATGTAAATATACCTTTTTAGTTATGTTCTCATAAATGTTATTTTTAACCATTTAATAAGATGGAATTTTGCCATGGATAGACTTCTAAATATATTTTCTTTAAAAAGGAGAAACTTGAAAACAAGAGGTGATATATAGGAAAAAAATCTAAACAAGTCAAATTGTAACGTCCCATTTAATCACTAAACAAAATTAAAAAAAACATCGCACGCGGATAAGTCAATAGCGCAGTCCTGAGGTCTCATACACAGCCCCTATAAGTTCTAGGCACACCACGATGCCAAAGGAACAAGATAAAAGTCTACAGAAGGAATAGAGTATTAAAGAGTCAAACAATACATGGGCCCTAGCCCTAACAAAGCCAAAGAAACGTGAAGTCCAGTCCAAAAGACTATGCAGCGGGGTCGCCATTTCCTTGCTGACCGCGGGAACCTCGCCCATCTGCTTCCATCAATCAAATTGATGATCATCGCAAGAAAGAAGAACCACATACAAGACAACCATACAACAAATAGGGTAAGCTAGAGCCAATAGTATTTTCATCATGCAATCAAATATACTTTCACCATCCCATATCCATACAACAAATAACATGTTATGACTTTTCAATCAATAAACTACGACTCGACTCGACTCATCCGGATACGTATAACTTGGTCGGATTCAGCGGATGCTCGCGCTTGTGGTGGATACCTCTGCTCACCCCCGAGCTGCTCACCCCCGAGCTATGTGTTACAAGTGTTACGATGGATCAATTTTCCCTCACCACAAGGTTAGCCCTTAATGAATTTCAGGCCTCCTGCTACTCTCACCACAGGAGTCAGTCCGCTCTAGGTGAGACTAACTGACTCCTCAGAGTGTTAGGATGCAACCTTACCTAGTTATACAAATGGGGCACCACCATGAACACCCACTAACAGGGGCCATGGAATTACGTCCCGACCACTGAAGCGCGACCCTGAAAATCTCACCTAGAGACCCCAAGAGATTATGCACTGACACAGACAAAAATACGATTATACAGTCAAATGATATTCACCATGCAAAGATACATTCGTTATGTCAACCTTTAATGTCGTTACCTTTCACATTTCCGGGTCCAACCCATTCCAACTCATCATAATCCATCCATGCACATAGAATCCAACTCATCTCATTTTCATGCCACTTTAACAATACCCATCTCATTCAATTCACATGCCAATTTTCATACCAAACCCATCATCTACAATTCATGAATCATACCAAACTTACTTAGTACTCCAGTACATACATATTTCTCATCATAACATTCATACTCAACCAATATCAATCATCCAAGAACCAACAAGCATCCAAACAACACCCTGTCTCGTCCAGCCCCTCGCTCAGGCTGAAGGGTCTCGCTCAGGCGAGACGTGCTCGCTCAGGCGAGCCCCCTTCGCCTAGGCGAGGGCTCGAGAAATGGAGCAGAAACACACGCGGGATCTCGCTTGGGCGAGACCCCTCTCGCCTGGGCGAGATGCTCGCTCACTCAAAAATCAATGTGGGTCGCCTGGGCGACCCTTCGTGGCAAAACATTTAGGCGAGCCCCTGTTAACCTCGCCTAGGCGAGGCATGCCCGCTTAGGCGAGTTTAACAGTCCTCGCCACTGTTTTCTCCTGCAGTGGACAACATAACATACCAAACAATGATCCAATCATCTTATACATCCATAACAGTGCTCAAAATACAATCAAACGCAAGACCAACACCAATAACCACAAACATCTTAAACATTTTGGAGGGTTCTAGCTTCCCTTACCTGGAAAGGGATTAAGGAAACTTTGGCAACCAAGCGTGAGAACACAGCGACTCAAGGAACGAACGAAGCGGCTGAAAGGATAGAGAAACAAAAGCACGAGATGGGTTACTTGAAAACCCTAACTGAAAGGAAAACGAAAAGGAACCATGGAGACGAGTATGGCTAGCAATAGTACTTACATGAAGTAGGAAACAACTTCGAGCTAGCTTGATGATGGCAGGAACCTAACCCTAACAGAGCTTTCTGTGAGAGGGAAAAAGAGATGACGGCTGAATCTGTGAAAATGAGAAAGTGGAAGTGTTAGGACATATTAGGGTTCAGTTCTATCACTTGGGCCAGCCCTAGGCCCAATTACAAGGTAGCCCTTTATTTTAGGGCAGAATTACACAAACAGGATTTTCATGGGCCTTACATTCCCTCCAACAACAAAATTTTCGACCTCAAAAATAAAGACTCACCAGGTAAACAGATGTGGATGTGATTTTCTCATGTCCTCCTCTAACTCCCAAGTCAAGTCACCCGTCCTCCGATCCCAGATGACTTTGACAAGACTGACGGTCTTTCCTCGACGTTCCTCAACCTTGGTATCCTCAAGAGCTATGGGCGGTACTTCCATTGTGAGATCTTCCCTAATCTGTATATCCTCGGCTTCCGACACGTGAGCCGGGTCGAACACATACTTCCTCAGCTGCGAGACATGAAACACTGGGTGAAGGTTTGCCAACTGCGGGGGTAAAGCTATCTCATAGGCCACTGGCCCAATTCTCCTCGTGATCTGATATGGGCCAAGGAATTTAGGAGAGAGTTTCCTTGAGCAGAGAGCCCTTCCCACACCGGTGGTTCGGGTCACCCTCAAGAACACATGATCGCCAGCTGCGAACTCCAAGGGCCTCCTCCTACGGTCTGCATAGGCCTTCTGCCTACTCTGAGAAGCATGCATCCTATTTCTCACCATCCTCACCTTCTCGGTGGTCTGCTCTAACAACTCTGGTCCAACCAACACCGCTTCTCCATCATGATACCAGTAGAGAGGAGTCCTACACCTCCTGCCATAAAGGGCCTCGTATGGCGCCATACCAATGCTCGCATGAAAGCTGTTGTTGTAGGTGAACTCTGTCAAAGGCAATACCTCATCCCAAGCACCCAGATGATCCAATATGCAAGTCCTCAACAAATCCTCTAATGACTGAATCGTTCTCTCAGACTGGCCATCGGTCTGAGGGTGATAGGCTGAGCTCATGGTCAACTTGGTCCCCAAAGCCTCCTGTAGGGTTTGCCAGAACCAGGATGTAAACCGTGGGTCTCTGTCGGAAACTATGCTCGAAGGTACTCCATACAACCTCACAATCTCCTTAACGTATAGCTGGGCCAACTTAGCCATGGACATCCTCAAGTTCATCGTCAAGAAATGTGCACTCTTGGTCAACCGATCCACTATCACCCAGATGGTGTCATGTCCTCTAAAAGTCTGTGGCAAATGGGTCACAAAGTCCATCGAGATGCTGTCCCATTTCCACATTGGTATCTCCAAAGGCTGTAGGATCCCACCGAACCTTTGATGCTCCACCTTCGCCTTCTGGCACGTCAAACATGCCGACACAAACTGAGCCACATCTTTCTTCATCCCTTGCCACCAGAAAGTTTCCTTAAGATCCTAGTACATATTAGTCATGCCAGGATGCAGACTAAGACGACTCTTATGTCCTTCCTCAAGAATTAACTGTTTTACCTCCGCATCATCGGGTATACATACTCTGCCCCGAAACCTCAATATGCCATCATCACTCAAAGCAAATTCTCTGACTTCCTCTGATCCAAGCTGTTCTCTGACCCTGTTCAGATTGACATCCAACAGCTGTCTCTCTCTAATCAAGTCCAAGAAGTCACTAGATATATCATTACTTAATTAATTGTAAATATTTTAATAATTTAAACGGGAACGGATATTATGACAGGGATATGTACATCCCATACCCATCCCCATACCCAATTAAAAAAATCGGAGATTACCCATACCCATACCCATACCAGTCAATACAGGGATTTCCCGTTAAAACGGAGACGAATTCGAACAATACCCACTGAAACGAGTTTATTTGCCATCTCTAATAAAAAAGTGTTCATAATGAGACGACAATATAATATTGATAAACGAATAAATAAGATTTCATTTAGTTCAAAAGTAACTAGAATAGTTTATTTTTCATCTTAACCTTCCATTTTACTATAAATTGAATTAAATAATGAATTCATTTAATGTTTTCTCAAAAATATCCTTAATATTTCATTGCAAATTCTCGATCTTTTAGTTTATTAATATATATCTAATAATTATTTTTATAAAGACAAAATAGTAGACCCAAAATGTTTCTAATTCAAAACCAGACGTTCCACACAAAAATTTGGTTACTTTATCTGATTAAAAGTATTATTCATATATTAATTAGTTTTTAAATAATCTAAAATTGAAATTGTAAAATAAACATTGAACGTTTTAGAGGAGATGAGAAAGTAAATGAAGTTATGAAAAAAATTCGTATAATGAAAAGGAGAAAATGTAAAAAAGAATTTGAGTGGGAGTCTGTCAGACAACCCTGTAACCATCCCAGGTCTAATGACTGGGAACGATCCTCTACAGCCAAAGATGAGCCCAGTCCAGAGAATAAGCCCATCCAACCATTAATCACGCTCTGATCACAGGGTCATAGTTCATCCACCAGACTTCAGTTCCTGTCTCCTTAGAACTTAAGGATACAGAGGTACGAGCCTATAGAACAGATCCTGTTCAAGTAAGGTCGTGACTAGATGTATGAAGTCCGGCTTTATAAACATGTTCACTTTCCAAAACTCTTTCGATATGGGACTATAGTACCTGTTGGGACTTGCAATCTGAAGATGCTTTGGATGAGGTTATTTATTTTGATTGTGAAAAGTTGAAAGGAAATATGTTGGAAAGGAGATGGATTTATTTGTTGCATCTGGCCCCAGACGTGATGTTGAAACTACATCCATTATTTGTTCAAACATACCACTGAATAGAGACAGGAATTCCCTGTAAAATGAAGAAAATAAAAACAAACCTGAACTGAAACTTCATAAAAGGAACTCGGAAGAAAGAAAAAAAAAATTTGGACCATTTCTCGATTTGTGCGTGTCATCCTTGCGCAGGGGCCATGCTAATCTTCTCTGTATCGTTCCAATTTTATCGGATGTCCCCGAAGGGACGAGCTTGCTTCTTGTTGCTTCCGTTATAAAGATTGAGCTTTTGCAGAAATTATACGGTGTGGGACTCTAGCGGAAGGAAGAGAAGTGGAAGGAAAGTAGAGTATGCAGAGTAACATGATCCAGAGGAAGTGTAAAGAATTTTGTTGTTACCTAAACTGAGCAGAGGAAGATATTTTTGAAACACAACAATAAGTAAAACAGGATTTCACTCTTAACACTGCTACCTTAGCTGCCCTCCTACCCTCCTAGCCTCTCATTACTCTGCTATTCACACTGCACCCTACTTTTCATTTCACGTTTTTCTATTTTCTTCTGCTGTCCTTATTTATTTTCTTTTACTATTATTTATTTACTTCATTTTGGTTTCATCTACTTTATCACCATTTATCATCTTTGGATTTTATATTATGGCAGTTATATTATTATAAATCACTGATTTCTTTTACAATATTTCTAATCTTCATTATATGTTTAAAATTAACTGTAAACCATAATTTATATAAAACTCACCCACTAATAATACATCAAATGAATTTTTATAAGTATCAGTACTATTTTTACTTTCTACAAGTTGTTTCTCGAAAAGAAATGAAAACATTGTTTCATGGGAAATACGTGTTTGACTTTATTTCAATACGTGTTTTATTTATTATAAAGTAATTTTTACAAGGTTTTTTAAACAATATATTTAAATCGGTTTTTATATTAGAGGTTTTTTTTTTTCATTTTATATTGGGATCCTATAACAAGTGTTAAATCTCTGAGTTCTACTTCATATTCAAAATCCTCCGGAGATAGTGATTGCAGTTGTGATTGCTTATATTATCTATAACTATATATAAAGGGGATTCTCTCTTTTGTGTCCACATTTCATAATTCCAACTTTACCCTTTATAATTTAATTATTTATTAAATTTTTAAAATTTAACGGTTACTTTTACAAGTTTTTATAAAATTATTTACTTATCTCCTTTTTCTTTTTTTCTCTTACTATTCATCAATAGTTATTTTTCTCTTATTTTCTCCGTACATTTTATTTTATTTTTTATAAATATACTTTTATTTTGTTATTTTGTTTATTAAATTAATAACATTACAATATCATCAATTATTAATATAATTCAAAAAATGCGTACACACATGCGCGATAGCGCCTGTGTTTACACTAGTGTGTATTATGTGTATGCATGGATGAATTTGTTGTACATGATTTGCATGATTAAAATCTTTTACTTAAATTATTAGTCTTTTTCTTCTTTGATACACTAATTTATCCTTGCTTATTATCATGTTTCTTTTGCTATGATTGTGTGTGTACACGGGAGCAAACAATACCCGCAGGTTAGAATCCGATGATGAAGCTGCTTTGGAATAGATTAGGTGTGTACCGCTACCATTGTGTAGTGTGTTTTGTATTATACATTATTCCTCCATCTTTGTTTTGATAAATTTTGAATTTTTTTTTTTAGGATATATGACTATACTTGTGTGATTTGATACTTAATTATATCACTATACTTTTGTGATTTGATGCTTAATATTTCTAGCAATTTAAGGTGTTACATCATCTATGTCAATAAATACACAAATTTAAGGTGTTGGTCGCATGAGAAATATTATTCAAATTTTCCAAAACATTAAAAAAAATCAATAAAATCATCAAACATAAAGTGAGATGAAAATAAGTGTAAGCATTTGTAAAGCAACTCACCTTTTATTCAATCTCTTACAAAATTTTCTCCAATTTTTATGATATATATATTTCTTTAATTTAAAAAGATGTTATTTTTTTAAAGTGTGTTTAATCTATTTCAATTAATGTGTTATAATATTAAGTTAATTAAGATAATTTTCTCAAAGACTTTTTGGAAGAGTATATTTAAATATGTCTTAATATCAATTTCTAAATTTCTAAATGATATAGAAATATTAAAGGTATTTTCTCTTTGACGTTTAAAATTCTATCACAAATTTATCTTCAAAAGATATTTTGGAGAGTAGAAAGAAAAAAAAGTGTATTTAAATTATCTTTGACGTTATTCCTAAGTTGTGTGAGATTATTAAACGCATAGGATATAAAAAAAATTTGTAGTAGAAAAAATTAAAATAAGGATGTTAAATTAATTATGATAAAATTGTTGAACTTTTTTTAATTTGATTCAAAGAAAATTTATTTTATTTTAATTTATGTTTTAAAGTAAAATTTTATTTAAACATGTTAATTAGAGAAATTGGTTTTATTTGGATTGCTTGGAATTCTAAGAACAAACTTTATTTATTTCAGAATAAAAGAGAGAATGATTAGATGAGTCATGAATATTTTATTGTTTAAGTTGAAAAGTCTATAAATAAATAAAAATATTAAAATTTTACTATATAAAAACAACCATCTAACAATTTTTCTAATTTTTAGTTAAGTATTCATCATTTTCAAGATTCAAACTCATGGTAGTAGAACTAATAGACAATACTTGGTTTAGAGTACATTTCTTTTTATCCCCTCTTTCATTACCTTTTGTTTGGATAAGGAATTTTAATAATTTCAAGAAATTAAAATATATGGTATCTGAACTACTTGCAGTTGAATTTGCTTCATTTCCTAAATTGTTTGTTTGGATAAAATAATTGAAATATCTTCAATTTCAATTTTCTTGTTTGGATAAATAAAATTAATTTCTCTTTTAAGGCAAAATTATATTATAAAAATATTTTGCTTGATCTTTGGATTGGGCTGATTCAGCTCAATCTTTGGTCTACACAGTCTCATCTCGACCTTCGACCCAAACCAACTCATTTATACCATTGACCATGGTCAACTCCACTGATCCTTTGGCCCAAGCTGAATCGACTCGACTTTCAACACCAAAATTTGAGCTAAGTCAGTTTGAGTTGAATGGTCGAGAGGAAGGTCAAGTCAACTCAGGCATAATTTCTAGTTGAGTCAACCCTGACCAAAGGTCGAGACTAGTTAGTTTTAACTAAAGGTTGATACTAGTCGACCTTAGTCGAAGGTCGAAAAGAGTTGAACCTGACCAAAAGTCGAGACAAATTGACCTTGGTCAAAGATCAATACAAGTTGACCATCAAGATGAGTCAAATTGGGACAAAGGTTGAGAAGAGTCGATGCAAACCAAGGATCAAGCTGAATAGGCTTGAGTTAAAGGTTGAGCCTTAGGCCGAGCAAAGTCGACTAGGGCATAAAGTCTAGTTGAGTCGGTTTAGGCTAGATGTCGAGATGACTTGGTCCGGGACAAAGGTCGATATGAATTAACTTTTTGGACCTGTGGACCTTTTTCATCCTGACCAATGAGAAATTCTACAACATTTAGAATTTCAATTTCGTTCTTTTTTAATGAATTTCAAATTCTATTATTTTAATTATTTGAAATACCTTCTTAAAATTTCTCAATTTCAATTTTCTTTTAATTCTTTTATCCAAACAGGTAATTTTACTTCAAAGAATTTAAAATTCTCCAAATAAATGAACTACTCTTAAATTTTCTTATCCAAACACAACATTAGCTTATTTAAAAGAAGGATGGTTTACATCCCTAACATGTACGGGTATGTGTTGGTAAAAATGAATATATGTTAGTATAGAATCATAATAATATCTTCGGTTTAACACTCATAATTTTTTTTTGTGAATAACTAAACATTTTGTGTGAATCAATGATCGTTGGAATAGCTAGATCTTCAGATAAGAAAACTATTAATATTAGCTTTAGTAAATGAGTATGATGTAAATGTTTAAGTTGGTGAATAATTATTAAAAGTTTGTCCTTTAGTTGATATTAATATGGAAGAATTGGAAAATATTAGAGTTTGAAGAAAATTTTGATGAAATACTTGGAATAGATTTTTTTTTTACCTTGTTGAATTGATTAAACAATTATGCTTGTGTATTGGAAATTGTTGTTAAAAATGGGAGTTATGAAAATTGTCGTTGTTCTATGTCTTTACATTTGACTTAGACTTTAGAGATGAATTTGATATGATAAAAAGAAATTTTAATAGGTAATATTATTGTAAGAAGACTAAATTATTCCTAGAGTAAAAAATATCATTATTACTGTTAATATTATTAATTAATTTATGTATTATTAATATACATTTATTGATATTATTCTTATATTCTATTATTACTAACTTATATTACTATATTATTAATATTATTAACTTTTTATTATTATCATATAGATGTATTTATATTATTATTTTATTTTATTTTATTATTACTTTTTATTATTAATATTATTATTATTTTTACTATTAAGATATAAATTTATTTTTACAATTATCATATTTATTATTATTCTTATTATATTATATTATTTTTTTAACTTATATTACTATATTATTCATTTTTATTATTAATTTTATTAAATTTTTATTATTACCATATAAATATATTTAGGCTTAAATATACATTTGGTCCTTATTTTAGTTGTGTTTGTTCAATTTGGTCCTCATTTTCGTTTTATGTTCACTTTTATCAATTTGGTCATTTTTACTAACAATGTTTAAATAGTTAATGTTTTTGAACATTACATACTACGACACTCTTGATTTATTCAATTTTTTTAATTTTTTTTTAATTTCAAAAAAATTATTCACGTGTCAAGTCACAATTGTGTAATGTGTCAATGCTAGTGTTACATATCAGTTTGTGGTTGTATTATTTCTTTTTGTTCAATTTAGTCCTAATATTCATTATTTTTGTTCAATTCGGTCCCTATATTCATTATTTTTGTTCAATTTAGTCATAATTTTTTTAAAATGGAACAATTTTTTTTCTTTCAAGTTGAGACCAAATTTAATTTTTTATAAATATTATATATTTATTTTTAAAATTGACGTTATTATTAATTATTTTTAAAATTCAATTATAAATTATTATATTTAATTATAAATTGAATATAATTTTTAGATTCAATTGTTAAATAAAATATAATTATTTAAAATATTATTAAAATATAATAATTAAATTTTTTAAAAATATATATTAACATTTGTAAATTGACATTTAAATCTAAAATATTTAATATTTTATTGCATTTTAGATATTAAAATCTAAAATGTTTTATATGTAAATGTTGATTTTATAAATATTAGTTTACTTTTCTAAAATGTTTCTAATTATTATTATTTTATTTTATTATTATTATTACTTTTTATTATTAATTTTTATTATTAAGATATAAATTTATTTTTACAATTATCATAGTTATTATTATTATTATTATTATTATTATTATTATTATTATTATTTACATCAATATCATGGAGAGAGCATGGTCCATTCCTCCATCAATATTATTTGGGTAATTATGTGAGAGAGAAAAAGTTAAAAACATGCTATTTTGAAGAGAAAAAAAATTCTTACGAAAAAAAGGAAATAGTTCTATGTGTGTAATCTTCTCTGATCCTAATTTGAGAAGAAAAAAAAAATCCTCTGACACTATTGCTATTAATGCATACATTTATCTAATTCTTATCCAAACATATTCAAATAGATAATGATGCATTGTTTTACATCTACTTAACACTAATAAAATTATATTTTTAATTTCAAATATAAAATAGTTTAGGAAGAATTAAATTGAAAAGTAAATATATTAGGCTTTTTAGGTGTTGAATTGGTGTAGAATTAAATGTAATATACCATTTTCCTTTCCAAATATAAGAGATGTGAAAGTAAATATCTATGAAAAACAGGAATTTCTATGAAACACAGGAATTTTCATGCAGCTTCAAACAATGTTGTTGCATTGCATGATGGCCATTGAATATATGCAACCAAAACTTTTCTTAATTTTGGCTTCCTCTTTGATTCCAGTTCCAAGCTGTGCCCAACCGTTAACTACTTGCAATCAAATATAGATAAATTGTATTTATAGTTTTATATTTATGACAAATTCACCTCAATAATAAAAAATGCAATATAATTAGTAGAAGAAATGCACAAATCAAGAGTCAACCAACTCGCTAGTTAAAAAAAAAAAAAAAAAATATAATAAAAATATTTTTTTCACACAATACCATTGAATTGAACATTTATAAAGAGCATTATCAGAGCGAGGTTGAATTGCATATAAGAACATGAGGTTTCATTCCATTCAAATTAATATAAATTAGGAATATTCTCCACGCCTTTTTTTTCTAATTAGTATAAAGTATTATGAAAGATAATCAATAAAAAAAAAAGCTTCCAATGATCAGTTTGGAAGAACAAAAACTGAAAAAATAATTTGAATGACATTATTAAAAAGAAATTTATTACAACTTTTATCTAATATCCAAGCAATACACGATTAAAACAAACAAAGCTTCTAAAGAGAAATTTCCATTTCATTTGACTAAAGTTAACTTTAACATTTATTGGAGTGAGAAAACCGCAAACATGTCATATGCAACATGTAAATACAATAACATAAGAAAGTCAATCACCATGCTTAAATAAAAAAAAAAATTGTATTATTACATAACAGCCTTACAAATATATAACAATACATAACGTGATCAGCTTTAGCTGTGCTCTTTGGAAGCTTAAGCCTAAATAGAGGGGAAGATAGCTGGCTTCTTAAACTAAAAAAATCTTCATTTAAAATTAGCCACTTCCCCAAGGTAAACAACAACCTGTTAAAAAAAATCAACTCCCTAAAACAAAACAATAAATAAATAAATAAACTTACCCTTTAGCAACAAAATTGTAGTACCAGTCCTTCATTGACAATAAGAAAAAAAAAAGCACCGAAAAAAGAAAATAACAACAAATCAAAACGAAAAAAAAAAAAGTCAAAGAAAATGAACAAATCCTACGGAAACCAAAATAACTAAAGCTTACTTTCTCAAAGATTAAGGGAATAAGAAGCAGAACCAAAAGTAAGAAAACCCTATAAAATAAAGAACAACTTGTTGAATAAAATCAATTTTACAAAACAAAACAAATACGAAACTTACTCCTTAACAATAACATAATAAAATAAAAGTGCCTTGCGGAAGAAGAAAAAAGAAATCGAGAACCACCAAAAGAAGACATCAACAACGGATTAAAACGAAGAAATAGATTTACGAACAACACAATTGGAACAACCAAAACGAAGGAGACAAATATTAAAGAAGAATGAAACCTCATAGAAAAAGAAAAACAACACCACCTCATTACTAAATCAAAGAATAATGAAGCATAATACTTCTGATGTATCTCATCTTGTCATGCATAGTACTCGCACCAAGAAGAAGCACCACTAAAAACTTCGAAAGACCAAGAAGGGAGTTTGGGTAAAAAAGATTTAAATTCTCTGTTGAGTTTTACTTGTATTGTTTCTTTGATGTGTCTTTGAAACAATTTGATAATCTTTGATTTAAAAATTTAAAAATATATTAAAAATATATTTAAAGTATCATCATAGTGTATTTTCAGTATTTAGCAAATGACAGCAAAATGAATGAAAAATTTTGGTATTTTAAGTGTTATAAATGACTATAAAACCAAAAAAGTGGCGGTTGACATTATATTAGACATGAACATTACTAGGTTTGGTTTAGCATTTACGTGATTATGAATTTCTAACACAAAATTTAGGTATGTTTGATTTAAAAATTGATTTAAAACTAAAAAATTTACTTTTAATGAGAAACTACAAATATCAATTTATGCGTCCATGCAATCGATTCAACAAAAATCGATTTTTCGAGGCACCTCCAAATATGCACTGAATTAGGTGTGATAGATGATATGGACATATTAAAAACTCATTGTTTTGTTTAAGATTGTACGTGTCAGACTTGGTTGGACTAATGTGAATGTAAAAATAATATTATTGATAGTTCAAGTTATGCATTTAAAATTTGTTAAAAATATATTTGGTTAAAAGAGAAAAGTTTAGAAATAATTTTGGAAATTTTGTAAAATGACAAAATCTACATAATTTTGCTTCACGAATAGAAATTTCCCTCATTGATTTTATTTATATGATGGGTTTGGTCATGGAAAACTTATATATTTTAATTATTTTCAAAATTATCGCTCTAATTTATCTCAATAACTCAATAAACTTGATTTCACAATTTTAAAATATTTACCGAAAAAAAGAAGGCTAAATAAATTAGAGTGTTATAATTATTTATAAAGATAATCATTTACTTAAGGTTATCAGATTATCTTTAAGGATAGTTAATTAAACACCCAACATTTCATAACACATGCTAACATACATTTACACATTGTCAACCAAAATATATACACTCATTTCATTACAATTACTTAATACATGATAGAGTATTCAAGTTTACCCAAAAGTACAAGAGAAACTCCTACAATTTGAGATTATTTTAAAAATGCAATTACTGATTGCACAAAGAACATGCAATTTCTTCTCCTTTCACACTCTCATCAGACAAAAGAAAAAATTGGGTTCAAGAGCCAATTGGTTTAATCATTAATTGATGGAGAAAAGGTGCAATGAGGGTCAAATGATGAAAAAGATGTGTAATATAATGTGATTAATCTAAATGCAATTGACAAAAATAATTATACCATATCGTCTTAGTTGTGTAGCTATAATATTATATAGGATTTATTTTCAACAATTCATTTAACTTTTCTTCGTTTATTTCTCATATTTCACTTTGAATATCTATTATTATATAATTTAACATTAAAATTGAACGAATGTTCCGTTTATTTTTGTTCATTAATCTCTACATTTCAAATTTTGATTAATTAAATTTGTTCAAATAGAACTAGTTATTTCTCAAGTTCTTTAAATTTTGAAAGTTAATTTTTATAAATTTATATGAGCATTCGGGTAATTATTGAAAAATTAATAAATAATATCACTAAAAGTGTATATGTTAAAAGTTAACTTTTATAAATTTATGTAAAAACTTGAGTAATTGTTGAAAAATTAATAATTAAAATCACTAAAAGTGTATCAATTTGATTTTACATGTTAAAAACTAATTAGCAAGTGTTTCATTAAAGTTAAGAGTGACAAAATGAGTTAGTCTGGCTTTGACCTGTCAAAAACAAGTTGGGCTGGACTGGTCCGTCATAAAAATGAAACAAAAATAAAAAACAAAGTGGATTAGTGGGCTAGGGCGAGTTGATCCACCTTTGGACCGCTAATTTGGTAGACTAGGCGGATCGAGTCAAAATGGACTAATGGGTTGAAAATTTCAACATGTCCCATTTTGGCAACCCATTAATAATCTTCTAAATTTAAAAACTCTATGATGATCTCATGTACTAATATTATTTTTCTTTTTGTTTTAAGTTGATTCATGACAAACGATCAATGTTAACTCATTCCCAACTAGTGATGGAACTTGGACAAAAATTTCAGGAAAGCCAAATTATATTCTTTATATATAAATTACTTTTTCTAATTAAAAAAAGTTTTCATTTTCTCTCATTATATTCTCTAACTCAAAACCAACACATAATCCCAAAAAAATATGACAATAATATATATGAAAAGTAAAACATAAAAGTAATGAACAATCGTATATTAAAAAAAATAAAAGTTACCTCTGATATAATCTCAATCATGCATTAGAATTTTATTGAAAAACTTAATCTACACTACATCTAGTTTAAAGAAAATACAACATGTACCTATTTGATCTATTGTTATAATAAAATTATGTATATTAACAAGTCTAAATAGATTCAATAGTTAAAGATTTAAATATAAGATTTATATGATACTTCAACAACCCTTAAAGAGAAATAATAATATTTATGAAGAGTATAAACATGTGACGTATGATACAAACAAAACTTATTGATAATATTTATTAGTTAATATACACCTAGTTAGTATACACATTATATCCTAAAATAAATACTAAAGGTCACATTTAAAAAAAATTAGGGGTGATAATTAGGGTTTGGCCCGTCGGGCCGGCTCGCAGAAAAAATGTGGGGTAGGCCAGGGTAGTGAACCCGCAAGCCCACGGGCCAAGGAGTATACGGAACGTGTCAGTGTTTTTAGTTCGCATAAAGTGTGTGGGACGGGACGGACCAGCCCGCGTTGTGCGAGCCTTATGCGGATCGGACTAAACAGGTCGGACCGACCGCATTGCCATCCCTAAAAAAAATTTTGTACGCATTCAATTAAAATCAGTCCCCGATAACATTTTTAATAAAAAGCTTAAATTCAACTTAAGCAAAATTTGACTAATATAATTATTTTGTTATAACGTTATTATTTCGTTATCTTACTATCATGTATAAAATATTAATATTAATATATATATATATATATATATATATATATATATATTCTGATTAAATTTAAATAATTATTTATAATAAAAAACTATTTAATAATAAAAAATTATACTAGTTATTTCTTTTCATAATTAATTTTAATAAAAAATATTTTATAATTTAATAAATATTTACTAAAAAGAAGTGCGTATGAGTTTTCACTAATCTTTATTACATAAATTAATATTTTTCTATTTTACGTTAATCAAATAATAAATTGAATAGAATAGTTATAAAATGTCACATTTTAAAACTAATTACACATACTCAATTTCAGTCATTGTCCGTCTAATAACTGTTATGTTAAAAAGATTCACTCCAACTGAATATAAGTATGGTTAATATAATTATTTATTATATCTTATCTTGTTATCTTATCATCGTATATAAAATATTAACATATATAGATAAGTCAATTTAATCTTATTCATTACTAAACACCTTGTACACTTATAGAATCTTATTCTCTTAATAAATTTAAACAATTATTTATAATAAAAAATATATTTAATAATAAAAAATTATACAAATTAGTTAATTTCATAATTATTTTAAAAAATATTTTATAGTTTAATAAACCTTTTCTAAAATAAAAAATTGTGATGTGCTTTCACTAGTCTTTATTATATAAATTAATATTTTCAATTTCAACTTAAACTAAAAACAAATGAATAATTATAAAATCTCGCATATTTAAAACTACTAATTCAATTGTACATAATATATTCAAATTACTCCCGTTGCAATAACCTTCTTAATAAGAGGGTTCACCTCACCTCAACCCATTCCAATTCATGCTAATATAGATTTTTTTATATATCTTTATGTTATTATAATATCTGAAATATTAACATATGTATGATGAGTCTATCTAATCTTTACTCATCACTAAACACCTCATACACTTATATGATTTATATTATTTCATTAAATTTAAAAAAAAATATAATAAAAAAACATTCAAAAATAAAAATTATAAAATTATTTATTTTTATAATCATTTTTTTATAAAATTTTACTTAAAGAAAAGAAGTGAGCATGTGTTTCCAATAGTCTTTATTTTATAAATTAACATTTTTTAGTTTTAAGATAAACTAATAACAAATGGAAAATAATAATTACAAACTAAATTTACGTACTCAACTAAAATCAGTCTCGGCCCCAATAACTGTAAGGTCTTCTTATTTCAGTCCCAAAATCTAATGGGCCTAAAGGCTGGTTCATAGGGTGTACAATGCCCCTAAGCTAGCCAAATCCCTCTCACTTCTGCCATTCTTGCAAAATAGTACCTTGCTTACTCTCCTCTTCTCTCCCAGAGCTCTGCTAGGGTTTGAAGTTCAGTTAGATTCAAGTTTAGCTCGACCTCGTTTTTGCTCATGTAAGTTGTTCGTCAACTCATACTCTTCTTCTCTGGTTTGGTTCTTCGTGATTATTGTTAGGGTTCTGTATTAGGGTTTTCAACTCTTAAATATGCTCCGAGAACTTTCGTACTCATTCACTTAAATGTCAGAGTTGTTTGGCTAGCTCTTTCCAGGTAAGGGAAGCTAGGGTTTCTTATTTTTAATCGATCTTTACCTATTTTTGGGTATGTTTCGTATTTCTGATGTATGTGTGGTATGTAAAATGTTATGAACGTGATTTGTGCTTTGCTCTAGTTGATTATTGGTGTTGGCTTACATGAACAATGGAGGGTTGCGGTTTTCTCGCCCAAGCGAGCGTGTCTCGCCTAGGCGAGATTAGCAACAACTCACCCAGGTTGTTTGCGCGAGCTGTCGCTCAAGCGACGAGCTCCTGTGTTAAGCGAGAGACTATCTCGCTCAGGCGAGGAGGTCTCGCCTAAGCGAGAGAACGCGCAAGCCACTATTCCCCACTTCTCGAGCTCTCGCCTAAGCGAGAGACCCTCTCGCCTGAGCGAGGAGCTCTGCGAGCATGCGTTCTTGTTTTGTTACTTCTTTGTTCTTGGATGTTTGGCACATGTTTGATTGAATTACTATGTTAAAGCATGAGGTGGGTGAATATGCTTGAGTAAAGATGGTTTATGGGTGGTGAATGATGTGTGTGGCATGATCTTAGTATGGAATATAAATGAATGGTTGGTTATATATGTGGTCATGGATTTGGTATGAGCAATAATGTTATATTGATGGATGGAAACATGGTTTTGGTTTGGTTAGGACGTAATTCCACGATAGTTTCGTGGTGGTGCCACATGGGTTAAGACGTAATTCCATGAATCTCTAGGTGATATCTAATGGTGGTGCCTTAATTGGTCAGGACGTAATTCCATGACCCCTGTTAGTGGAAGTTCATGGTGGTGCCTCATTTATATAATTTAGTAATGATTCAAGGTAAGGATTGCATCCTGACGCTCTAAAGAGTCAGTAAGTCTCACATAAAGCGTACTGACTCGAGTGGTGAGAGTAGCAGGAGGCCTGGAACACTTTAAGGGCTAACCTTGTGTATGAGGGATGAAACACAGTAACAATTAGCTCAGTAGAGCAGTAAAAGCCACCACAAGTGCAAGCATTCACTGAATCCGACTAATTATATGTATTCGGATGAGTTGTGTCTCGAGTCTTAGTGTATTGTGTGTAGGTCATAACATGATTGGTTGACATATGCATTTTGGATTATGAAAGTGTATGTAACTGTATGATTAACCATTTTCTACTCTAGCTTACCCTCTGTTTGTTGTATGTTCTGTGTGTGTGGTTTTCTCTTTTTGCAATGATCATCAATTTATTGATGTGAACAGATGCGAGAACTACTCGTGGTCAACAGGGAAATGATGATTTCGCTGCCTTGTACTTCGTTATGTTTTGGCATCGTGACGTGCCTTGTCTTCTTTTAAGTACCTTGGATACTTGTAGGAGTGACGTTATACTCCAAAACTTTGCTCTTCATATTATATTGTATGATGTGTCATTTAAATAAGTTTATTTATTAAATGGGACGTTACAGTAACTATTTTAAGAAAAACATTCACTCCAACGTAAACCGAATTCAAGTATGATTTTATCTCGTTATTTTATTATCATATATATATATATATATATATATATATATATATGTGTGTGTGTGATGAGTCTATTTGATCTTTCTTATCATTAAATTTCATACACTTATTTGATCTATATTTTTTTTCTAAAATTTAAATAATTGTTTATAATAAAAACCTATTTAAAAATATAAAAATATAAAATTATACAAATTATTTATTTTTATATTTATTTTTAGTAAAAAGATTTATGGTTTGATAAATATTAACTAAAATAAAAAATAAATTGAGCATGTGCTCTCATTAGTCCTTAATATATAGATAAATGTTTTTCAATTTTAAGTTAAACTAATAACAAACAGAAAAGAATAATTATAAAATGTCACGTATTTAAAACTAATTGTATGTATGCCCTCATTTTATCGTTGGATGAATGCATTACTGATATTGATCTCAAAAAAAGTTAGATGAATGCATTGCTGATATAGATCTCAAAAATGAAATAGGGGGTACTGCTAGTTCGTGAATAACTAGTCATTGTACTGTAAAAATTGGATAGGTTCTATCTATAGTCATTGGAGCCTCCTAAAAAGATTTACTAAATTCATCAAGTTGTTCCAAAGGATCACAACGACCAGTTATTAATGAAATTTCTTGTCCTAATAACCTTTTTTAATAGAAATATTCACTTTCACCACATCTAGGTGTGACCAATATAATTATTTATTATATTTCTAAATTATGTTGTCATTATCTCATTATCATGTCATCATATATCAAATATAAATATATATATATATATATATATATATATATATATATGTGTTTATTTTATATTTTTCACCATTAAACTTTATACACTTATCCAATCTATATTCTCTCCTTAAATTTAAATAATTATTTATAATAAAAATCTATATAATAATATTAAATTATACAAATTATTTATTTTTATATTTATTTTAATAGAAAAGATTTATGGTTTAATAAATTTTTACTAAAATAAAAAATTGAGCATATGCTCCAACTCGTCTTTAATATAGATGAATGTTTTTCAGATATATAGATTAATATTTTTCAGTTTTAAGTTAAACTAATAACAAACAGAAAATAATAATTGTAAAATGTCAAGTAGTTAAAATTAATTGGATGTATGTACTCATTTTTAATAGAAATGTTCACTTTTATCAAAGTGTGACCAATATTGTAAGACCCATTAAAAATCTACTTTATTATTTTCTGCTCTAAAGGAAAAGGGTTGTCCCTTGTATTTGGGCCTAGGGCTGGCCCAAGTGATATAACCAAACCCTAAGCTGGCCTAACACACTTACTCTCATTATTTCACAGAACCAGCCTTCATCCCCTCCTTGCCCTCAAAAGACGTTCTGCTAGGGTTTTGCCCTAAGCCTTCTCGAACTAGCTCGGAACCAGCTCCTACTCCACGTAAGTGCCGCTTTCTAGATTGTATGGGTTCCATTGTTATTCCTTCGTAGTTCACAGTTACAGTTTTGTAATACTCCGTCCTTTGTCCCGTTTACCTTCTATTTTCAGCTCGCTAGTCCGTTCCTAGAGCTGTAGTGCTCGCGGTCGTGCCGTCAAGGTTTCTGTTAACCCTTTTTCCAGGTACGGGAAGTTAGGGTTTCAAGTTTAAGTTGTTTTTGGCCTGTTCTTGAGTTGGTTGTTGATTGTATGGATTAATCATTCGTTTTGATACGTGGGATACCTTGTATGATTGGTTGGTTTGAAAAATATAGCTGCTGCAAGTGAAACAGTGGTGAGACCTGATAATCTCGCCTAAGCGAGCCAGTCTCGCCGAATAGGGACTCGCCCAAACCCTTTTGCGCAAAAGGTCGCCCAGGCGACCCGCTCAATTTTTGAGCGAGCGAACATCTCGCCATCTCGCCCAAGTGAGAGGGGTCTCACCTAAGTGAGATCCCACGTTGGTTTCTTGATGCTTTTCTCGAGCAGATGCGAGCACGTCTCGCCTGAGCGAGACCCTTCAGCCTGAGCGAGGGGCTGGGCGAGGCAGTGCGCTGTTGGATGCTTGTTTACTCTTGAATGATTGGTATTTGGTTGGGTATGAATGTTATGATGAGAAACATGTATATAATGGAGTGTTATGTATGCATGGCATTATTCATGGATTGTAGATGATGGGTTTGGTGTGAAAATTGGCATGTGAACTAAATGAGATGGGTATTATTAAAGTGGCATGATAACGAGATGAGTTGAATCCTATGAGCATGGATGGGTTATGATGAGTTGGACCTGGATACGTGAAAGGTATTGGCTTTAAAGGTTGACATAATGAATATATCCTTGCATGGTGAATACTATTTGACTGTGTGATCTTGTTTTGTTTGTGTCAGTGCATAATTCCTTGGGGTCTCTAGGTGAGACTTTCAGGGTCGTGCTTCAGTGGTCGGGACGTAATTCCCTGACCCTTGTTAGTGGGTGTCTATGGTGGTGCCCCATCTGTATAACTAGGTAAGGATTCAAGGTAAGGATTGCATCCTGACACTCTAAAGGGTCAGTTAGTCTCACTTAGAGCGGACTGACTCCTGTGGTGAGAGTAGCAGGAGGCCTAAAATTCATTAAGGGCTAACCTTGTGGTAAGGGAAATTGATTCATTGAAACACTTGTAACACATAGCTCAGGGGTGAGCAGAGGTATCCACTACAAGTGCAAGCATCCGCTGAATCCGACCATGGTTATATGTATCCGGATGAGTTGAGTCGTGTCGTAGTGTATTGCCTGAACAGTCATAACATGCTTGGTTGATTTGAATGTACGGTATTGTGGAATTATATATGATTTGATGAATGAAATCTTTTGTGCTCTAGCTTACCCTACTTTCTTTGTTGTGTGACCTGCTGTGTGGTACTCTCTTTTACGATGATCATCAACTTATTGGTAAGCAGATGCGAGGAACACCCATAGGCAACAAGGGATGGAGATTTCGCTGCATAGTCCGCATGGACTAGTGTTTATTTCCGTATGAGTTTATCTAGGGTTGTGACTCACGTAATTGTTCGTCCTTGGATTTATGTACTTTGGTTAACTCTTCATCTAGTTTTCTTTTGGGCATCGTGGTGTGCCATTGGTTGTATGGAGTTGAGTTTAAAACTTCCAGACTGCGCTTTTATGTTATCTTTCTTGTAACGCTTCCTTTAATTTCGCGTACTTAATTAAATGGGGTGTTACAAATATAATTATTTATTATATTTTTAAGTTATCTTGTCCTTATCTTGTTATCTTGTTATT
>Ga0214544_1005514_pt1 | contig 24422 bp, 18 predicted proteins | sample CNSS3metaG_FD_160074 | JGI IMG/M metagenome (GOLD analysis project Ga0214544, IMG submission 160074) | Root nodule microbial communities from cowpea collected in UCLA plant growth center, Los Angeles, California, USA - CNSS3 | ecosystem: Host-associated > Plants > Roots > Nodule | place: USA... | reverse complement strand
TGTGTGTGTGTGTGTAAAATAAAATGAAACATGAATTTATTGTAGACAATTTTAGCTATGATTCAACTACTTTTAGTTTTGTTTTAATTATTGATGAAAGATCTTAAGAAACTTAACTATTGGTTAAGGATCTTAAGAAACTAAGGACACTCATTTATATACTTATATATACTTATATATTTCATGTATCTGTGTGAATTCTTTTATAGTTACAATTATACTCATTTTTTATTGTATTAATAATACAAATTTTGAATGTATTATTTTGGCTCCCCCAAAGATATAGATCAAGATCCGCCATTGGGTCCTTCACATGTTCGGTTTGTTAATGGTGATCAAATATTACATCTCTTTTCTTGATGCATATTCCATGTTTTACTTGGGTATATCTTTTACATTCAAAATCTCAAGCTTTCACTCTTTTTACGTTTTAAACTGTTTGCTGAAAATCAATTAGGAACAAAGATAAAAGCAATTCAAACTGACAATGCTAAAGAATATCAATGTTTTGATAAGTTTCTCCATAATGCTGGTATTGTTCATCACTATATGTGTCCGCATACCCATCAACAAAATGGTTCTGTTGAACGAAAACATAGACATATTACTGAAACTAGTCTTAGCTTACTTGCTCATGCTTCTCCCTATTAAAATACTAAAATTATGCTTTCATTCATGCTTCAATTGTTATCAACAATATGCCCACTCTAGTGCTTAATAATTGTTGTTCTTATCAAGTGTTGTTTGGTCATACATTAGATCACAATATGTTCAAATTTTTTGGTTGGTTGTGCTATCCTTTATTAAAACATTATAACAATCATAAATTCAACTTTAAATCCTTTACTTGTTTATTTTTGGGTCTTTGTCTGAATAGGAAAGGCTATATTTGTATGCATCCTTCTGGAAATTTTTTTTTCTCCCGTTCAATTCTTTTCAATGAGCAGGTTTTTTCTATAAACTTTCTACAAATATGTTTGAGACCCAAACTACTATTGTTCTCGACTCCACACATCTATCTTCACCCAATATCAATTCACCACCCTTACCTTTTGTTATTACATCAGAAAAATGTAATGTGTCATCCCCGATGTTGCACCTCAAGATTCTACTACCACATCCTGTTCACCAGAAAACTCACCTCATCAGTCTAACCTTCATTCCTCTGAAACAGACCATCCCACATCCTCTCCTATTGATCAATCTGTATCTCCTGAACATTCCAACTCTCCTACTGATATTCAACATAAGCCTGTCACCACTAATATACATCCAATGCAAACTCGAGGGAAGTCAGGTATCACTAAGCCGAAAGTGTTCTCTACTATTGCTATTGATGTTGTTCCTGTTACAGCCAAAGAAGCTTTTAAACATATTGAATGGAGGAAGGCCATGCAAACAAAATATGATGCACTTCTAACGATCAAGACGTGGACTCTCGTTGAGCTTCCCCCCAATGCACATGTCATAGGTTGCAAATGGATATTCAAAAACAAGTATAATTCAGATGGCACTCTCGAGAGACGAAAAGCACGTCTAGTTGCTCGAGGATACAACCAAGTTGTTGGCATTAACTACTCTGAGACTTTTAGCCCTGTTGTTAAACCCACCACTGTTCGTGTTGTTCTTTCAGTTGTTGTTGCGAAATGGCAAGTACGCGAATTAGACGTAAATAATGCTTTCTTACATGGAGAGCTTACAAAGATCGTTTACATGGATCAACCACCGGGATTTTCAACCAATCCAAAGCTTGTTTTTCGTTTGCACAAAGGCATTTATGGCTTGAAACATGCACCTCGAGCCTGGTATCACAAGTTGAGCAATACGCTAATCAAGATGGGTTTTCGTTCCATTATTAGTGACTCTTCTTTATTCTCTAATATTACTGCAAACTCTATCATTTTGATTCTCATTTATGTAGATGATATTTTGATAACATGCAATGATACTAATGCCATTACTACTCTTGTTGCAACTCTCAACATGCAGTTTTCTCTTAAAGACCTTGGCTCCCTTCACTATTTTCTTGGAATCGAGGCTACATGGTCCTCTAGTGGTGCTTTACATCTTATATAAACAAAATACATAAAAGAAATTCTTTCAAAGGTTCAAATGACAAATGCAAATTCTCTTCCTTCTCTGAGGATCTCTTCCTTAAAACTCACCCCATATGCATCCACAGCTTTTCACGACCCCGCCCTATATCGTCAGATTGCAGGAGCACTGCAATATCTAACCTTTAGCCGTCCCAGCATTTCATAAGCTGCCAACAAGCTTTGTCAATATATGCATCAACTTCAAACTCATCACTGGAATGCCATGAAACATCTTCTACGCTACCTTGCAGGCACTCCAACTCATGGATTGTTATTCACTCCAAACACACACCCCTCTATACAAGCTTTACAAATGCAGATTGGGGGTCAGATCCTGATGATAGAAAGTCAACAATCGGTTATTGCATCTTCATTGGCACAAATCTTATATCATGGTCTTCAAAGAAACAAGTCGTTGTATCACACAGCTCCACCGAAGCAGAATATAGGAGCATCGCTTCTACTTGTACCAAAATCAGTTGGCTCATGTCTCTTCTCAAGGAAATAAACTTGCACATTTCTATTCCAATTATTAACTCTGACAATCTCAGCACTATGCTTCTTACTGCCAACCCTGTCATGCATACTCGCATTTTGAAATGGATCTACATTATATCAGTGACAAAGTCTAGAAACTTGAAATCCTTGTTCGTCATGTTCTTGCTCGTCTTCAACTAGCTGATGCTCTAACCAAACCAGTTTTTGGTGCAACCTTCTCTCAGTTTCGTGATAAACTCATGGTGTGCTCGCTTCTTCAACCCCATAAGTTTAAGGGGGCATGTTAGATAATATAGCAGTTATTAAATCTGTTAGGTTAGTTATAAGTTAGTTTTACATTTTGCATTATTTACATGTATTTGCCTTTTCTTGTATAAAGCTTTTGTTTGAAATGGTTACACATACATTCTTACAATACAAAAGCTTTCTTTCATTTTCTCTCTCTTCACATGATCCTAACACCTCCAACATGTGTTGGAGGTGGTTGGGCATGCGTGTGCTAAAAAAATATGTTAAACCTTACCTGCCCATTATTTGCATGAGACAAATATATTTGCTCATCCTTAATCTTTGCATAAGGTTAGGCTTTTCCTAGAATGAGAATCATTGGAGATGTCATGCAAGCTCCTTCACAATAGAGGTGGGGCACTTTAGATTTGGAAGTACCTGATTAACCGATTTACAACATATTCATGTATTTCATGTTGGTTAATCTAAAAGATACTTCCGAATTCAAAAATACTTTCTAGATTGACTAATTCGAAAAACATTAAAAATACCAAAAATAAAATCACACCCAACAGAAACCACTCCCAATCTTAAAACCAAAATTACGTTCACAGACTCAGGTTAGAGTTGCAGTATGAGAAATGTGGAGGAGGTGAGGAATTGAGGTGCAAAAGGAGAAATAAGATAGGCACAATACAAATTTATTAAAAAAATTATAAGGGTAAAATGGGGATATTGAAACTTTGGGATTCAAGAGGAAAATGGGCGTGCAGGAAGAAAGAGCCCAACAAGTGTGGTCCATATTGACGAACAAATGATAAAGCCCAAATTCATCATACAAACTCGTTTTGCCATTCTTTAGCATGAAAAATAATATATCATACTATGTTAATGGCAATCTACGAAGCTCTGACACGGCTCCGATATAACTTTTCTCCGCTTTTATCGCACTACGGACACATTCACACCGTGGGTGTGTGCATGATTGACACGACCTTGTGGACACATCGGAGAAGAAGTTCGGTTGACTTGTAATTCTACTCGATGCACCCCTTTTTACTTTCCTGACAGTTTTGCTTCTCTTTTTTTTATTTGTTTTCTGCTGGGCAATTTTATTTGATGCACCATACTGTCTACTATCTCGCACCCCCTTGTTTTGTTTTTGACTTTGCTGTTTGCACCTATGCCTCACACCACCACTTTTTTATTGGACTTCTCTATTCTAATTTAATTTCATTTTACACCCTTCACTTTAATATATTTTTATATATATATATATATATATATATATATATATATATATATATATATATATATATATATATATATGTATATATATATATATATAGTCGTGTTCCATATACTATATTTTTTAATTTAGTCGTATGTATGTGTCGTATTCGTGTTAATGCTTATCATTTTACTTTCCTTGATTAAAAAATTATAAGAAAAATAAAAGAAAAACTTTGACCTCCTATCACTTCGGCCTACAAATTTCAAGTCCTAAAACATAATTCAGCTTTTCTAGTTGTAGAGAATGTTCAAACGATCTGTACATACACACAATCACTGGTATACTTGGGAACTTCTAAACACATTCTTGACGTATCGGACATCTGTTAATGAAATTTAGAAAGTAACCATCTTACAAAGCAATAACTGAACTACAAATATCAGTCATATCAGTAATCCATGGCCATAATTCCTTCTCCACATCAACTCCACAACCACTTGATCACCAAACAGTATTGTAGCAAACAGTTCTCTCCATATTTACTTCTTTCCCTTCTTGCCCTGCTTCTTCTTCTTCTCTGCATGGCATGCATAAAAAAGAAATCTTAGAAACTAGCTCCATTACTGACTTTATTAATAATGGTTAAGCATGCTTATGGGCATTGGGTATTTAGTCTCATTTTAGTAATTTGTCATGTTCGGAGTATTTAAGTGTTTAGTTCCCACCTCTCAATAACTAGCTTTTGAGATAGGATCCCCTATGTGCTTGGGTTCTTATCAATTCAGTCTCTTTGAGAGAGTTACCTATGGAAATTTTGACCAGTAGTAGGTTCTGACCAACAAAATATTCAGTGATATGTCATCAAATAAGTGTCGTAGGGTCAAAATAGTCAAGATGTCGATCCTTAAGGATGTTACCACGATAGAAACTTGGATACTATGGATGCCTAAATCCTACATCGAATTCTATGGAATGTTTGGAGAAGTATTTAAGTATTTGGCTCTCTCTACTTTATAGTTAGCTTTCGAGAGTGAGTTTTCCAAGTGTTTCGATGCTAACACATCACTTTGATCACTACATAATCAATTGGGTGGGGATTTGCTTAGTTAGGCACATAATTCTAGCATAATAGGAACATGTCGTAATCATTTATCATCTTTGTGATGATTGGCTCTCAAATTATGTGCCTGGTGAAAACTTCAGAAGGGAAAGCATCTAGTAGTGTTAAATATATACAAATTGTCTTAACACATGTACTAATTGATATTTAAGCTTAACTCTGTCTCGACAGTTTTCTGTTATTTTGTTTCCTAGGTTTATATATAGAACGAACTTTATATGTATGATAGATACACTGTATCTTGCAAACAAACTTTGTTAACAGAACCTTTCAGTGAATAAAAGTGTTTTCCTTCAATCTTGGTGTGTTTTCTTGTTATTGTTGATTTCAACCCAACAATCTTTTATTTAATCAATCACACAATGTTATTTTGTGGTACCCCCCTTCTTTATATATTGGCTCTATGATGTGTGATCATATCCCAACATCGAGGTTCTGATAACAGTTATCTTGTTCTAATTTTCTTATCAGGCTTAACCAAACTCGGTTTTATCACAATAATTATGTAGACTCGACTTGATCTTTCGAGTTTAAGGGGAATTTTCAATTGGAAAAAAGAAAATTGAATCCAAAGAACCAGACAATTTCACATGCTCAACTCTTAGGGTCAGTTTGGTACGGTAGAAAGAGAGAGGAAGAGGAAGCAAGAGAGTGGGAAATGGTTATTTGAGAGAGTAAAAGGTGAAGAAAGATTTAAAAAATGGTGGGATCTACAAGGTTTTTCTTTTTTCTACACAATATATCCAAGGAAAACATAAAATTTATCATCCACCAGAACATAAAGTGTTATGTTGCTTAAAATACAAACCACAACTTATTTTATACTTCTATAATCTTTATGGACACCCATAATTGATTACAGAAGTTCGTAAATATATTTTTCGCTTTTCTAATCATGTTAACAATAAATAAATGAATAAAACAATTCTAATAAGTAATTAACCAATCTCAAACATTTATTTTCATTATATTTTTCACCTATATCTCTTCCATCGTTTTCTTCTTCAATTACTTTCTTTCGTCCATTTCTTTCCTCTCACCCAAAGATACCATTAAATAGCAAGTTCAGTTGAGAAAAGAACAGACACTTAGACACATTAGCCGACATAAACTACATTTGAAATGCTTATAAATTTAGGAGAAAGAGCTAAGGATAGATTAGCTACCCAATTTTCTCCTAGCTTCAGATTTTGCAAAGAATTCCCTCCATTCATCGGTCAGAACAAAAACTGGATCATCATCCTCTTCCTCACCATCATGATCTATATGCTCCAGCTCTTGTGGAATCCTGGATACAATCAAAAGTATCAGAGGATAGATCGATTACCCGACCTTGCTAAAAAAAGGATAAATAGAATCCTTGAAGTAGTCATACTGAAACCAAGGCTTCAATTTGTTTTGTTGTTTCCTATCCATAACAAGAAAACAGAAGCAACGACAAATCAAACAGTGCAGAAACAAAAATGTACAGTTATATTTCTCAAGTTAATCATGACTGCATAACAACTAGAATCTAATAATAAGTAACAAGAGACAGTGTCAGTTATTGTCATTGTGCTCTTTCAAGGCAAGAAAGAATAATGGAATATGCAAACTAATCATGGTAGTTATCTATCAAGAATAAACTCGTACTTTTAAGAGAATGGTCATATATAGTTCATTTGAGATCTCAAGGAAAAATTCTTATTGGAGAGACAATAGCTCAACTAAGGAATTGATTTGCATAACCGTGCACAGATTTGTCAGTAATTCAAGGCAGAGGCAGTTTCTTCCATAATAATTCAAACTATTGTTGTTCCTTTATTTCATTCTGGAAATCTATTAGAATCTAGATGCAAGGTATGAGACTTGATTCCCACGTTGGAAATATGTGATTCTGGTCAGTTTTATAAGACACATAAACTCTCCAACTACAAAAACTACGGTTTGTAGCGTGGTTCTTCCGAAGATTTCATCAAATTGTTGTAGGTAGAAAAATTTTCATCACACCTCAGTACAAAGAAATAGATTGGGCACCAGGGCTAGTCAAAAGACTTATGCACAATCAGTCATTGTCCATTCCATAGTATTACTATAAATTTTCTCCATTTCTAAAACTCCAACCATCTACTTTCTGATCAATGAGCTCTAGTGAAACAATTTTTTTTTTTCACTCAAAACATAATTGTCTGTGGACTGCCACATCTTAACTCGGCATGCTGTCTGATTTGTGCTGTTCACAAAAACACAAACCGTTTTGAAGCACTCCTTCAACCTCTCTTTCCCTCTTAAAAACTTTGTTCACCAATTATAGCTTCATCATCTCAAGCCTTTCGTAAACACGATTTTCAAAAACAATTCACAACCACAACATTGTGTTTCCAAGCTCTCTGCAACCACATTAAGGCCGCAATTGCAGTCCCTATATACCCCAAATTTCAGTAATTGCAATGCAACTACAACCACATCACAACCCTTCCTGTTCCCTCATAAGTCACACATTATTTACAGCGATTGCACAAGTCATTGATCTAATCTAAAATATTAAAAGAAAATTACATTCTTCAATTTCAAAACTCCTCAAGCTCCTCCAATTTTCACAATCTCCAAAGGATGTTCCGCGGCGGTTTTATTTTCTGTTTTCACCTTTTGATAATAAAAATGCCAGTATTTTCACTCCATTTCTTGTTTTCAAAGATTTATTCAGGAAACACTGAACACAACTGTTTTGTTGTTTGTTTTCATCATTTCCTGTACAAATCTTACAAACAAATACAATTTTCTAATTTAAAGAGAGATGAAAACAAGAAATAAATGCACGCAAAGGCTCCAAATTTCTTCTCCAATCTACTTAAAGAACAACCCCTTTCGCTCCCCCGAACTTCCATCAAAGAGGGGCCGAGTATACCGACAAAGCTAAGAATAGAGAACTTACGGAGAATTTGAAGGAATGGGTTGTTGTTGTTGTTGATGATGATGACTATGCAGAGGCTCAAAATTGGAATGCATTTTCTGAAAGGGAGCGAAACATGGTTGAAACTGAGGTTTGAGTAAGTTGACAGCATGAAAGTGGGGATTGTGGAGAGGGCAGTGGTGGCAGTGACGGCGGAGGGGGCAGTGGAGGCAGTGCTGCTGCGGCTGAAGATGGGTAGTGTGCTGAGGGCATCGCCTGCATCCTTGTGAGGCCATCGCAACTGCGAAACACACTGTGGGTTAAATGCAAAGTTCTTAGGAAAACATGAGGATTAAGAAGAAAATATTTATACTTTTTTTAACCTTTGTTGTATTTTATTTTGGTTTTTAAAATATTCAGGTTTGATTTTGGTTTTTATACAAAAAGAAATAGTTTTGTGTTTTTTCTATTTTACTTTAATTCGTATAAAATATTTGATGTTTATTTGTTTTGTAGCATGCAAAACATTTGTTTTTTTTCTAATTTCTTTAAAATAATTTTCAAAGGTTGTAATTCAAAATGAAAGTAAAAAAAAATAAACATATTAAAAACACTCTTACAAAATAAATAGAGATCTAAAATTAAGAAAAATAATTTACGAACTGAAAAATTAATTATATTTTAAGAATAATAGTATATTTAAGCTTTATAACTTTTATACTAACATATAGAGTTCAATAATTAATATTGAAATATAAATGAGTCGAGTTTTGAATATGATTTAAATGAGTCGAGTTAGTTCTTATGACTTTCCAATGTCTTAGTTAGTGAGTTTGATGTCGACGTGTGTGTATTGAGTTGAATGATCATTGTTGAATTGAAAAGGAACAAAGGATGATAATTGAACAAAGTGTGTTTGTTTAATCATTTTGAAAATTGTATTTGTTAAATGGATCTCGGGTAAACTTTGAAAACAGATTTGGATATGTTGCATGAAGTTGATTTTCTGTTATTTATTTATAAGTGGAGCATTTTTCAATCAAACTTGTATATTTAATTGATTTACGATTTTGTTTAAGTGAGTTATATTGCACTATAATGTTTGTTGAGAATGATAAGAGTGATCCCCGCTACGAACTCTTCAATTTGGATTTATTAGTTTTTTTGTTCACGTAATTTAAGTTTTAGGCATTTTTCCTTGGTCTTCTTCTAGTTTTTGTTGCATGCGAGGCTTTTCCACTTGCATGTGTCCTTTTAATCTTCTATATGAGTCTTTGTTGCTTAGTGATCATAACGGTAGATCTTGATCGTTCTTGTGATGTTTCTATGTGCATCCTGTGTGGTTGGAGGTAGTTTGGAGTTCCTAAAGTTGTTTGGGTTTGTTGAGCCATTTTGTCAGGTGAGGGAGACTAGTTCTAGCTTTTGCATGTCGAGATTGTTAATTGATGCTATCAACTGATAATTTTGATGTGATAAGTTATGAATTTACTTGTTTTGTGGTGATGAACTGCATGTTTTAGCTGATAATTTGATATTGAACTTGTGTAGTATGTTAGATAGTACAAAATTGTGTTTCTTTCAGTTGAAATTTTGAATGGCTTGTTAAAGTTGTTGAATTGAGGTTAAGTTTGGGTTGAATGTTGAGTTTTATGCAAATTTATGGCTTTGTTTGTAAAATTGGATGCCTCTTTGAGAATTCTTTTAAAGTTCTTGAATTGAGGTTAAGTTTGGGTTGAATGTTGAGTTCTATGCAAATTTATGGTTTTGTTTGTGAAATTGGATGCCTTTGTGAGAATTTTTTTATTGAGTACTCTGACCAACTTGAGTTAAAAACATGAAAATTTAAGTGTTTGAAAGTTTACTAAGTGAGTATTCACTAAAGAAGAGTCAAATTGGTTAATCAAAGCTCAATCAAAGCTCAATCAAAGCTAAAAAAGGGAAGTTATGTGTACTGATACACCATGCGCCACTAGGACAATGGCCACTGACTTAAGGGCCTTGGGCACCAGTTTTGGACTGTTGAGCGCTAGCAAGTTAGTTGGTTCCAAGGGTTGTAGCTTCAGGTGCTAATTTTCCAGCTATTTTTCTGGTCTACATCATCTTAAGAAAAATATTATTCCCGTTTCGTTAACTGTTGGATTGGGCTGACATTTTGACAACACTTCCTAGATATATGGATCTTTGATTTGACCATTGGGATCTTTGTTTTGAGGTCTGTGGTTAGGGAAATGTTGTTCATTGTTTTGTTGTATGTAATGAAAATATTGTGATTAAATATGATGAAATAAGCTTATACGAGAATATAATGGTTAAGTTGTGTGTGATTGATGTTGGTATACTGATACTTGACTTGATATGTTTTTGTACAATATGTGATTGAATATGAGATAACATGTGGAATAAGGGAATTTCATGGAGAAATTCCTTTGGTTGTAATATAGTGTATATATTGATCTATGGATTCAAGTAAGGTTACATCCTGACACTAAAGATCATTTAAACTCATATAGAGTAGAATGGTTCATGAGGTGAGAGTAATAGGAGGTCCTAGTCTAACGTAGGATAATGGCCTTAGGTGATTATGGATTAACCTTGTGTATGGTAGAGTGAAATCCTTTGGCAATGACTCTGTAGAGTAGTAGATGCCACCACAAGTGCAAGTTTTCAGTGAATTTGATTTCAATACATGTATCTAGATAATTGTGTTTAGAAGAGTCTTTGATTATATAATTTATGATTAGTTGGAGTGCACTGTATTATTATACAACATGTTTTATTAATATATGATATTCTTTTTTATAAATTAGCTTACTCTCTCTTATGTGTTTGTCTGTTATGTGTTGTGTTCTTCTTTTGCAATGATCAACTTATTAGTGTGAGCAGATAGAAATGCAAATGTAGAGGCACCCCTTGATGTTGAGGAGTCAATTGTTTAGGTGGTTGAGCAATGTTAGATCATTTAGGTGTAGTCTTGTAATAAAACTATAATATAGTAGCTTGAGAATGTATATGGGTCATATTACTATAGTCTTATTTTCTAAGATTGTACTAATATACGATATACATTGGGTGGAAGCATTTTGAAAAAATAAGAAATTTTATGTTTTTTCTCTAAGTGTGGTGCAAGACTTGGTACTTAACGTTCCATAATTAACCCAAATATTGTAACATCCCGTCAGGATATTACGAATTTTTATAAAAAAATAAAGAAAAGTAATTATTTACACTGCATTTAATAATACCTCATTTCCCAAAAACACGGGAAATTAAACTTTTATAAATGCAAAAGATAAAACTAAATCCATAATTACAAAAGTGGAATAATCCAAAAATGTCTCAAAAGAGTTTACAACTTAATTCCAATAATAGAAAATATATATAAAGATAAAACTCCCAAGCTATCCCCTCTCCGCAGCTAAGCCTCACCAGCTCCACCTGCAACATCATCTACTCACGTGTACCGCGTACACGATCAGGCGAGTTCACATTTCGCCAAAAAATCACACCTCTCGCCTGAGCTACGAGTCAAGCCAACAATAGAACATTCTTCGCGTTCTCGCTTAGGCGAGAGGCTCTCAATTTTTAGCTATCAATTTCCCCCAACCTCACAATTCACTCTGGATTTTCGTATTCCTTTACCTAAGCCACAATCACAGATGCCTAAACCCCTATTCTCCCCTAATTACCATTCAAGAGCCATTATGGTTATTTTTACAGCCCTAATTAAATAATACACAATTTGACACACATAGGACTCGAACCCAAGTCCTCTCACACAACCAAAGTACTCTCAACCACTTAAGCTAGTACTTTTCCACATCATACACAATAGAATTTAATGTCATAAATGCACTACCTACCCGCATTTATTATTTATTTATTTATTTATTTAATTAATTAAATTTTGCGGATCTTACAAATATCCAATGATATTTCCTTTTACAGGTGTGAATACCTTTATGTGAGTGAGTAATTACAAGCTCTAAGAAATATTTAAGTTGCCCAAGGTCCTTTATTTAGAAAACATGATCAAGATGTTGTTTAACATTTTGGATGTCAATCAAAGAATCAGCTACAAGGACAATATCACCAATGTATACAAGCAAAGTTGTGAAGGTTCATGATGTTATTTTTGTAAACAAAGAATGATCATATTGTGATTGAATAAAACCAATGGATTGAACAAACGTATAAAACTTAGCACACCATTGTCTACTAGCTTATTTCAAACCTTATAATGACATGGTTAATATGAAAACTTGGTTTGGTTTTGTGTTGATGAATCCAAGAGGCAATGTCATGCAAACTTCCTTATTTAGATGTAGAAAGCCATTGTTGACATCTAGATGTTGAAGATGTTAATTTTGGATTACAACAAGAGATAAAGGAAGACATATAATTATAAGCTTGGTGACTGTAGAGAAAGTATCAAGGTAATCAAATCCTTCAAGTTGGGTGTATCGCTTTGCAACCAAGCAAGCTTTATGTCTTTTAGTACTTCCATCAACATTGTACTTGATCTTCCAAACCCACTTACACTCAATGATTTTCTTTCGAAGTGGAAGATCAATGATATACCATGTGTTGTTATTTTGTAAAGTGTAACATCCTAGCCGGATATTACTAGTTTAAAATTAAAATAAAAGAATAAGAAATACCAAACCATATTTATTAAAATTATTTCCCAAAACACGAGAAAATTTAAACTCTATTATAAGTGCCAAATTATAAAATTCATAAATACGTTCAACGTTTACAAATACCAAAACCGGTTATTTGTAACTGATTACAAAATAGTCAAGAAAATCAATAAAAGTCCCCCATGCTAGCCCCTCTGCCCTAAGCATCCACATGCTCACTTGCAAGAACATATACTCTCGTGTAACAAGTTACACAATCATCGCCAAACACATACAAATAGGGTGAGTTCAAATATATAATGGAATGTAATATAACAATAAGTTTAAACTTAAACCCCCGCCTCTTTTGAGACTAAAACCCTCAGACCCAAACATTCACATCTTCACTATATGTCTCCTGATTCTACACCCTTTGATGATTACATTAGGCGATACTTGCTGCCACGAATATCCACTCGCCCATCCGTCTACAGGCCACCACCATATAGACCACACACTCTCTAGAGTCTTTGTTTGACCGTCTCCCGCTTGGTGAGACCACCCTCACCGTCAGGCGCCATTCATTCCTAGTGGCCTTTATCTTGGCTGTTATCACCTGGCAAAACCCTCACCTCTGCCTGACACCGTGCATTCCAGAACTTCCCTGGTTTCTCCCTATCACTTGGTGGCTCACCTCGTGCCGCCAAGCGCCATTCCAGTAACATCACTGCTACTAATTTTTTGTGCTTTAGGACTGGTTCTGAGAACCTAATCACCCCACAGATAGTCCCAAAATATCTCAAATGCATACAATATTATCATTGCAATACCAAATCATACATCAATACCTCATTGTGATATCCACATACATTCTAAATCAATATCATATAACCTACCTTTCTAACTAATTAATAGGCCTGCTCTTGGAACACAAATCAGAACACCTAACTATGCATTTAGCTCCTGCCACATATGGAAACGAACAACATCAAGTCTCATCTAGTATTCCTTTGCCTAATCCAACAACCATCATGCTAGGTAACCATTATTACCAGAAATGTAATCTTGCATGGACATGCCATTCACCTCACAACAAAATTTACAATTATTAGTTTGAACCCAATCTCTCACTCCAATTCACTACCTTAATATCCTTTAAGACCATTTCCACATTAATATTCAGTCTGAAGACTTTAAACTCTAAACTCAGAAGCTTCATCTCATAACAACACAAAACCAACTCTTAAGAGTGTTGGTTTCTAAGTGTCGCTTGGTGGCATGCTGTAAGACCCGAGAAATTTAAATAATTAAATAAATAATTATTTAATAAATGCGGGTAGTGGAAACCTTTATGACATTTAATGTTAGGGTTTATGACATGGAATAGTACTAGCTCAATTGGTTGAGAGTACTTGGTTGTTATAAAAGGACTTGGGTTTGAGTCTTGTGTATGCCAATTGTGTGTTATTTTAATTGTTTATTATTTTTATTAATAATCTATTTGATCATGATGAGTGATAACATAATCCTAGATGTATAAGGAATTATCACGAAAGATGAATTCGTTGAGTTTATTGTGCATTTTCTTTGAGATTGGATGGTTGAGTGCTCGGACCTTGGGTGACATTAATTAAGCTTTTCTTTTTGCCTAAAGTATTTTTGGCATGGATGGAAAGGGTAAAAAAACCCTAGCCATTGTAGAGGGCAATTGGAAGGACTAAGTAAACTAGCTGTTAATGGCATTTGATGGCCATTAATGCCTCTTTAATCTAATTTTTGTTTTTATGATCAATTAAGCCTCTTTAATCTCATTTTCGTTTTTATGAGAAATTAAGCATAATTAAGTGAGCTTAAGGTGGAAAAAGGAGAGGTAGTGAGAGAGCAAGTGATGGACTGATTTTGGCAGCGTGGAAAGTGTGTTCTGGACTAAGTAGAGAGAGTATAAAGAGCTTAGAGAGAACTTGGAGAGGAGACAAGGGCTGAACAATCGTGGGCAAGAAGATTTTAAGCAATTTCAAATTTCAGCAAGGATTACCAAGTTAGGGGAATTGGTTTATGTGAATTTAATTTGTGTTGTGGTTTTTGCATGATGTTTGTATATCTAGAGGATTGCATTCTACTTGTTTTGTTTATTTTTGTGTTTATTGGAAAATTTCAAGAAACTACCTGGTGGCCTTGAAGGTCCGCCAGGCGACTCATGAATGTGATTGCAGTTTATAGGTTTCTGCCAAAAACTGCCTGGCAGCACGCAAGGCCGGCCAGGCGACACAACCCTTCTCAACCAGTTTTGTGGGTTGTTGTATGACCCGCTTGATGGCAATGAACACCCGTCAGGTGACGCGAGCAAGATTGGCCCGAGTTTAGTGTTTTGAGGTTTCTGGTTGATTCTGATGGGGGAAAGGTAATTATAGGAGTTTTATTAATGGATGTATGCCATGAATTTATGATTCTTGTTGTGCTTTTGATGGTTGGGTGATATCAAGGATATTTGGGTTCACTAAGGTGGAAAAAAATCACTAAATCTGGAACTATGTTATTATGACAATGGAGTGATAATGTAATAGTGAAATTGAACTTATGTGTAGGCTGGAAAATGAATTTGAGTGGTCTATTGAAGGAGAATTGGTAGCAGGAAAGGAATTGGGGATTTTACGGTTCGAAACAGGTAGGAAGAAACTAGGTATTTCCTAGAATCTGATGTGCCGCCAGGCAACAACGAGGGTAGTGGCAATGGTAGAGAGTGTGTTCAATGTGAGGGATGTTGTGATTGGGGATTCTATGAGTGGCTGCTTAATTTTATTTAAGAATGATGGAATAATAAGCAAGGAGGCAAAAGAGGTAGGAAAATACATGGAACGAGATGGTTGAGAATGTGAATCTTGGTGGGTTGAGTTTAGGTAGAGGGGAGATATTATATTGTGGCTATAGTTTGTGGACTAGTGGTATTGTATGAATTATAATCTGTGTAGTAATTGATATATAGTTACTCATAGGCATGGGATTTATGCCTAGAGAGAATACTAAGGTATGGTTTAACACATAAATCAAGAATTAATGGAATTATAGTAAAATTGGAGTAATTGTTGAAATCAGAAATAGGTGGTGTGACTGTTATAAGGTAATCAGAATCAAAGGTGATGCTTAACTTAGCTCCTACATTGGCATAATTTAGGCATGTGAAGATGTTGGGTTATGATCCATTATAAGGCTAAGGCAGATTCTAGGTTAACATTATAAATTCAGGATTTATAGGGTGCAGGATATTGTGCATTAAGTTGTGGTGATATTAGGTGCTGGAATCTGAGATATATTAGGTAAACTAGTAAAATTCGTTACTGGTGTAGCGTCTGGCAGTGGACATGGAACCGCCAGGCGATAGCTACAAAATCAGAGGGGACCAGGAGCGCTTAGCACTTGGCGATGTGGATGTCTTGTTAGGCGAAAGTTGTGCAAACAATGGCACTAGAGAGTGTGGAGCCTGGCGGTGAGGGTCGTCCTGCTAAGCAATACCTGCAGAGACAATGTACTTTGAGGCACTCGGTGCCTGACAGCAGAAGGGTTCCATCAGACGGTTTGGAATTGGTTTTCGCTTGGCAATTCTGAGTAGTGCCAGGCGATAATGCAGCAAGATGTGTGTATGTGTTGTATGTGTGTGGTCTACAAGGCTTTGGATGATACCTCCAAGATGGACTTGTTGTGGAATTCCTTGAGTTGTTGCTCGAAATGGTATCCCTTGAGTTGTGGCTCGGGATAAAAGGTAAACACGTGGCATTCCTTGAGTTGTGGCTCAGAATGACATCTCTTAAGTTGTGGCTCGGAATGGCGGATGAACACCAGCATTCCTTGAGTTGTGGCTCGGATTGACAAGTGTTACCGGTGTGAGTGTGTGAGTTGTGGCTCATACAGAAGGTCTCCACTTGATTGAGCAATCACTAGTTGTGGCTAGTGATGTGTTAATCTTGTGTTGAGAGTACGAACTAGGGTTCGTATTGGGAATTCCACCTAGCGTTACGAAGTGTAGTCCGTAACATGTTTTCCTGCACGTGTTCTACAAGTTGTGGCTTGTAGGTGGAGGCAACATAGGGTATCTCGAGGTTATCATATAAAGATGTAGAACGTGAATAAACATAGTGGTGACCATGGTTTGTGGAATCAGAGGATGGAGTTCTCTGATGATTGTGTGTAGTGTTGAATTATGATGTTTGCATATATATTGTTTACGTGTTAGCTCACCCTATCTTCTTGTGTTTGGTGATGATCGTGTAATGTGTTACACGAGAGCATATGATGTTATAGGTGGTTCTGGTGAGACTTAGAGCTGGAAAGGGCCTAGCTTGGGAATGTTTTCTAGAGTCTTAACATTATTTTCTTTTATGGATTTTGTAAACAATGTTTTACTAATTTATGAACTTGGATTAGTATTTGAACTTTTATGAGTATTATCATGAGGTGATAATTAATGTTTTAAAATTTTCATGTGTTTTGGGAATGACAATATAATAAATGATGTTTTTTTTTCATTTTCTTTTTTTTTTATTTATAAAAAATAGTATTATCCGATCGAGATGTTACACATGCCATGCGCCACCTAGCAGTGCATCAGTTCTTGGAAAAATAATAGGTCCTTCTACACCTGCGAAATACCATGTTTTCCCCAAACCCATTTTATTCGTCCAGTTTCTTAGACCCTTGTTCCCTCATGTCTCTGGTTACCCTCAGATTCCATTAAAACCCTCAATCTCAAATTATCATCGTTAATTACATAGCATGTATTCTCTGAAACTCAAATCCCCAATTTCCTTCCCAACCTTAATTCACAATCATATGCATGTATCAATTCATCAAATTCAGGCATATAAACACTCATTATGCATAACAAAGCATTCTCAAGCAATCCTTGATAATATAACCAATAAAAAGCCCAAAACCCCAAATCAGTCAGGCGATTTCTGGAAAAAATCCAGAAATTAGGTCAGCGATGTATGAGCTACCTGGCGGGCGGGCTATGAACACCACCAGGCGGTTTCTTGGAAAACACCCAGAATACGCGAAAATAGTGGAAAACAAAGCATAAATGAGTAAAATAGAAGGACTATAATGCACTAGCCAAGATTTGAACTCACAACAACCACTCAACTACCAACCAAATGCACAACCAATCGACCAATTCGTATTGCATGATACTTCATACTCAACTATGTTTATATTATCATGCCTCATGGTTAAGCATCCTTGCAAAATAAAAAAAAAAATTACACAATAATGGCATACACAAGACTTAAACCCAAGTCCTCTCAACACAACTAAATACTCTCAACTACTTGAGCTAGTACTATTTTTTGTCTTCTCTCTCTACATCAATTAACTTAGGGATTTCCGCTCTCGCATTAATTAAAAAAATATTTATTTATTTATTTAATTTTCTCGAGTCTTACATAAATAATTAAGTTTGTTTTTCATAATAGATATTCTTATGGATGTTTGATGAATTGGAAGTATGTTTATGTTTCAATGTGAGAAGAAATTATTATGCAATTGTTTAGGAATCAAAGATTTATACGAGAAACAAAAAGATATGGGAAAGTCAATAATACTTGAGTTTGCATCATCAATGGATTGTTTAATATTGACAATCTCATGATGGAAATCTCTTAAGAAATCGGGAATTCTAGGTATTCTACTGGATCTTCTCACATTATGAATATCATTAAGAGCTTCATTTTTAGTAGTATAATAGTGTTATGTTTGTGTTGTTGTATTGGTGTAGAGGTTGAAAGAGGAAATTAAGATCTTCTTCTTATGAAACAACTTTAATATGGAAATTATTTGAATCAATATAAAGAAAATTTTGTTATCATTTATTATAAAGATTTATTTGTTAGTTATGTTGAAGAGACGTATCTTTTAGTACCAATTTTGTATTCAATAAAGATGTACTTTTGGATCCTTGGATCAAGACTTGTTTGTTATTTTCAATACTAAGAGAGTCAAACACACTTTTAAATCATGCAAAGTAAGGATTTGATTATATAGAAGTTCAAAATGTGAGTTATTGCTTAAAAATAAAAGGAGTTGGTAATTTATATATTAGATGAGTCAGAGGTTGCTGAAGTTGTTATTTCCTTATGCTAACCATATTCTTGAACATCTTTTTTTTTTTGAACATTTCTTCATGAAAAAAATAAAACAATAGTAGATTAATCTTAGTCAATGATCATCATTAACCGGATAGATCATAACAAAACTCTAAATTGGTTTGTTATTATCAAATCAAGAAGTTCAAACATAAAAAAGTATAAGAACACTAGATGATCTAGTGTAATAAGAACAATACCATATATATATATATATATATCATAACATACTCATCTAATATTAACTTAGAAATAAAAATGACATAATTATCTCAACATTACTAGTTATTTATAAGCTTAAAATTTAAAGGCTTAAATAGCCATTTGGTCCTAGTTTTGGTCGACTTTTTTCACTTTGGTCCTACTTTTGAAAATGTTTTCAATTTGGTCCTACCTTTCGTAATTTTTTTTCAATCAACTCCTTTTCGTTAACTTCGTCTAAATCGTTAACGGAACAGTGGCCAGCGTGGTGATTTTGTGTGACGTGGATATTGTTCAGTGACATGTCTGTTTGCACTGTCATACCCCAGATTTTAAATTGAAATTTAGGGTTTGTGTTCATTGTGGTTGTCTTCCATTAAAGTCCAGCTGAAAAGAAATGTCTCGTGGGGCATCTCCATCTTCTTGCAATAACTGGGTTCACCGAACTTGCAATTCCTGCCATGGTGGTTCTAGGGTTTCAGGCTCACCCCCAATTTGCGATTACAGAGACATTGCAGTGGTGCGCAGAACTAGAACTACAAAGAACTTGGGTAAACAATTTTGGGGTTGTGCGAACTTTAAGGTTTGTTTCCCAGTGTTCGACTTTCGGTGTTTCTTTCACTTTCATCTTCATGTTTTTTTTGTGTTGCAGAGATGAGGTGAAGATGTGTTGGGATGCAACTTTTTCAAGTGGTGTTATGAAGAGGGTGCTGATGAGCGAGATGCCATTATCACTAGGCAAAGGTAGAAGATCGCTTATATTGAAAATTCATTGAGTGTGTAGAAGAAACGGATGCAACGATCATTAGTTGTGATAGTTGTTCTTATTGTAATGAATGTAGTGATTTCTATGGGTTGTAATTGCCATTGGCTATCTTGAATAATTACATGAATAAATGAATGATATTCCTTTATCTTTAATTACATATTCTCAGTTGTTTAAAATTGTTTGTTATTTTTTGTGTAATTTTAATGAAATGAAGAACGAACAATTTGAAAATGAAGAAGGCAGATAAAATTCTGAAAAGTGCAAAGTTGATGCATTACTAATTAAGGCTTTTAAGCCTTCCATCAAAATATAAGTGATCAAAATCCAGAAATTCTTAAAGTAAATCCTGATTTCCCAATTATCACATTCATAATACATAACAAAATATTCCCCTCCCCCAAAATACATTCAGTAATCTCATGATGGACGTGGTGGCCTTCTTATTTGCATTTTTGGCCTCATCTTTCTGATTCCATGAGTTGGTTGGTTGGGTTGTTGTACTGCAGTGTTGGGTGGTGGTCCTGTTGTTGGTGGGGTTGGTGTTGCAGGTGGAGTGGGTGTTGCAAGTGGAGTGGGTGTTGCAAGTGGAGTGGGTGTTGCAGGTGGTTGACTTGGTGGTGGTTCACTTGGTGTGGGTTGAGTTGGTTGTGGTCCTGCAGCTTCAGTGGGACGTTCTTCACAGCCATGGACAGGAAGTGTTGGACAATTGTTCCTCTTGTGCCCAAGTGCGCGACAAACTGAACATCTCTTTCTATGACCACCTGGCCTCATTTGGGTGTTATCTTTTCTAAGTTCCCAAGCTTCTAGCCTTCTCTTCTTCTTTGGTCTCCTTGACAACCTTCTTTTAAGTGGTGGTAGAACATTAGGGAAGGGAGTTGTTTCCCAGAAAAGGTGACCATTGGCAGGAAGAACTATGGAGTTGTATATCTCTTCATATGTTGTACGTCTGAACCAATGTGGAATGTAATCTTCTGCCTTTAAGTTGAGGAAGTTCAGTACAGCAATTGCATGGCAGCATGGGATCCCACTAATAAGCCATTTCCTACAACTGCATTCCTGGCTTTCTATGTTGACAGTGAACTTGTCTCCAATTAATGAAACATGTCTAACTTCAAACAACTTCTGACCTGACCAACTGCACGAGGACCAAATTGAAAAGTTATAAACCTAAACTAGGACCAAATTGAAAAGTTATAAACCTAAACTATGACCAAATTGAAAAGTCATAAACCTAAACTAGGACTAGAATGAAAAAACTTAAGTAATAGTAGGACCACATGTGTGTACCTTGGTATCCAATACTTAGTTTTTTCAGATTCTTTTGACAATCTGGTTTATATCTTAGGGTAGATATCACCCTCGTACTTTTGCACCTTGGATCTGTTCTTGGACCACTTCTTCATAATATATAAAAGGATCTCTTCCAGCATTGAGATGATTGGCTTGGACCTTGCATCCACAATAACACTGTTGAAGGCTTCACTCATGTTGTTTACCAACGTGTCACATTTGGCTTGCATGGTAAACCTAGACCTGGACCAATATTTGGAGAAACAAATTTGTTAATCTTTTGTTAATCTGGAGAAACCAATATTTGGACCAATCATAACAGAATCAGTGATATGGATGACTAACCTTGGTGGAATTGCTATTAGGTATTTAAAGGCCTCCTCGTTCACTTCTTTAATATTATGCATTTCTCTTTCCCATGCTCTTGGGTGTGTGCTGGTTGCAGCCTTCCACATCAAGGTTTTTAGTTGCTTGCTTCCAAATTTTTTTCTGAAATTGTTGTATAGATGGCGCATACAAAATCTTTGCTTAGCACTAGGCAATAGCTCTTATATGGCAGGAAGCAACTCCATGTGTCTTTGTTCTCAACTTTAACTACTGTGTAGGCTATAGGAAGCATCTAGTCATTTGCGTCACGACCTAATGTAGTTAGTAGCTCACCCCCATATTGTCCTTTCAAAAAACAACTATCAAGGCCTATGATGGGTCGACAACTTACAAAACTGTCATTGCATGCCTTTAGACAAGTGTAAATTCGCATGAAAATCTTCTCATCATTAACATCTTCCACTTTAACTTTAATTGTGGATCCAAGATTTGATCTAATTATCTCATGAGCATAATCATAAATCCTTCTATACAGATCTTTAAAAGATCCTTCAACCACCTTTGCTGCTAGTTGCTTTGCCCTATGGCCATTGAAACTGACACCTTTGTATTCCATTTCCTTGCAGCTTTATTATGTATATCAACCAGCTTCAAATTAGGATTTTATATTAATGTGTTGTCTAAGGTTTTACTCAACCATTTTGAATTCATCAAATTTATACTAAATTCTCTACTGCACCTACGACGGTCTTGAACTTTTCTCAGCTGCCATGTTTGACATGAAACCAGAAATCCACAATAAAGGGACCAATCACACTTCCCTTGAGCCCCTAAACATCTCACCCGCACTTTTTCCTTGTCATTTTTGTCAAACTTCAAGTTCCTCCCAGCATGAACAACATACGTTCTTACACCATCAACAAACTGTTTCTTGTCCACGAAGGTTGTCCCCACCTCCCATCTGTAATCAGCCATTGACTTGGGTTTCTTAAATGTACCAAAATAACCACTAATCCCACCATGTTCTGTCTCATTAGCACTGCCCTCAATGCTAAACAACTCTTCTGACTCCCAACTATTATCAAACAGTCCTCTATCTCTACTATCATTAACCATTTCATCATTCTCATCACTATCTTCACTATCATGGTTTTGTGAACTTGGACAAACTTCACCTGACCCCAAACCTTCATTAGATTTTCCTTGACCATAATCAACATCTATTTCTACATCAATTACGCCTTCAGTCCCTCCATTACCACAACCTCAGTCCTCTCCATCACTATCTCCTAAACAATCTGCATCAGAATCAATCCAACTATCAACCTCAACCCTTTCATCATCACCTTCAGCAATATTATCCAGCCCTTTATCAGCTTCTACATTACCCACATCCTCAACTCCCACTTCTTCTTCACCTGTACCCACATTCTCAACTCCCACTTCTTCTTCACTTGTACCCACATTCTGAACTCCCACTTCTTCTTCCAAATGCCCAATACCTTCACCCACAACATCATCAGCTACAATTTCAGGAGCAGAAGAAGCACACCTTCTTAAACTGTCAACCACTTCACCTTCGTCTGAACCAATTTCAGTCTCTTGGTTAATTACATCTTCAAGTGGAGTAGACCTTACATCTTCAGGTAGAGTAGACCTTACTACAATCTCAGTTCCTAGTACCTCAAATTCACTAACAGCATGACTGCTTTCACCACTCTCGAAAGGTCTCGCAGCATCTCCTTCAAGTTCCACTATATTATCCTCTACTTGGACTTCATCAACTCCATGCACAACAAACATGTGCACTTCACCATAATGCCTTGCGATATGAAGCATATTAAGTGCACTCCTGTTATCATCCAAGGGGTGCAACAACATCTCAACATAATAGCACAACCCCTTTATGCTATGATAGCCCATTTCCTTAAGAGACCCCAATATTTCGAAATAACTCCATCGGTCAGGATCGCGTGACCAATGAGTAGTTTCTCCACCAACATACTTACACCACTCATTTTCGGCAAAGTGACCACGGTGGTGGACCACAACCTCAAACCTTTCATCAGACATTAGAAACACAAAAAAAAAAAACAGAAAAAAATCTACAAATTGTAAACGATGTTTAAATGGGGAATAAATACTACATCTACAACTGACAACCAACCATGAAACCCATCCCACCACAGATAGTGACAACACAAACAATTAAAAATGGTGGGTCACCAGCGAAAACAATAAACAATGCACCACTGAAAAAGCAACTACAATTTAAAATATTCCATGGAATGCATAAACAAAACCCCAATCATTAACACTAAACCCAATCAATACTAAACAAAAATAAAACCCTAAAGCAAGACATACCTCCGCGATGAACACCTTTTTTCCCTCCGCAACGATTCTACAAAGATGAGCGTAAACCTTGGATATCAGAAATTGATCTCAAAGGCGCAATTCCAGAATTTCACAAAGCGACAAAAAAATCCCCAATTCGACCCCCAAATCCCCAATTCGACATAAACAACCGTAAACCCAATTTAATTCAACTTAAACCCTAAAATGAATCTGCAATTACAATTAAATGGTTAGCACAGTAACATAACACACATGTCACTGAACAGTGTCCACGTCACACAAAATCACCACGTTGGCCACTGTTCCATTAACGATTTAGACAGAGTTAACGAAAAAGAGTTGATTGAAAAAAAATTACGAAAGGTAAGACCAAATTGAAAACATTTTCAAACGTAGGACCAAAGTGAAAAAAGTCGATCAAAACTAGGACCAAATGACTATTTAAGCCAAATTTAAATTTATAATAATATTATCTTCATCAAATTGATTTTATACATTTTGAACTTTGAAAATTATATCAAATCCAAAATCAATATCAAAAATATATATATTTTTATCTAGGTTAAAATCACATCCGATCATATATATATATATATATATATATATATATATATATATATATATATATAAATATATATATATATATATAAAAATATATTAAATATATAATAAATAT
>Ga0214544_1005513_pt1 | contig 24422 bp, 18 predicted proteins | sample CNSS3metaG_FD_160074 | JGI IMG/M metagenome (GOLD analysis project Ga0214544, IMG submission 160074) | Root nodule microbial communities from cowpea collected in UCLA plant growth center, Los Angeles, California, USA - CNSS3 | ecosystem: Host-associated > Plants > Roots > Nodule | place: USA... | reverse complement strand
TTGGAGAAGTGTATTTGTAGTTGAGAGTAGTTGTATTGGATGTTGTGTTAGTTGTTCTTGATGTTACAAAATGGTAGGATACATGGGTATTTATAGTCCCATAGATTATTCTAGAAACTCCTAGCTATAACTAATGCAAATACTTCTAGATTTTTCTACATATTTGAATGTTCTTGATTTTTCTTTCTATCCTAGGCTTTTCTCCAATACTCTAGAAGTTTCTTTACATTTCAATAACTCTATGTTATATTTTTTTAGATTCTTCTAGAATTTGCATTATACTTTAATATGAACAACCACTCGAGTTTCACTAGAAAACGCCATCAGCCTCGTTAGAAGTGTAGTTCGGAGTCACCAGATGAAGCAGAGCGAATGCACCATCATCCATTAACGAACAGCACTGCAACAACGTCCTTGCACCTGTGGCAGCAACTAGATAGAAGGGAAACCCTAATTTTGGGAGAGAGAGAAGGAAATGCCACATGTCATCCTGTCAATGGACAATCAAATGGTCAACTAGTCAAACTTTGGTCAAATGGTCAACTAGTTAAACTTTGGTCAAATGTTCAAATCTGGTCAAAGACTGGTCAAGCGAGAGGGCTTTAGGTGCAAATATTCATCTTTTTGGATTTCCTAGCAAATTTGGACGGTAGGATTGAAAAGGGTTTTTTTATAAAATTAATGCAAATATTATTTGGTGATAATTTATGAGATATCTTTAAATAATTAATTAATTTAATTATATCATAAATTATTAACCAATTATATATGCCAAATGCTTTAAAAGATATTTGAGAGGTTTTAATAATCGAAAAGCCTAGTCCAAGTCATGTATAAAGAGACCCAAGGGAATAGGAAACAAGCTCGGGACTTTTGCATTCTATGGATTGCTAAACTTCTTGAGTTTTTACCAATAATTGAGACTTTATTTTGATTAAAGGTATTTACTCTAACTAAAATTAATTGAGACTTTACTTTGATTAATTAAGCTTTTTATTTGTTGAGGAGATAAAAGAATAAACATGATTAGGCATAATAAAATTTGATTGAGATTGTACTTTAGTTGAATTTACTATGGATAATCTAAAAGTTCTCACTTTTAATTGAAATTGTACTTTGGTTAAAAGTGAGAACGCCAACAAATTAATTGAGACTTTATATTGATTATTTTGCAAATCTACAACAATAATTAATTGAACAATAACCTTTAGATAATCGATGATGAATCTATTTTGAAAAAGCAATGGAATTAATTTATTTTCTTTACTATTATTTTTATCTTTTCTATTTCTTTCTTGTTTATCTTAATCCTCCTATATTTTTATTATTGTATTTGACTAACTCTTTTGTATAGATTTTATAAGAACTAATTTGTTAAAAAACAATCCCGTGTTCGTTGGGAGACGACTTAGGGCTAACTTTACCCTTTCTATTTCCTTAACTACTATCTTAGCAATACTGAATTTGCTATAATTTAGTAGTATTAATTTGATCATGTGAACGATAACGTTATCAAATTTGAAAATTGGATGAGAACTAAGTTGTTAAATAATTAATTAAATATTTTTAATTAATTATCTTTGATATATCTCATATTATCAACAGAGTAAATCTTCCAAATATTTTAGAAACTGATAAAATCTCTTAATTATTTGAAAAATATTATATAAAAAGATAAAAGATTTCAGTAATTGAAAATATAAGATCCAAGTCCAATCAAGGCCTATATAAAGATACCAAGAGGGAAGCAGGAAGGACAAGCTTGGGACTTCGAAATTTAGGAACCCTTTAGGGGGGCCTAATTTCATCCTCCATCTCTGCTTTCTTCTTCTATTTTTATTTTATTGTATTTAATAGAGTTCTAAACTTCTTGGGTTGATTCCATCGTAATTTCATTATGGATTCTGAGGTTAGAATGAAATAATTTCTTTGTTCTTTTTATTATTGTTGAGGTTTTATTTCATCTATGTATTTTATCTTTGAATCATGTGAAAAATAACAATTTTTACATCATAGCTAATTAGTAAGATTTTTTAATCTATATGCATATCAATCATATGAGTTCAAAGGTTTTTAATTTTAATTGAGAATGTCCTTTGATTAAATTTAGAAACTTTCATGTGATTGAATGGGTTTTTGCAAATGATTGAGATGTACTTTGATTAGAGGTGAAAACTTTAACTAGAATTAATCAAAAATGTACTTTGGTTAATTAGCTTTTTGCATGATTTTAGAGGTAAAAGAATGAACATGATTAAAGATAATAATATTTAATTGAGAATGTGCTTTGGTTAAATTTACTATGATTTTCTTGCTTTTGATTGAGAATTTACTTTGGTTAATTTGCAAAACTACAACAATAATTAATTGAGCAATAATCTTTAAATAATCGATGCCTTCTGACAGTTAGGGTTTGTCTGTTCCTACACATTCCTGCAAAAAAAAAAAAAATTGGCAAAAAGGAAGCTTATTTCGTACAAGCTAAGATTCAAACACACAACCCTCCAATCCTCAAAGCAAGTGCACAATCAAATCAACGAATTCATGTTTCGTGATAATTCCTATACATCTAGAATTATATTATCACACATCAAGATCAAGTATATTACGATTAAAAATAATAAACAATTACAATAACACACAATTGACATACACAAGACTCGAACCCAAATCCTTCGGAACTCATCCCTTAGAATACTTGAGATTGGACTTGGGGTGGTCGAAGATCGGTCTATAAGTGATGTCGTTGTAGGCAGGGGCGGAACTATGCTTTGACCGAGGGGAGCCACGGCTCCCCCAATATATTTTTTTGGAATTTATTTTATATATATATATATATATATATATATATATATTTTAATTATATTTATATATTTTTTTATATTAAATTTATATTATGAAAATTATAATAAAGGATAAAATAAAATATTTAATGGAAATATTGATTTATAAAAGAGATTAAGATTTTTTTTGGCTATAAGATTTTTTTACCGTGTAAATTATCGTGAAAGTGTGTGAAGAGAAATAAATACAACGACATAGATTTATGATTCTTTTTAGGATGTTCCTCCAAATTAAGTTTATCACAAATTAGTATAAACCTAATTATGATTTTAAAGATTCTTTTATAAAATTAGTATGAACCCTAATTATACTTTTTTCCAAATTATTATAAATGAAATTTAGGGATTTTGTGTTTTCTGCTGTCTATGGTAAATTTTTTTTAAAGTTTTGGATTTATACCGTGTTGCTTATTTAATTAAAGTGGTATGAGTTTTGTTATGTCTTGCATTGTGATAATTGCGATTTCTGAATATAAATTTTATCTTTTTCTAAATAGGTGAGATGTGATAAATTTATATTAGAAAAATTATGATAAATAGTAAAAAAATTGATTCTTTATTTAAAGAAGGTTTGTCATAAAGATGAAAAAAATGCATATATGTTAACTAAACTTTTCATGAGAAATTTCATGAGAACCAAGAATTCAAGACAATGAAAATCAAATCTCTAAAATTCCTAGAGTTATATATATATATATATATATATATATATATATATATATATAATGAATTTAAAAATTCATTAGAACGCGATCCGGAAAAAGCGTCTTCAAATTTGACAATACCCACGGATCAAATTGATGAGGTGCAAAGGACTGATCTAAAATGATATTCATGGTTTGGTATCATGATATAATAACATGATATAATAGCGAATAATAATCATATATATTTGAATTCTATTATTATGTGTGTTTGTTTTAAGAAGAGGAAATGAGAAGAAAAAATGAAAAACTTTTTTTTTCTAACTAAAAGAAAATTATATATAACAAATTTAATTTGGCACCCCTAACTTTTTTCTTCAAGTTCCGCCACTGGTTGTAGGGGCCATGACGCAGACCACACATTTATGAAACTGCCACGTAATCCAATATTTGTGCTTCCACTTAAAAGGCTGAGAGTTAAAGGACATATTTTACCAGTCAGTGTATAAGGAACATTGACCAATAGGAAAAGGGACAAAATTTCATTACGTGAAATCAGACACAATAAATGTTATTGACCATACTCTCTTGAGAGCTTACGTAGGAATACTTTGGCGTCTATCGTGGGGCTCGATAGAATGGTTCCTTGCGTCGACAAGGAAGTTGATTAAAGAGGCAGGTGAGATAATAAAGGAAGATGAGGGATAACTGACGGTTGAGTTAGGTGATGCAGGAAGTGGGAGTAGCACCGAAACAGCGAGCAAAGGCAGCCATGAGAGCTTAGAAGGTGCTGACGAGGCAAAGTAAGGAGGTGCAAAGGACTTTGTAGAGGAGCGTGGTGCTAGAGGACCCCACTACGACGGGGAATCAGGATTTCCAACCATTTCCCAAGAAGGTTATGGTGGCAACCATACATGCATATTGCATGATACCCAAAATAGACGTGTTCACCAGGATACAAGATCTAGTCACCCATGTGGAGATATTCCGAGCTCAAATGATGATAAGTGGACACTTAGATGAAGTTTGATGTAAGATTTTTGTTGGAACATTGGTAGGCAACACTCTAGATTGGTTTAGCCGTATGCTAGTCTACTCTATAAATGGGTTTGAAGAGTTTGTTAGCCTTTTTACCGCTTAGTACTCACCCAACAAACCAAAGGCATTAAAGTTGAGTGAAATTTTTTATGTGCAGTAGAACTAGTTAGAAACACTGAAAGACTATGTGAAGAGGTTCATGGAGGTTACGGTTTTGGTGTCGCGGCTAGATGAAGACATGTTTGTGGATGCCTTCATAAAAGGTTAAGAGTAGGGCTCTTGTGTGAGTCGTTGATTTTAGTGACCTCCAAGGAGCATGAGGGAAGTTCGGACGAGAGCAGTGTCACATATCAAGGCGGAAGAGGTTATGTTTCGCAAAAAGATGAAGGAGGGATGAGTTGTTGCACAAAAGCTTCAGAGGAAAGACACCAGGTAGGGGTAGAATGAGTGGAATCAGTGGTGGAAAGGCTGATACTTCAGTCAACATCGCCCTCATGCCGGTGCGGTGCCTACAATCCGAGAGGGGCTCAGCCCCCATAGAATGATCCCATAGGAGACCATACTCCTCTCAACAATTCAAAGTCAAGACTCCTATAAAAAGTACATGCGATTGACCTTCTCTCATACCCAAAGAGAACCGACCATATAAATTGTATAAGCTATGTTTTCGAGAGGAGAGGCACGATTATGAGTTTTTGAGCACGAAAAATTGTTATTCATCATTGAAAAATTCTCTCTCTCTCTCTCTGCATTTTACAGTTGCAAGATAAAGATGGAAGATCTTGGTTGATATTGGAGGCATTTTGGCTTGGGATTAGCTTCAAGAACTCGTGTATGGTTGGCTAGAGAGAGATGCCATCAGATTTTGTTGTTCTTGTGCCTCTAATTGTTTACCTTGTGTGATTCCAAATCTATGAGTGTCATTCTTGCAAGGTTTTAGGCTAGATTTTTGTGTGAGTCAAAAATCTTGTTGTGTTTCTTTGTTCAAAAATGTAATCTTGGTGTGTGATTTTTAAAACTTTTGAATATAGTGGAAACCAAGCTCAGGTTATCTTAGTAAACAAGATGTAGATCTGTGATTGAGTGAACTAGTATAAAAATAATTGTGTCATTCTCTTTCCTTCATCTCACTCACTTAAGTCACTTTAAAATCTCAAGAAAATCAAGTAAATCATTCTTTGTTGTGTATAATTGTGTTTCTGCGTAATATGATAGTGCATACCTATTAGAAATATTGTTTGGAACAAGTCTTGTGTATAAAAGTTTGTTGTTTGAGTTAAATCTATGAATTCTACATTCTGCATAATTTCCCAGGATTTTAGCCGATTAATTTGAATTTTTAATCAACTGATTCATAGGCTCAAGAACAAATTAATCTGCTATTTTATTTTTTGACCAATTGAAAGTGTACTGTTATGCAGCTTTTGCATTCAAATTTTGTGCTCTATTTGATTCAATCAAAAGGGGGTTTAAGGTTTCGAAAAAGTTTTAAATAGTCATTTCAACCCCCATTCTTAGCTTAAATCACCATTTCAATCTAATAGGTTTTGTAGGGGACTCTGTGGAAGTGTGGATAACATGAGGGGACGAATGATGTGGAGAGAGCAATGAAGCATGCCTTGTTACACGAGTATGAGCTTTTCAAGATGCAACAAGGAAAGTCCATAGCTAAAGTACAAAAGAGGTTCATTTACATTGTCAACCACATCACGAGTTTAGGCAAAGAATTTGACAAAGAGGAGCTAAACATCAAGGTGCTAAAGTGCATTGATAGAAATTGGCAACCAATGGTGACTGCCATCTCAAAATCAAAGGATTTGTCCATCATCACTACAGCTACACTATTTGGAAAGCTAAGGGAGCATGAAATTGAGATACAAAGGCTAATTAGCTTGAATCAAGTGAGAAAAAGGTGAAAACCATAGCCTTGAAGGCTAGCTCCAAAAGAAGTGATGAAACCGAGAAAGAGGTGGCTAAATCATGTGATAATGAGAACTTGAATCTACAATCAAGAGATTTGGAAGTATCTCAAGAGAAAAGGCAACAAACATAATCAAAGGAGGTACATTTCTAAACGAAATTATTCAAGTAATACTTCAAATTTCTCATGTTATAATTGTGGAAAATAAGGACATGTCAAGATTGAATGTCCTAACATTAACAAAGAGAAGGAGACTTTTGGTGGCAGGAAAAAGGAGAAAAAGGCCAAGGAAAGACGTGCTTACATAGCTTGGGAGGACAATGATGATTCAACAAGTAGTTCATCTCAAGAAGCAAGTGAGGAAATAAACCTAGTCCTCATGGATGGATATGAATCATCCTCACTAAGCCAAGTGAGTTCCTTGTCATCAAAAGATAAAAATGACCATTATCAATTGTTGCATGACTTTGAAGAGTTGCATAGTGAGGTAACAAAATTATTATCATGAACAATCAGTTAAAAGGATTAAACAGCTAGTTGGAAAATAGAGTTAGTCAACTGGAATCAGAAACAACTGATTTAAAAATTGATTTCGAACATTTAGAAATGATTTACAGTAATTCAATAAATTGTTCTGAAAAGTAGTTGGCTACAAAATCTTGTGAAAACTGCACTGTTTTGAAAAATCAATTGAAATATCTTTAGAAAACCTATGCAAAGTTCACAAGAGGAAAAACAAACCTAGAAACTATTTTTGGCTCTTAAAATTGTATTAACTAGACTTGGTTATAATCCTATCTTTGAAAAGAAATCCAAGAAGTTCTCTAGTTTCTTTTATAAAAGTGACCCAAATGCTATGTCATTCATCTCTTGCAACTATTGTATCAAGAGGGGTCATGCTAATAAGAATTCTTATGCTAGGAAATATGATGTTCTAAGAGGTCTTATGAAATGGATCCCAAAAGGATCTAGAAAGGTATAACCATGTTGAACCCAAACTATCAAAGGGTACCTTGTAATACTATTTTGTTTTGCAGGTTATAAAACATGAAAAGAAAGACCTATGGTACCTAGATAGTGGCTACTCGAGCCATATGACGGGTTACAAGTCCAAGTTTGAAAAGTTGGAGCTAAAGGATAAAGGCTTTGTGACTTATGGTGACAACAACAAAGGAAGGATACGTGGAAGTGGAGTCATAAGCAATGAAGCCTCATTTAACATCCATAATGTGCTTCTAGTTGAAGGGTTAAAGCACAACTTGGTAAGTATAAGTCAACTTTGTGACAAGGGTTATAAAGTAGATACTTGGTTATGGTATAAACGTAACAAAAAGAAGCTTACCCAACCTTTCCTCTCCCTGTTCCAATGTTTTTTTTTTTACCCACATAACATGCCTTAATTTCCACTATATTTTCCTTTTGCTCTAGCCAGGGTTCAAATGCATAACCTCTAAGTTCCAGACCAACCCTCCAACCATATGAAATATCCCATTTTTCTTGTCTACCCAACAAAAAAAGTACAATAATATCATACATTCAATGTCTTCAAGAAACAAATAAGTGACGCCCATAAGCACACATAAGCACTCCCAAAAAATTATAGAACAATATTTAAAATATAATTGCTTTAAATGCACACCATAGGAATCAAACCCTTGACCACTAACCCATGACAAAGCTCTAACCAATTGTGCTACACTTCACTTCTGTTTTCGTCATTACATTTTAATTTAATTAATATTCCTCATGTCCAATTACCACCTCAAAAATATAATTGTTTTTCCTAGGTCTTTAAACATAAAAAGCCCGAACCCCTAAAACCCAAAAACCTTGAAACCCAGCAACCTTGAAATCTAGAAGCCTTGAAACTCAGACACATTCAATATTTAGCAACCAAACTACAGCAAAAGCTACTGGATAAGAAACCTAGAAAACCCAGAAACTCTCATGTGTAAATGAAGACCTAGATATCAATGCCTAACAGTTAAAGCACATTTACACTAAGAAATCCAGACAAACATTAAGACTCAACAATCTCGATGCAACCGAAACCACAAATCTCCATAGGCACACAATAAACAACCACGGCATATTTGGGTCATTTCAAGATGCCACAAGCACAAAGTAATAACATGCGACGAAGTTAAAGGAGTAATTTTTTAACCTATAATGAAGACAATAAGGGAGAACAGGAAGGGGGACCATAGAGTAGGCCTTCCACCAAACGTCACAAGGAAGCAACAACAATAGAAGATAAAGCCTTGTAGTATTGTATATTAAAAGGTTTTTAGAAAACTCAAACAACATGATCCCTGATAGGCCACCTACACCTACCACATCACTACAAGGCTTTCTTTTCTTGTGTTGTCAAATTAGTACGTAGTATATCACATATTGGCAGTTTTTTTTCAAACAAACTTCCTAAATGCCAACTTGGGCCTAGGGGGCAAGTGATGCGTATGTCTCTTTGAGAGCGATTTATACATTTATATATCACCAAGGTTTGAGTCAAAGATGTCTGGCGAGGTTCTCTCCTAATAGGCGTGAAATTTGACATAAAAGCTATCTTAGGCCTATGGGGCTGGTGATCCATATGTCTCTTTGAGAGCGATTTATACATTTATATATCACTAAGGTTTGAGTCAAAGATGTCTAACATGGTTCTCTCATAATATGCTTGACCCTTGGCATAAATACCAACTTAGGCCTAGGGGGCTGGTGATCTATATGTATCCTAGGGGAAATCTATACATTTGTCTATCACCAAGGTTGATTAGATATCGGAAGAGTACCCATCCTTGAAAATACATGAGATTGGACTTCGGGAGGTCGAAGATTGGCCTATAAGTAATGTCATTGTAGGGGCCATGACGCGGGCTATACTTTTGTGAAACTACCATGTCATCTTATATTTGCGCTTCCACTTAAAAGACCGAGAATTGAGGGATGGTTTTTACCATTTAGTGAACCACGTTCCAAAGTGAGGTAATGTGGGTCAAGTGAGCCAACGTGGGACAGCTAGACTAGTCAGTGTATAAGAAACATGATCAACAGGAAAAGTGAAAAAATTTCCATTATGAAAAATCAGATACAATAAATTTTCTTGAACATACCCTCTCGAGAGCTTAAGAGGGAACAATTATCATTAATAAAAAAAAGAACACTAAGACTCCTTAAAATAAACTTTTAAAGGTAAAAGGCTAAATTATAAAAGGCTTCTGTTTAATAAAGTTTAACACACACACTTAGCTATCTTTCTAGGGTTATTTCCTTTGTATTTCTCTGTTATCTCTCTAGATTATCTCACTCATACCTCATATGTTCATCGATCAGTTTCTGTCGTTAGAATCACTACTAAAAAAATGATATTTAGTATGGGTTATTTTGCAGAGGTTATAACATTATGTCCCTCTTCCCTTCCTAAATTAACATGATTTAGGATAGTTTGGTTGGTTGTCTAAAATTATAATAACAGTAGGGGTTTTAACTTTTTTTTTCTTGAATATTTATGACCTACACAAATTCTAATATATTTTTTTTAAGAAACGTGAGTGGCAGGTTAAACTTTTCACTTTCCCACTTCTATTTCATTTTCAACTTTCCCTCTCGCCTTTCCCTCTAAGCATTTTCATCTCACTTTTTGGCTTTCATCTTCAAATTAGCGAGCTCCACAAAGTTTCTTTAACATTCTCATTTGATGTTTATATTTCCTTCTTAGTTCATACCTTTTGTAAACAATAATTAGCTTGTGATTAAACACTTGACTGACTACATGGCATGAGGTACATTTGAATTGTAAGTCGAACAGATAAATGCAGCAAACAATCAATTATATCATGCTCGTTCATAGCATTCAAGTATAGAAGAGGGAACAAAGCAAATGAAACACAATAACATGATCACTCGAATCAAATATGTGTAGTGCTTACCTTAGAGCTTTAACTTTCTTCGTTTGTGCTGGTGCTTGGTGATCTTGATCCTTGTTGCTTTTTTGTTCTCCTTTTCCTTTTTCTCCTCGTCCCCTCGGTAATGAAATTTTTTTTCTTATGAATCTTCCTCTTTTTATTATGTAGTTCTATTTTTTTTGTTCTCTTTTCTCTGCCTCCTCGAGACGTGGGATAAGGCTAAGAGTAGATGTTGTTTCCTACTCCTTCAACCATCATGACCATGGCTAGCTAGTTACTACACGTAATTCTCAATATAAAAAAAATCATAGCATAACTTATGCACATCTGAACATCTTTCAACTAACCAATATTAAAATGATATAGGTCTATTGTAAAAATATATAGGTCTATTGATATCAGAGACCCTCTTGTTCTCCTATTCCTCTTTTTTCTTTTTTTCGTTTTTTTTTCGTTTGTTGTTGTTTTTTTCTTTTTTTTACTAAACAAGAATGAGAGAGTCAAACAAAATGAAGTTATAATAAAAGAAAGAATAATATAATAATAATAATAATAATAAAATAATAATAAAATGAAATGAAAAAGCAAAATAAAAAGAAAATAAATAAAGATAAAATAAAAATAAAAATAAGATAAAGTAAAAAAATAAAATAAATAATGATAATAATAATAATAATAATAATAATAATAATAAAATAACATAAATATAGATATTTATTCTTTCTCAAACTAAAACATATATATTATTTTTACCTTTTTATTTTTTTATTTATTTATTTTTCTCAATTGAACTTTAATTAATTTGTTTCTATTGTTATTTTTATCAATGTTATCGGACGAAATTGTGTATTGTCAGGCTCCAAAGCGAAAAGTTGATTCATGGCATATCCATGTTATCAATGGATATAAATTCCATACTATTCATTGGATTGAAGGAATGAATTCCTCTAACTATGATATTTATGTACAAGGAAGCAATGATCAATTAGAGTCAAATTTTTATGGAGTATTGTCTAATATTATTCAAATGGAGTTTACTGACTTACCAATCATGAATTTAGTTCTCTTTCAATGTGAATGGTTTATAATACTCCTAATATAGGAACCAAAGTAGATAATAAGTATGGAATCGTTCAAGTAAAACAATCATGGAGATATAATAAAGCATATGATCCATTTACATTTGCACAACAAGTACAACAAGTTTATTACACTAAATATCCTGAGGGACACCAAGGTTGGTTAGGAGTTATTAAGACAAAAGCTCGTAGTAGAATGATTGATAATATAGTAAGGCAAATTGAGCATGAGACTGTTGGCACAAGCAAGCTTGAAGCAAAGAATTGATAAAGCCATGTGCATGAAGATCTTAAGTGTTTGATGAAGATTGATGAAGATCCATTTGAAGATTATGTTTTAGTGTGTTAAATCTCTATATAACATGTTAAATGTAATGTGTTAGTGTTATATCTAGTTGGAAGGCTATATGACATATGTTAGATGTCTTGTGTGCCATAGTGTGTCTCTTTTAATCTGTTAAAAAGGGTTTTAACAGGTTAAAAGGCTTGTTGTATATAGTTTCTGGTATGAATGCATTCAGTCAGTTGAATTAATTTTCAATCAACTGATTTCACTTAAGTCAGGTGAAATCAACTAACTGTACGGAAAATTCAATCGACTATTTTCACTTAAACCAGACTATATAAGCTATGTTTTCGCGAGCAGAGGTGCAAATCTGAGTTTTTGAGCACAAAATTTTGCCATTCATCTCTAGGAAGCGTTCTCTCTCTATAATACACAACTAGAACTCGTGTTTTGAAGATCTTGGTTGATCTTGGTTGATCTTGGTTGATCTTGGAGGCATTTTGGCTTGTGAGTAGCTTGAAGAACACATGTATGGTTGGCTAGGGTCAGCCACCATCAGGTTTGGATGTTCTTGTGCCTCTGGTTGGTTTGCCTGATGTGATTTCAGGTCTGCAACTGTGATTCTTGTAGGGTGTGTGTCTAGATTTTTGTGTGAGTCAAAAATCTTGTGAGTTTTGTTGTTCAAAAGTGTAATCTTGGTGTATGATTTGTAAAACTTTTGAATATAGTAGAAACCGGGCTCAGGTTGTCCTGGTAAACTGGATGTAGCTTTGTGATTGAGTGAACCAGTATAAAAACAGTTGTGCATTCTTCTTTCCCTCATCTCACTCTCTTTGAAACTCTTTAAAAACTCAAGAAAACCAAGCAATTTGATCTTTGGTGTGATTTAATGCGTTCTTGTGTAATCTGAGGCTTTATACTTGTTATAAATACTGATTGGAACAAGTCTTGTATGTAAAAGATTATTGTTTGACTTGAATTCGCGAATTCTGCATTCTGCATAATTCTCCAGTATTTTAGCCGATTGATTTGTCTTTTTAATCGACTGTTTCATAGCATCAAGAACAATTTAGTCTGCTGTTTTATATTTTAATTAACTGAAAGTGTACTGGTCTGTTGCATTTACATCCAAACTTTCCAGTCCATTAGATTCAATTGAAAAGAGGTTTAAGCTTTCGAAAAAGTTTTATAAAGCCAATTCAACCCCCCTCCTTCTTGGCTAAACTCACTATTTCAAAACTAAAAGAGACTCCATACCAAGATGATGAGCTTCTACAACTTCAAGTAGTGCTACATGTTGATTCAAACTTCATTCATTATTCTTTTGTTGATGTTGATGGTGAGGGCGAAGAAATAACAATAAACTTACTAAATGAAACAAACATAGATGAAGAATATGAGGGGAAATACATTTCAAGTGAGAGTGTGGGTGACATTGATAGTGATTTTGATGACACAGATACCTCTTCAGTAATTGATGCATTAAAACTGATTGTATATCTTGTGTTAATAATGATTTACATCAATATGATCATGATTTCTAATAGTTGTAATGATGAAAGGCAAGAGAACCAACACATTTGGTTATAGAAAACACAATCAAGTTTGAGTCTTTTTATCTTAATTAACTCATTTTTTTTGTTGAAAATTGATTGTTCTAATTTCATACCTCTATCAAATGTTATATACGCAATAATTTCACTTCAAAATGACACGAGGGGGTGGAGGTGGTGAATTAAAAGCTAAGAATAAGACATTTGAAGAAAATATGGCACAACTGATGCAAGATAATAAGCAACAGAAAGAACGCATACGCCAACAAGAAGAGCATATGAAACTTGTTTTACAACACCTCTAGTTGAAGAATCTTATTTTAGACCCTTCTGATCCTTCTCACAATGGAGATGTTGTAATAGATCGTTCTAGTGATGGTAGTCCAGATGAGCATTAATTAGGTTTAATTTTATGATAACTTTAAAACTTACATATGTATTTAGAATTAATTTCATTTTGGTTTTATGTTGGATAATGTATTACACTATTTTTTATTATATTATATATTGCAGTTTATTGTTATTTAGTATAATTAAATATTCAACATTTATAAGCAGGTAGAAAATTGAATATAAGCAGGTTGATTTAGGCACTAATTTATTCACTAGTTTAGCCACCGATTTAGCCTTCAATTTAGCTACTGATTTAGCCTCCGATTTAGTCACCGATTTAGCCTCCGATTTAGCCACCGATGTAGTCACTGATGGAGCCACTGATTTAGCCACCGATACTATTTTAATTAAATTAGAAAACATATCTATTTGTATATTAGCGACCGAAAACCATTTCATTAAATTATAATACACTGCTATTAGCGACCTAATTAGCGACCAAAAGTCTAGTTGCTAAATTGGTCTCCAATACTTCACGGTAACAAAATTTATAGTAACCAATTAGCGACTACAATATCGGTGGCTAACTGTTTTGCGACTAGGGTTTTCACCACTATTTATTTTCGATGGCTAATTTTGTGGCTAAGGGTGTTAGCCACCGATTTTACCCATTTAGCCACTAATTTCATCGGTGGATCAAATGCTTTTTTTTCTAGTAGTGATGAGATCCGATACGATGAAGCAATCTTGGAATTTGTTGACGATTATGAGGAAGAACACTTTAAAGAGAAAATGTGGGAATTTGTTGAATTTGATGGAGGTAGAGGTGCAAGCTCATGCTATTTCCACCCTGTCTCAGTATTATGATCCTCCGTTAAGATGTTCATGTTCCAAAACTTTCAATTGGTGCCACCATAGAAGAGTTTGAATAGATTTTAGGTTTACCAATAGAGCGTAAAAGTCCCTACCAATATTTAAAGCATCATGCCTTGTTAGCCTTATGAAGCTACATCATGAAGATTTGGAGAATAGATTTATGACAAAGAACACAGTGAGAGGGCTTCTGCAGGTGTATTTGGAACAATACTTACATCATTTGGCTGGAAAGGAAGCACAAGAAACCTTCATAGATGTGGTAGCTCTCACCTCATATGTCATTATGCTTTTTTCCAGAGTTGAGGATTTTATGGACTATGTTGCAGTAGATGTCTTTGTATTAGTCAAAACAAGATTGGAAAATCACGTGACTATAATCTTGGTCGATGTATATGGGACAATGAGTTTTTGTCATAAGAGAACAGGAAAGAAAATATTTTGTTGTCTGTCGGCGTTATATGTATGGCTTGATACTTGTGTTTTTAAAAGAATGGACAATGTCAAATGTCCGATCGAAGAACTGATACGTCGGAAATCGGAGACGAGGGGAGGAAATGACTAGGATCAACTTTTTGCCACCTTATGTGAAAAGAAAATTAGTTGACGTCCGTCTTGGCAACATAACATAAGTTTCATCCATTATTGTGGTACTCGGGGTTGCATAAATTATAACCCAATTGTGGTTTAAAAACAATTTGGTCATCCAGTGAAAGAAACACCTATGCCTAGTTTTCTCTCCCATTTGCTTGTTTACAATGAAGATGGACATTACATTGAGATATTAAGGAAAGTCAGAAACACCTTGGAAAAGGTAGTATGACTAGAAAATGATCAAAAACCAAAAGTAGTGGATGAGAGAATTAGTTATTGTATTTGGGTTATAAAAAGGGTTAAGGAGGTTAGATTACCTTTAAAACCAATTGTTGATCAGTCGATAAATGAAGGGCCATCCCAAGATGTAGAGTCTGATGAGGTAAAATAGTTGAAGGTGAAATTGGATGAGACGAAGAATAGAAATGATAAATTGATGAAAGAGCTACAAAGAACACATAATGATTTTGCGGATATGAGAAAAGAAAAAGAAGAAAAGGAACAAGCATATGAAGAAGTCCATAGAAATCGAAGAGCCGAAAGAGGCCACACGTTTCAAGTAAAACAAGTTCTTGTAGGTGTGAGTAAGAAATTAGCCATGAGGAAAAGGAAAAGAATGCAACATTGGAAGTAGAAAAACATTGGAAGCAACTCTATGAGGAAGCCAAGAGACATAAACAAAAGGCTCTAAGAGACTAATGGAGGCATAGATTCAAGTTAAAGAAATGAGGCATGAAATGAAGGAAATGGCTACATCATTCAAGGCATAATTAAATTAGGAGCGTTAGAAGTTAACAGAAGTTGAAGAATAGCACCAAACTTTGATGAAGCAAATGAAGGATTATATAGTGGAACAAGAGGAGTGATGGAAATCAACAAAAATTGAAGGAAGGAGCCAAGCTAGGTTGAAGTAGATGGAAGATTGCATTGTGGAGCAGGAGGAGGTTGTGAAGTACTTGAAGAAGAGTTTCTCCCAATTGGCACCTCTAGCTAATGGAGCCATTGAAGATATTCCTAAAATGGTGTCCAACGCTAAAATGATACCACAATTTTGTGATCCGCCTCAAGAGATTAAAATTTTTATTAATCATTGCAAATAGTTAGTGGGTGAGATGAAAGCTTTCATTGCCCGTGCAAAGAGTTCATATAAACAGGATGTTTCTATTTTGTTCCCAAAACACTTAAGGAATGTTATGAACTATGTCTGTTATATATCTAAGAAAATGTTATGATAATGAAGTTACTAAAATAGATATTGCAATTCGTTGACATTTATCCAAAATTGAGGGCTTTTTCATCTTTTCTGTCTTCTTTGGACTTTCATGCTTCTTCTTCTCCTCTTTGGTAGGTGAGATGATTGATTGATGTATTAGACATTCTTCTTCTCCTTCTTCTTCTTCTTCTTCTTCTTCTTCTTCTTCTTCTTCTTTTGTATCACACTTTCTCCTACTTCTTCTCTTCTTCTTCTCCCCTTCTCCCGCTTATGATTGGTTTCTCTCAACTTTGTATTCGAGTTCTCCTTCTCGGTCTTCGTTAAATAGTCTTCTGCTTTTTCTACTTCTTTTATGAACTTATCCTTCTTCATCTTGATGTAAAGGTTTTTTTCTGCTTCTTAACCGATTAACATCAGATTCATTGTTAGGTATTGTTCAAAATCAGTAGCTTGGATTCTCCTTCTTCATAAAAGGTTCTTCTTCTACTTCTTTGTTTAACCGAACTTTGTTTCTGTTTCGTTTATGTAGGTCTCCTTCATCAATGGGTATTCTTCTGCTTTTTATTCGGTGAAACATATCCAGACATCATTATCGTTCTTCAGATTTTGAGTTGTGTTTCTTTTGGGTTTGCGGAGGTAAGCATTAAAGGGTATATTTGTTTTTTTTTTTGGATTTATAATGTTAGTGTTAGGTTAATAGGGTATACTTTTACATTTTTATTATGCACTTAGGGGTTTGCTAAATTTTATTGTAAAAAGCTTTAATTTGTGCTTGTTATGGATTTCGTTGATGAATTATTTGGTTGCTTTGCATGACAACCCAAAAAAAGTATTAGCTTTCAATCCTATTAATTTGAAGTTTGAGTTGCGTTTCTTCTAGAATAGTGGAAATATAAGCTGAAGACCTTGTTATGAGACAAGTTTGCTTCCTTTATTTCTTAAATATTAGATATGGTGAAACAAGAATCATACATGCTTATCAAAGTTAGATTTGTACTGTCTATGCAGGTACAAAGAATGCACAAGAGCATAGCAAGAATCAGAACAAGATCCAAAGGGTGGTCAATGCTAGAATTGTCGAGACAAGGTAAATTTGTAGAAGAAAGGCAATACAATTGGATATGGTTCTCCAAACAAAGGTAATTCCTACTGTAAGGGACAACAAACTTACCATGCTTTTGTAGGTATATATTATTCTTGTCTTTCTAATTCAATGAAATTTAGATTCATGTTCAGTTATTCAAAAGTCTTATTGATGTAATACAAGTATTTCTTTCTACTTTTCCTATAGGGCTATTGCGAGTTTACAAAAGTGAGGAGGATCTTGGAATGGTGAAGTCAATGGATTTGGGCATGGATGACCCATAACCCCTTGGCCGTGAAGTTAACATTGTTTGATAAGGTAGAATTTATTATTATGTTTTATGATTTTGTTAGTTGTTGGTTGTAGTTATTTTTACCCCTTTTCATAACTTTTTTCCTGGTTTATGTTTCCACCACCATAATACTAAAATGTGATGTTTTTTTTACCCTTTATCGATAATTTATGTAGGGTGGGGAATCCCACAGAAATGACTTGGTCAAACCAAGAGGGTCTGGAGTCGACAAAGTTGAAATGAAGAAGAAAACACACAAAATTTCATGATTTAAAAGATTAGTATAATATGAGTGATAGATACATTTAAGCCTTTTAGAAAGTTCTCAAACTTAGTTGGAATTGGGTTATCGCGTTAGTTCTCAAACTTTTACTATGTTTCTTAAGATGTAATTTTCTTACTATGTTATTCTTGACCAACCTCTAACTAATATGTTGATTTATGCCGTTTACATGTTGTGTTGAATGCATGAATAGGTTCGATGCAATATTGTTCTTTACTAAGTTGGTTTCAGATATATGTTTGAAAGAACATGTATATAGTTAGCATTGAATGTATCTCAACAGTTACATCATAGATAGGAGTGTAAGGATCACTAGCTCTTTGATGTGGCTAGCAGAGGACATGTCCATCTATTATGAAGTATTTGCAATTTGAAAGGGTTACAATGCACCTTAACAAGTAAGTTTTTCAAAGATAACAAAGCCTATTTTATTATCTATAACTTGATGTTAATTACTTAACACAACATTGATGAGATTCTAATTTAGACATGTGAAAAAGTTTCAAATTTTGAGGTTATGCCTTTTTTATTCAGTTATTAATTAATTCCACTACAAGTGTACATCACGTAAGGTGATTATGAGGGAAAAGTAGTGACCATCTCTTGGATGAACCCAGATGAACCAAGACCCATCTATGTGCAGTATGGAGGTGATTATGGAGCCTTAAACCCAAATTGCAACATGTCTTAGACTTATGGGCTTTTTCTTTATTGGAATCCCAACAAAGGATCTAGTTGGTTGGTATGGAAACTAAGGAGGCTTGCTGATATTTGTGAAGATATGTTTATTGTAGCCTTATAGGGCAAATCAATTTCAATTATTTTTGTTAGCCTTTGTTGTTTCTTTCTCTTTAAGACTAAAACAAAGGAGATTTCAGGTTTCCTTCTCCCAATCATTAATTCCCTTTTTTTAAAACAATAAATAAATGTACCATTTTTTATGTCTATTTTGTGACTTTGTTTCAGGACCCTCAAGCTCGTTACACTTATATCTAAGGTTGTGGTTTCCCCTTTTTTTTATCATATCTTGTTGGTGTTGTTTAATTTGTTGTTTGTTGAATAGATGGTCATATCTAGCTATATAGATTTTTGGTTCTTAGCCTACAACAACAGATGGATGGTAAAACATTGTTATTAAATGGTGGTACTATGACAAAATTACATGTCGAATTTTTGCTAACTTTTGAAAGGAGACATGTTATTGTAGTGGTATAGCCACACCGACGTGTTTATATTGTGTAATGTTGCTCTTCCATCATATTCCACACTCCACCATTGATAAAACAGCTGAAAAATTGTACTCATCTATTTAGGTTTAGAAAAAATATGTTAGAACCAATTGTTTTAATTTTATGAAGTTTAGCCGTGGAATTAAGTTTTAGTTTAATTAGTATACTAGCATCTAGTATATTAGTATACTAGAACATGTTATTACCATTCCATTTACTTCCTAGAGAAACTGTGTTGTATTATATTACAAAAAATATGTAATAAAAGAATGAAAATTTTATTATATTTCATTTCCTCAAGTTCCATCTCATTCCATTTATCACAGGTATTCAAATAGTAATTTACTTAAGTTAGTTATGTGACATCTAGGTACTATTTTATTGCATGACTATTACTTTATGAACTCTTGCTTACTGATCATACTAATTTGTTGAGGATAACAATGCTTGTTTTTTGTGATAGGAAGCAGGTGTACAATGCAATTTTTGCATACTTCAAATAATTTATCAAAATTGCACACAGCTCACTCGTGGCGGTAACTCCTAAAAATCTCAATTTTAATCCAGGGAAGAAGAAGGAAGTAGAAGTGAATGCAACATCACCAATGCTTAGGTGGGATTGGAGGCTCAATCACACGAACCTGGGGCAGCACCTGTGGTAATTCTTCGAGGCGGGGGCCCTTTTTAAGTTCAAAACCCTCATTCTCAATCACTACCTCTACCCTCCGTTCACCAGAGGCTTCGTCGACCATTAAATCCACCATAAACAACAACACAAACATCCTTACGGTAGTAACACGACCTTCATTCACAAGCTTGGCAACAAACATGCTCAAATCGACCTATGTCTTTTTGGTCGGGGAGCTCGCAACAACAGTTGGCACCCTTGATGTGACCTTCTATTTCTTCACTACAACAGGGGTCCACATTGAGGAAGCTCGCCATTCCAATAGTCAAAGTACTTAGACCAAAAGACAATAACACACAAAGCATCACAAAATCAACTACACGCCGATGTAGGATTATATTGTTCCTTTTTAAGATTTTGGAATATGGTGTGAGTGATTTAGAAAGCTAAGTGAAATCCCTATTACACATTAAGATATCATCCTATCTAGATGTGAAGGTTCCTTTCACAAAACTAAAAAGGAGGAAGAAGATGGATTGATTCAAAATAATAAAGAAGTGGTGCACTTAAGGTGATAAAACCCAAGAACAAAGTAATGCAAAAACCGAGACAATTTGTAACATGTAAGACCCGAAAAAAATTAAACTAAAGGGAAACATATGGATAAAAGTAATGGCTTGGTTAATATTGTTAATTTATTTAATTAGGTTATTAAATTATGAAATATGAAATAATTATTATTTGAGTGATTTAAGTTATTGTTGTATTTATAATAATTATTTAAGTGATTTAAGGAATTATGGTTTGTGAAGTATAAGTGTTTTAATACTTGTAATGCATGATATGTCTTGTGACGGCATGTAGCCTAATGGTGAAAGTTGTGTGCAAGGATGCAGGTTCAAACCCAGTTGGCTTAGTTTCGTTGGTCGTTTTGTAAAATCATATGTAATAAAAGAATATTATATTTATCTTCTAGAATATTAATAGAAAAATGTTACGGATAAAAATAAATAAAACACCTTAGGGTTTTTAAAATGTGCAAATAGAGGTGAGGAGAGAAGACGACGAGGGTTTAACGGTAGAAAGAACTTTTGAGGAACGGAAGAGACTGTGAGAGAAACTGTATCGGAGAAAGTAATCGAGGTAGGGAAGCCAACCTTGTTTTCTTCTCTTGTTTCTTGTTTGATTGATGTATGAAAATTTGAAGAGTGTGCATGGTACATTGAATCGTGATGAATGTTGTTACTGTCATTGTTTTCTTTTCTTTTCTCTTTGATTTTCCACTTAAGCATAGGTGAGCCTTCACGTAGATGCATGTATATGCCATCAATCTTCTTTTATTCATGGCCGTGTGATGTTTTTAGAAAGCATATGTTTTGCAGGTTATTTTTCTTGGTGCCGGTTTCGTTTTCGTTTTGTTTATGCATGGGATTGTTCACGTTGGAAGTGGTCAGTTTCAGGGTTCTTTATTTTATGGTACAGCCACACGTTTATTTTAGGGGCTAGTCTCCCTTGAATACATATAAGGTCTTCTCTCTTTTTTTCCTGGTGTTATATTTGGGTTCCAGTTTTGTGAAGCTTTGATAGTTGGGCTGTGTGCATGATTCATGGGTTCACGATACGTTATCTTTCTTCCTTTGCTTTTCTCTTTCACGTAAAAATGTGGTTAACTTGCTCTCATTAATGGTTTCTTTTTATACATTAGTTTAGGTGTGCATGATTCTTTCTCTTGCTTTTTGATTTGACTATAGCATTGTGGTGGGGCCACTTTTGTCAATTCTTGTGTTTTATAAATCAAGATTGGGTTGATTGGAGAGAAACATGGTGCAAACCCTTTTCTTCATTTTAATACGCAGTAGTTGGTGCATGGAGGGTGGTTTCCGTGAGTTTAATGCATGTGTTAAACATTGGTGCATGAGTTTAATGCATGTGTGAGAGGTGTCAAACATTGGTTGGAGGATGGGTGTATGTTTTTTCTTTGTTTCCGTTAGCCACACACATAGTTCTCTTTCTTCTATCTTCTGTTTTATTCACGTTGCAGGATGAGGATGGGTTCATGGTTTTTGCTTTTCTTTTTCTTCCTCTTTCTTTTCTCTTTCATGTCAACACATGCATGTTAGTTTCTCTTTCTTCTTTTTCTAATTAACTTTACGTAAATGCATTTCATAGCCTTGTGGGTAGTTTAATTTTTGTCTTTAGCATGTTTTGGTTGGTGCATGGATGGGGTCCACGTGCAAAGATTTATTGCTAAAAGTTTTTGGTGCATAATTTCTCTTTCTTAAAGCTTTTTGGTGTCTATCACACGTAACATTACATGGTTTGTTTATGATTGGTGCATGCTTTATTTTAGACGCGGGTTCCACTTCTTTTAAGTGGTAGTTTTGTTTTCATTGGACAAAACATATAAACTTATTTTTGTTTCTTCCCAAAAGGCACGCGGTTGTTTCCTTTTCATATGGATTCACGGTTTCCATTAGAAAGAATGTGTTTTTGTTCTTTTCTTTATCCATATAAAATGCATGCAAACATATCCTTGTTCACGGTTCTCTTCATGTATGTATAGTATTTTCAATGCTTGGATTCTTTACTTTTGGTTTTTAAAAACATACTCAACGCACATGAGTTGCATATCAAGGTATTTTAAATGATGGCCATGTTGACTTGCTTCATTCTAGTTAGGAACTTCTAGGTGTAGTTTCACATGCATTTTTCCATATGTTTTCATGGGTTGCATGGTTATGAAGTTTAAGAGGTGGTTTACGGATAGTTACTAGCATGTGATGTTATGTTAGTGTTTAATGAATGTCGCCTGTAGAGTTCGTTGTAAGAATGTATTGTTTGATAAGTTCTTGGGTTTATGTTATGGGACTTTATTTTTCAAGCATGATGTGATGGTGTGTATTTGGTTGGCAATATGAAATTCTCATGTGTTGAGTGTTGGGAGTGTTTTTCCTTGCTTGAAGAATCTTGGTGAAATTAAGTGTTGTTTGAGGTTTTCCGTACCTAAGAACCTAGTAAAGACTCTTTCGCCTGTGTGAAGCAGTGGAAATGGGTCCTCTTCGCCTGTGTGAAGTTGTTGTAGAGGATTGGTTCGAGTGCTGTACCCTTTCGCCTGTGTGAAGCAGTGGGGAGGGAAAAGATGTTTCACCTTATTTCGGCTCATTACAAGTATAGTGCCCGATGTGCGATGCATCGACGTTTTTACTCATAATTCCTTGAGGAATAAGGGAGACAGTCTAGCTGCGATAATGGGACACATCGAACCATCTGTTCTAGGAAACTAGATATTGTTGTGGGGTGAAAGGCCGTAGAAAACCAAAGATTTATTATGATCATTATGTTTGAAGATTTTAGATGAATGTGATGTTATGTTTGGTTTGGTATGATTCTTTGGATTTTGGGGTTTGCGTGTTCAAACCAAGGATTGATTGTGATCATAATGCTTAAGTGTTACTTGAATGCGACATTGAGTATTATTGGACATGTTTTATTTATGAATTTCTTTTATAAATATCATTATTTATGGTTAGCTTACCCCTCTTTGTTTGTTTGTGTGTTTGTTGTATGTGCGATTATCGTATAATGTGTGTGTTATATGGGAGCAGATGATATTCCAGATAATCTTTGTATGGAGTAGATTGATGAGAGGTTGGGGTGGACTCGGGAGTTTTTATAATATATATTTAGTTGTTTTAAATCAGATACTAAAAATTATGAAATTTTCTTTTATCCGCAAATGTTATTAGAAGTTTTTGACAAAATAACGTTTGGAATTATGTAATTTAATTAAATTAAAAGTTTTTTTATTAATATATTTTCAATGATAATCCTTTTTCATCAAATGCGTTCATTTTCTAACTATCTGTGACATCCCAAAATTGGGGTGTTACATAACATCCTAGTCGAATATTACTATTTTAAATAAAATAAATGAAGCTAAAATAAAACGTATTTAATAACCAAAGCTCTTTCTCAAAACACGGGAAAATTTCAAACTTTATTAAAGGGAAAAATATGTTTTTGGTCCCTCAAGTTTGACCCAATTGGAAATGGTCCCTGGTCGAAACTTGGTTACTGTTTGATCCCTGTACTTTCGAAATCATTGTTTTTAATCCCTATTTTTGGACAGCGTTAAAAATAACAAACGACGTGCCACGTGTTATTTAATTTTTTATATATATAAAAAAAAGCTAGTGTCGGCTAGGTTGACGCTTTTCACAAAAACTAGAAAAAAATATGTTTTTGATCCCTGAAGTTTGAACTTAATTTGGAAATGATCCTTGTTGAAACTTGGTCATTGTTTGGTCCCTGCATATACAAAATCATAGTTAAAATATAATAATACTGCTACTATTAATAATAATAATATTATATAATAATAATATAATATAATTGTTAATAATAATAATATTATCATATATTAATAATAATTAATTATATTAATATATCAATAATAATATTAAAAATACTATTAATAATTATACATCAGTATAATTATATTATTAATAATATTAATGTTATTATTATAAAATCTTATTAATTACTAATATTACTAATATTAAAAAAATATTAATAATAAATAATAATATTAATATAATAATAATTATTATTATTATATATTATT